>Ga0247727_10005979_pt1 | contig 24192 bp, 20 predicted proteins | sample WisWelCaveWW1625_FD_202498 | JGI IMG/M metagenome (GOLD analysis project Ga0247727, IMG submission 202498) | Biofilm microbial communities from Wishing Well Cave, Virginia, United States - WW16-25 | ecosystem: Environmental > Aquatic > Deep subsurface > Groundwater > Cave microbial mat | place... | reverse complement strand
GTTGTTTCGGGGTCGTTGTAGGCAAAGCGCAGTGAATCAAGCAAATCGGGGACAGTGATGAAGAGAGTTGGAACACCTTTTTGAACACAATCATTTGCAATCGCCGCGGCTAAATGAGTCTTGCCACAGCCGTATGAGCCTTCCAGCAACAGCCACCCTTTTAGATTCTTTGCAAACTCTTCTGATGTGTTGAAGGCGTCATGCAGGCTGGAAATTTCCTGCGGCGAAACAAATTCCGCTTTGGGATTCCCCGAACGACTGAAATTTTCAAACGTTAAATGACTCAACCTCGAGAGGTTGCTCATTTCATACAACCGCTTACGCGCGTTCTCGGCAATTTCATTTGCGCGGCACACACACGGCTCGAGCCGCCCGAACTTCTCATGGCCCACCGGCACATCCGCCCGCAAAAAGCCAACCCCTCCACAATGCGGGCAATCGGGCTTGCCGAGCATGGGCGCCAAGGCGCTCATCTCATTCGAGATATTCTGCGAATTCGCTTTTGGTATATCGTTCAGAACTTTTGAGAGAGCCCTGTTTATCTTTTTGTCCATGCCTGCCTTCTTCTTTCCAACGCTTCAAAACTGCTTCACAATATTTCCAATTGCGTTTGTTGTTTTTCACTGCCAGTTCGATCACTTCAGCGATCCATTCATCGGAATAAATATTTTCCGCATCCTTCAGCGCATCTGCGATCAATGGCGTGAGCGGACCGATATTCTCCTCGTACAACCGAAACACATTCGGGCGTTCCATCGGCGGCGCGGACACAACGCCCGGACTCCACTTTCCACTTTCTATTGCTTGGGCTCCCGCCCTCCCTCGCGGCGAATTCAAAAGGAAATAAATCACCGCCTCGTTTCGACCATGCTCAACGCGAGCTTTCTTAACTTGAAGCAGGCTCCCTCGCCGGACGGCTTTCTCTAGCCCACGGGTGATCCCTGCCGCAGCCAATCCCAACTCTTTCACATCGAAATCCATCTTGCTCAACGCTCGAAATGGACCGTCCATCTTTTCCGCGCGCCATAGAAAATACAAGGTCACTTTCAACTCATCAGCATCTTTGATGTCTTTCAACAACTGATGAAATAACGAGTCAGGGAGTTGTGTAAAAGATTCAGAGTCGGTAAAGCCTTTGAATTTATTCATTTGGTTATCGTAGGGGCGAAGCATTGCTTCTCCCCTACTTACAATTATTCATTCGGTTTGAACACCCGCGTCGCCGCGTTCTCGAACTTTGCCAGCGCGCTGCGAAAGACCAACTCCACGCTTCCCACAGGTCCATTGCGATGCTTCGCGATAATGATTTCCGCGACATTTTGTTTCACCGTATCCTTCTCATATTGATCAGGGCGGTAGATGAACATGACGATGTCGCTGTCCTGCTCGAGGCTATTATGGACAATAATATTGTTCGCCACAAAATTGTGATGTTCAGGCACAGTCAAATCATAGACTTGTTCTTCGCCATCCGGTTCAATCGAAACAATCGTATCCCAGTAGATGTCGCTGTTGGCGAGCGATTGAAGTTCGGGAGATTGCACAACATTGGCGACACGCGCTGCCCGGTCACGACTGACGTTTTGTTTGTATAAGCCTGTGCCGCAGTATTGTGTCTCGATTGCCGCCTGCATCTGACGGGTTGTCATGCCGATTTCTTGCATCGCAGGGACGACATACATTCGCCAGACATTATGAGTATGGCGCCTTGTCGAACTCAGATAGACCTGGTACCACTGCCTTTCAGGAGAAACGCGCGAGTTTACATCCTCCCCGAATACCTCCACCGCAAGGTTTGCCACCATATCCGCCAAGTCTCTTTCACGGGTGGTGTATTGAATGCCATGACTCGGCAGAGTACATCCATCCCCAATCATATGACCGAGCAAAGCCAATTCCGCGTCGGACATGGTTTGTTCGCGTTGGGGCGCCAGTAACAAGCGAGGGAGTGCAAGATAATCATCTACTTGTAATTCATCTAACCGTTTCCAGCCGTGAATGGTTAGAAATTGATGATTTCCCGTCGCGCGAATTTCCCTGCCAAGTCTGGTCTTCATTTTGAAAACTGGCTTTATGCCCGTGCTAAATGCGCGGCTGATGGGCTTTGACTCTAATTTATACGTCGCGGGGTTCAATGCCCATATATTGAAATTCAATTTCCCCTCCAACTCGCGGATTGGGGTATTCCTTCCATTTTCAAGCGCGATCAGTGTATCACCAGTGAGACAGCCTGATTCCCTCAAATCCGATAACACCGGTCGCTTATCCGAGCGTTGCTCCACAGCACGACTCAACTGCGCCGCGGCAAGGACCGGGACATTCAACTCGCGCGCCAAAACCTTCAAATTACGCGAGATATACGATACCTCCTGCACGCGGTTGTCGGTGCGGGTGTCTCCGCCCATCAACTGGAGGTAATCCACGATAACAAGATCGAGACCGAATTCCATGTGCAACCTTCTGCACTTTGTCCTTAACTGCAACGGTGTGATCGCAGGCGTGTCATCGAGATATATGTGAGTATCCCCGAACACTTCGATGGAATGTGTGAAGAGGGGCCATTCGCTCTCTTGCAACTTCCCTGTCCGCAAGCGCTGCGAGTCAATACCTGTTTCCTGCGCGATCAAGCGCTGTACCACTTGTTCATTAGACATTTCAAGCGAAAAGATCGCCACATGTTTTTTATGGGTCAACCCGGCGTTCTTCGCGACCGAAAGCAGGAAACCTGTCTTACCCTGACCCGGACGCCCAGCGATAATTAACAAATCAGACGGCTGCAAGCCGGTCAGCATTTTATCGAGGTCAATGAAACCCGTCGGCACGCCATAAAAATCTTCGGGGCGTTTTGCGAGGTCATCAATCCGGTCGTAGTATTCGCTTAGTACAGACGAGATCGGCTGGAGGTCATGTTTGAGGCGACGTTCGCTGACGTTGAATACCGCTTTCTCCGCCGCATCCATCACATCGTCAACGCTGGTCTTTTCGTTGTAAGCAATAGAAGCGATCTGGTTCGCGGCAGTGATCATCTTGCGGCGGATCGAATGCCCCTCAACGATCCGCCCATACGATTCGGCGTTGAGCGAGGAAGGCACTTGATTCACCAGCGCCGTGAGATAGGCGCGTCCGCCGATTTCGCCGATTTGGTTGCGTCGCTCCAATTCGTCGGCAACAGTCAACAGGTCAATCGGGACGCGCTGTTCATGCAGGCTGGTGAACGATTCCCAAATCCATTTGTGCCGGTGAATGTAAAAATCGTCCGCATTCAAAAACTGCGCGACGTCGTAATACACTTCGGGATTAATGAACACCGCCCCAACGACGGCTTCTTCGGCTTCGCGGCTATGTGGCACTGCCGTGGATGTTGACGTGGTGGGGACGGTGGTTTTATCATCCCCGAAGGGGGCTTCGGGTGGCAGATACTCGGTCATTTCTTCTTTGGCTTTTTCGGTTTATCAGGATTATCTTCCTCAGGCTTGTTTTGATCTTCCGGTTTATCGAAATCGAGTTTATCAAGAAAATGTTCAAAGACGGATAAACGCTCGGCTCCTTCTTTGGATAATGGAACTGGTTCGCTTTTCTGAGGAGGTAACTCACCCTCAGGCATATCCGGCTCGGGCACGATGCTGGCAGTATCCATCACGCTCGGGTGGACGAGGATCGGCACGTGCGCCCGCACCGACAGGGCAATGGCATCCGACGAACGCGAATCGACGCGAATTTCCTTGCCATTCACTTCCGCGATGATCGCGCCGAAGTACGTGTCGCTTTCCAGTTTGACGATTTCGATCCGTTTAATGCGCGCGTTGAACGCGTTGAAAACATTTTTGAGCAGGTCGTGCGTGAGTGGGCGGCTTACTTCCACTTCCTGCAAAGCGACCGTGATCGCTTCCGCTTCGTAGGGACCGACCCAGATGGGGAGGTAGCGTTCAGAGTTAATTTGCTTGAGCACCACCAGGCGGTTGGGTGTCATCAAATGCACACGGACGCTGTCAATTTGAACTTCGATCATGTTAATCATGGGAAACTCCAGACGTGGTTACTTATTGTAGCATAATCAATGATGAATGTCATTGTGTTGCCAGAAAAATGAAATGCGGCTATAATCCTGCCTCACCAATCGGGGCGTGGCGCAGCCCGGTAGCGCACTTGCATGGGGTGCAAGGGGTCGGAGGTTCAAATCCTCTCGCCCCGACTTATTAGACCTCACAGGTCTCAAAGACCTGTGAGGTCTTTTTTATACATCACCCGTCATTGCGAGGAGGGTTGAGATGCGACAGCATCGAAATCCCAACGAAGCAATCTCCAACACAGTGACGGGGATTGCTTCGCCACTATCCTTCGACTGTGGACTTCGTCCTCCGCTCAGGATGTACATGGCTCGCACAGCGTCCCCTTTGGGGAATGACGAGTGGGTTTTGTTTGTTAAACCTTGACGCATACCCAAGCACGACTAGAATCCATCCAACAAGCGAGGTTATTATGAAATTCAATTGGAAAACATTCCTCTTGTATGCAAGCCTCATAACTGTTGGGGGAGGTTTGGTATTAATTCTTGTGAAAACCGTGCAAGCTAAAAACACCGGCTTTGAAATCAAAACTCTTTGGGATTGGATGGACTTATTCATCATACCTTTAGTTTTGGCGATTGGAGCTTTTTTCTTGAACCGCTCCGAGAGTGTAGTTGAACGCCAAGTTGCCGAAGACCGTGCCAAACTTGAACGCGAACTCGCTACCGACCGCCAACAAGAGGCTGCACTTCAGTCATATCTTGACCGCATGGCAGACTTGTTACTCAAGGAGAAATTGCTGACGACCGAAAACGAAGAAGTACGAAATGTTGCAAGGACACGGACACTAACTGTGTTGAGAGGATTAGATGCGATTCGAAAAGGGATTGTAATAAAATTCCTATATGAAGCCAAATTGATTAACCAAGAAAACCCTATTGTTGAACTTGCTGGAGCAGATCTAAACGGTGCTAATCTAGAAAATGCCGTTTTGGAAGGTGTTAACCTGAACCATGCTGAACTTCGCAATGCAAATTTAGGCGAGGCATTATTGCCTTATGCTATTCTGAACAATGCCAATCTTGAAAATGCTCATTTAGGCAATACCAACCTATATGGCGCTAGTTTGACACAGGCATTAATTAAGAGTGCTAATCTAACGAGCGTGAACTTGGAAAATGCGAATTTATCGTATGCATCTCTGCAAGATGCCGATCCACATGATTCTTATCTGATCTCTTCAAACTTGCATATGGCTAACCTAAGAAGTGCTAATTTGTCTCGTGCTCGAATGCCACATGCGGACCTAACCCATGCCATATTGGAAAATGCTAATCTAGAAATTGCCATTCTAGATCGTGCCAAACTGAATTGGGCTAAATTAAGAAACGCTAGACTGTACAATGCCAGTCTTGTAGCGGCCAAGCTTGTAGATGCTGATTTGCAAAGCACTGACATGCGTACTGCTGATATGTTTGGTGCTGACTTTAATAGAGCTAACCTGCAGAATGCGAATCTGCAATCCGCAACTCTCGGTGGAGAAATAGATATAGGAGTTGATTTACCTGGTCGAAAGCTTCAAGATGCTAATTTGGAGGGTGCTAATCTGAAGGGTGCAAGAGTTTCTTACAAAGAACTTGCACTTGCAAAATCCCTCAAAGGTGCAACAATGCCCGATGGCACAATCCATGAGTAGCCCATATAATTTTTAAGTTCTATTTCTAATACTTTGACCGAATTCGCCCCCATCTCCTCCTTCAATCACAAGGCTTTGAAAGGTTTTCTTCTATCGCTTCTTGCAGTTCTTGCATTGTGTGCGAGCTTGTTGCCTGTTCCATTCACTGCATTGGTTTGCTATCCATCGGGGTTAGTTTTAGGGATTGCATCGCTTGTTTTAGGATATAGCGGGTTGCGCGAAATTCGTAGTGATGGCAAAAACGGGCAGTCCCTTGCTCTGTTTGCAACATGGATGGGAGGGATCACAATGGTTGCCATACTTTGCATGGCGACAGTTGGAGTTTTGCTTTATCCTTATATTTCGGAATCCTTCCAACAAGTCATAAACCAGATACGACCTTAATCCTCACTGATAATCCTTCTTGCAATCCCTCTTTCCTTCGATTATCCTTGTATGCGGGAGTGGTTAGGTCCCGGTGGGCTTCCTGGTCTTCAACACCTGTGGCGGGTCGCGTTGCGGGCCGCGGTGGGTTCGACTCCCATCCACTCTCGACTATATTTCTTCGTTTGTAAGTAGGGGCGACCCGCCATAAATATGACGAGATCATGGATTGCGTGAAAGTCTAGCACAGCATCATCAAGAATGACATTGAAGGATCGCTCCTACTCATAAAAGGTAAACCATGTCCCTCCCTGAAATTGATCTTCTCACCCATCACGTATCAAAAATCTTTCGCATCGAGGATGTCACCGCGGGTGACCCGCGCGAATGGATCGCGCGCTATCGCGGACGATTATTAAGCGAAGATACTGTCGCCGCGTATGACCAGTTGGCAGATGCAGTTCGCGGTCACAACCTCACTCCGCTTTTCAGGAAGGGCGAGGATGGCAAGCATGTAATTTTTCTTTTGCAGAGTCTCGTGCCACCCAAACTTTCGCCAAGACCAACCATCAACATTATTCTCTTCGTTCTCACAATCTTGAGCGTCATGCTCACAGGTGTGGATATTCCTCCCGAAGCGATGCCAACCGATGGATCATTTCCTTTATCGGCTTTCCTCCGCTATATTTTTACCGGATGGCCCTTCGCGTTGAGTATGGTGGGGATTTTGTTTGCCCACGAGATGGGGCATTACATTGCCTGCCGCTATTACAAAGTGCCTGCAACTTTGCCATATTTCTTACCCGCGCCGTTTCTGAGTCCATTGGGGACGTTGGGCGCGTTTATTATGATGCGCGGCATCCCGAAGAACAAACGCGTCTTATTTGATGTGGGCGTGGCAGGTCCCATCGCGGGATTGGTGATTGCCATCCCTGTTTTGTTTATCGGGTTATATCTTTCGCATCTTGGTCCGGTGGAACGCCCGCCCGCAGGTCTTTCAGGGTTGCTGGAAGGCAATTCAATCTTCTATTTATTTTCAAAATACCTTGTCTTTGGCGAGTTGCTTCCCAGACCTTTGAGCACAAGCGGACTTTCGCAGGCAATGTATTGGTTGCAATATTTTTTCACAGCCCAGCCGATTCCGTTTGGCGGCTTGGATGTGCAACTTCACTCGGTAGCGTTGGCTGGCTGGGCAGGATTGCTCGTCACTGCGCTCAATCTCGTCCCAGTCGGCACTTTGGATGGAGGGCACGTTGCTTATGGTCTGTTCGGCGAAAAGGCGCGCAAAATATTTCCGTTTGCGATTGGCGCAATGATCGCGCTGAGTGTTTTACCAATTATTCTTACTTTTTCATTAGACTCGTTCAACTTCAGTTGGATATTGTGGGTGATGATCTTGTACTGGCTTGGCAACGTCCGCACACAGCCGTTGGATGATATTACTGAACTCAATACGCCGCGCCGCGCTCTCGGATTCATTATGTTGATTACATTTATCCTGCTGTTCACTCCGATCCCACTGGTGACGTATTAATGATTACATCGCGGAAAATTTTTGTTGCAATAGTATTCTTCCTTTTCACTCTTTCAGCATGTAATTCAACAACAATTGATTCAAATACGCGCACACCGCGCCCAAACGCCGCCGAAGAGTCGTCAGCGAAGGTAACGCCTACTCCCGCAGCGAGCCGGTTGGGGGTTAAGAAAGAGGCGTTGCGCGGAGTCCAGGTCAAGGCCTGGCATCCGTGGTTTGGTGCGCAGGCGAGTCTGTTTGAGTCGCAGGTCGCACAATTCAATACGGAAAATGAATTTGGAATCATAGTCAGTGCGGAGGGCAAGGATAATTACAGCGAGTTGTTTTTACAAACAACGACAGCGCTGAAAGATTCGAGCAACCCACAAATTGTGATCGCGTTGCCCGAACATGCACTGGAGTGGCAGGGTGATGTCGTGGATTTGAATCCTTATTTGCGCGACCCTGAATTTGGGTTGAGCGCGCTCGAGATGTCTGACTTTGCAAACGTGATCTGGCTGCAGGATGAGGTGGATGGAAAACGATTCGGCGTGCCCGCGCAACGGACAGCCCGCTTCATTCTCTACAACCAAACCTGGGCGCGTGAACTGGGGTTCGGTTCGCCGCCTGATACTTCTTCCGAGTTCGAGCGCCAATCCTGCGCAGCGCATGATGCGTTGGGAAAAGACTCGGATGAAAATAACAACGCGCTCGGCGGCTGGCTGATTGACACCAACGCGATGACGCCCCTTTCATGGATGCTCGCGTTTGATGGCGGCGTGCAGGAGGAGGATGGCTATCGTTTTCTTACGCCGGGCAACATTGCCGCGTTCAAATATGTGAAAACCTTGCAACAAAAAAATTGCGCGTGGGTCGCTTCACCAGATATTTCTGCCTATGATCGTTTCGCGGCGCGGCAGGCGTTGTTTGCGACGGCAAGCCTTGAAGAATTTCCAGAACAGGCGCGGGCGTTTGCGGTGACAGGTAGTAATGATGAATGGACGGTATTGACTTTCCCAGGCGAAGAACATGACGCGTTTGTCGTTTACGGCTCGTCGTTCGTTGTATTTAATTCAGATGATGCGACTCAACTCGCTTCGTGGCTGTTTATCCGTTGGATGCTCTCAGCGGAGAATCAATCACGCTGGGTGCAAAGCACGGGACACTTCCCGCTTCGTTCCTCGACGATGGACCTGCTCGCCGATTATTCAGCGGATCATCCGCAATGGGCGTCTGCTGTTGAGTTATTATCAGGCGGAGAGATCACTCCGCAACTTCCATCGTGGCGGCTCGTACGAGTCATGTTGGAAGATGGATTCCGTGATATGTTTGACACGATCCGCCACCCCGACCTGACGGCGGGGCAGGTGCCGGTAATCCTGAGACAAATGGACGAGACGGCGGAGGAGTTGTCTAAATAGTATCGCTGGTTGAGTAGGCGGCGGGGTCTCGATACGGACTTCGTCCTACTCGACCACCGCCGCCGTATTGAAACCAGCAAAAGCAAGGAGTTGTCATGCCTCAATCACAATATCGCGCTCGACAGATCGGCGCGAAGACTCACGAAGTCTATGAATATGACCACGATGAGACGAAGCCTGGGAAGCCGTTGCATATCATGGTGCCCGGCGGGCTGGTCGCGCTGGCAAGTTTGGGCGTGATCATTCTCGTTGCTTATCTCACATGGTTTGAAGGTCAATTGGATGAGAGCACAGGGATTTTGTTGATTCTTCTGCTCGCGCCGTTTTACGTGGGTGGTGTTTTCCTGTTCAGTTATGGATATGAGTTGTACGATGTCCCGCGCGCGATTCGGCTGACCGCGATTATCGTGTTTGTTACACTGGCGGCGGTGGTGATCGTTGCTGTGTTATTTTTCGTTCTCGGCGAGTCGAAGGGCGGGTCGCGATCATCGTCGAGATCGAGTTCGTCCTCAGGCGGATCGAAGGTTTCGCAAAAGAGTGTATCATCCTCTTCGAGTGGTTGGGAGGTTCCAAACCTCGGCAATGTGGTGGTTTTAGGCGGCGGTCGGACTCACACGCGCGAGGTGACGAAAGAAGTTGTGAAGGAAGTGGAGGTGCCGGTTGCGCCGAGGTCGGTCAATTGCCCAAATTGCAATCGCGCGTACGTTCCTGCGGAGGAGAAGTATATCTGTCCCAGTTGCGGCGCGCCGACGCCGGAGGAGTTGATCGTGGAATCCGAGAAGCCGAGGAAGAGGGAGTAATTGCTAAATTAGAGAACGGAGACTTTGAGGTGGCATATGAAACTCATGTACATCAACGGAGAATTTACCAAAGGCACCGCGACAGGTGAAATTGAAGTCACTAACCCCGCGACGGAGGAGGTGATCGATTCCGTCCCGAGGGGAAATGCCGAAGATGTGGAATCAGCCGTACGGTCCAGCAAGGATGCGTATAAGTCGTGGCGGAAGATGGGGGCTAATGAGAGGACGAATCTCCTGCATGAAGTCGCGGCTAAGGCGAAAAGTCACAAAGAAGAATTGGTGCATTTGTTGACTCTCGAAGAGGGCAAGCCGATTTCTGAAAATGAAGAAGAGTTGGAGTGGGTGGCGAACACGTTCGATTATTATGCCGAGTTGGGGCGGCATGACCGCGGGCGGGTGATCCCGCCGGGCGAACATTCGCAGTTCAATTTTATTTTGAAAGAACCGTATGGCGTGGTGGGTTGCATCGTGCCATGGAATTTTCCTCTGTTGTTGATGGCGTGGAAGGTCGCGCCCGCGCTTGCGGCGGGGAACACCGTGGTGATCAAGCCGAGCGAAATGACGCCGTTGACCGCGTTGTACATGGCGGAACATTGTTTTGATCATTTGCCTGCGGGCGTGGTGAACGTGGTGACGGGCTTTGGCATGGAAACGGGCGAGCCGTTGGTAAAACATACTGACGTGCCGGTGATAGCATTTACTGGAAGCCTTGCGACAGGACAACGCATCGCGTCGCACGCCGCGCCGATGATGAAGAAGCTGCATTTAGAGTTGGGCGGCAAGGACGCGACAGTGATCGCGGAAGACGCCGATCCCGAAATTGCCGCAAAGGCTGTAGCGTATGCCGCGTTGATCAACGCGGGTCAGGTTTGCACAAGCACGGAGCGGGTTTACATCCCGAAGCCGAAAGCGAAACAATTCACCGAAGCAATCGTGGAGCATGTGAAGTCGTTGCGGCTGGGACCCGGGCTTGAGCCGTCTACAGATGTCGGTCCGATGATTGGCGATTCATACCGGGCGAAAATTGAAACGCATGTGGAGGAGGCGCGTTCACGCGGCGCGAAGATTCTCACGGGCGGCGGGCGACCGAAGAACATGTCAAAAGGCTGGTATTACGAGCCAACTGTTTTAGCGGGCGTTGATCACACCATGCTCATCATGCGCGAAGAGACGTTTGGTCCCGCCGTGCCGTTGATGGAGTACAAGTCTTTTGACGAGGCGATTGAGCTGGTGAATGATTGTCAGTATGGCTTGGGCGCTGTCCTACTTTCGGAAGACCCGAAGAAAATCAAAACATTTTTTGAAGATGTGAAAGCAGGGACAATATGGATCAACGACCCATTGACCGATAACTACGCCGGTCCGTTCGGCGGGATGAAGTATTCAGGCGGCGCGCGCGAACTCGGCATCGAAGGTCTCGACGAGTTCCGCGAGACCAAGCACGTGCATTGGGATTTCAATCTGGAGGATAAGTCGTATTGGTATCCGTATGGGAGGGAGTAAACGTCATTATTTTCGCTAACCGTTCATGTTGTAAACTTGTAACTTTTCCCTCCTTGACATTTTGTTCGAGATAACTATACTGTAAATCAGGGAGGTAACCAGGTCCAGAAAACTTTAGTCCATTTTCGCTACTCCATCCATCGTCGCTTCAGCACGCATCGCTGCAAACAAACCCGCGAAGAAAGAACCGGATTACATCACCTCTTCAGGCGATGTAAGTACCCCGTGCGGGAATTCTTCCCGCAATTGGGAATGAGATGCTACACTGCGCTGAAAGGTAGGAAAAAATGAATACACTATCAAATCGCTGGTTTAGTCAGCGAGACCGGGGACGAAGACCCGGGAAATCTGCAATCTTGGGGGTTGCTCTTGCGTTTCTGCTTCTCTTTGCGGGCAAGGGTCAGATCGTTCACGCCGCAGGTATCACCGTCAACACCACCGATGATGAATTGAATACTGATGGCGACTGCTCCCTGCGAGAGGCGATCACCGCGGCGAATACCAATGCGGCCGTCGATGCTTGCGCCGCGGGTAACGCCGCCCCAGCCGTCGACGTCATTGGCTTCAGCGTGATGGGGACGATCACACTAGGAAGTACACTGCCCGTCATCGGTGGGTTCGCCTTGCCCCCGGAGGGGGTGACCATCGACGGGCCGGGTGCTAATAGCCTGACTGTCAGCGGAGATAGTGCCTTCCGCGTGTTCGTGGTCAATGTCTTTGGGATACTCAACCTCGAGGGCGTCACGGTGGCCAATGGCTCCGCCTTCATCGGTGGGGGAGTCGACAATGCCGGCACGCTCACCATCACCAACAGTACCTTCTCCGGGAACTCTGCGGGTGCTGGCGGCGGCGGCGCGATCTTCAATAACATCGGTCCGCTCACCATCACCAATAGCACCTTCTCCGGGAACTCCACTAGTGGCATCGGTGGTGCGATCCGCAATCATAGCGGCCAGGTCACGATCGCCAGCACCAACTTTTCCGGCAACTCTGCAGGTGCTGGCGGCGGCGGCGCGATCTTCAATTACATCGGTCCGTTCACTATCATCGACAGCACTTTGTCGGGGAACTCCGCCCTGGGGGGCGGCGGCGGGATCAAAAACATTGGCATGCTCACTGTCACGAACACCACCTTCTCTGGGAACTCTGCGGGCGCTGGCGGCGGCATCTTCAATGATGGCACCCTGACTATCCATAAAAGCAAGATCACAGATAACAGTGCCGCTGAGGGCGGTGGGATATTCAACGCCAGCGGCACGGTCACCCTCACAAAAAGCAAAGTGAAGGGTAACCAGCCAGACAACTGCGTGGGCTGCTAAAGGTGTTCGGGTTTCGCCACTTGAACGAAAAAGATAAATTCAATAAATCACGAATTTGATGTCATTGCGAGTGCGCCAAAATGCCGCTCGCAATGACGGTTTATGATTGTGGTAAAATTTTGCTCGCTTGCGGGAGTCGCCAAGTGGTAAGGCATCAGCCTTCCAAGCTGATATTCGTGGGTTCGAATCCCATCTCCCGCTCTGATGTTGGGTGTCAGGTGTCAGATTTTCAAGTGTCACGTGGCACATGGTACCTGACACTTGACACTTAAAACGGGGGCCCATGGCGCAGTGGTTAGCGCAGGCGACTCATAATCGCTTGGTCGCAGGTTCGAATCCTGCTGGGCCCACACTTCGATTTACGATTGAAGATTGACGATTTCAGATTGTGCCGCGCTGAAAGGCGGCATTTTGTGTTAATACGAGAAAGGATAAAACCATGTCACCATACGTCGCCACCCTCGTCACCTTCCTCGTTGCGATTGCCTTCCTCCGCCTCATGGACTTCCTCGCCCATCGCGGAATCATCGAAAGCAGGTTGAGCCGCAAGATCATCCACATCGGCACAGGACCAATCTTTGTATTGTGCTGGCTGATGTTCACCGACGTTTCCATTTCGCGCTGGCTCGCCGCGCTGGTGCCGTTGGCAATCACTACTCAATTCGCCCTGGTTGGGTTGGGCGTGATCAAGGATGAGGTAGCGGTCAAAGCCATGTCGCGAACAGGGGACAGGCGCGAAATTCTGCGCGGTCCATTGTTCTATGGGATTGTTTTTGTCGCGATGACATTGATCTATTGGAAGGATTCGCTGATCGGGATTCCCGCGTTGATGATCATGTGCGGCGGCGACGGGATCGCCGACATCGTCGGGCGGCGCGTCCATTCCCCGAAGTTGCCCTGGTCGCCCGAAAAGAGCGTTGCCGGCTCGTTGAGCGTTTTCATTGGCGGCTGGCTGTTGACCATGCTCCTCTTTGCCGTCTATGTCTGGTTTGGCGCGTTCAGCGGACCGATGACGCGCTTTCTCTTTCCGGTCACAATCGTGGCTGCGGGAGCGACGCTGGTCGAGTCATTGCCTTTCAAGGATATAGATAACATCACCATTACACTCGCCTGCGCCGTGATCGGGCATCTTGTGTTTCCGGTCTGAGGCTACTCGACAATCTTCTTGAGGGCTTCGACTAATTCCCGCGTGAAGATCGCTTTTCCGTCTTCGTTCAAATGCAATGTGTCTGAAAAAAATTCGAGCGGGATTTCTTTTTGGTCGAAATCCAAAAACGCGACATTTTCTTTCTCCAAATACCTGTCCAGATCCTGAATGTACGCGTGCAAACCGGGTGGCTCCGACGCGGGCTCATAGTAACGTTGTATCGGCATGCGGACGAGCACGAGTTGTATTCCATTTTCCCTGCACAGGCGAATGACCTCTGGCAGAAAAGAGGCGCCAACCTGCCCGTCGAAATCGAGCGCGCCCTCCGAATACAGATAATCGTCCGCCGCTCCGATCGCCTCGCTCAGAAATGTAATGTCCAGGTTGCTTTCTTCAAAAACAACCTCTCCGGCATAATCCATGCAGCCTGGGTTGCAATCTAGCAAAACTCTTCCCAACGGATACCGAAGGTAATAATCAAGGCTTTGGCGAATTCTCCAGCGTGAACCGTAAAGGGGAATATATCCTTCCATGAACTTTTCAAGCGACGTCATCTGATTAATGTACGCCCGTTGGGTGAGTAATTCATCAGTTGGCGCGGCAAATTCATCAATTAGTTCAAAATATCTGCCTGTGGTTCGATAGCCGGGCACGGTCATCATGGATTCCCGAAAAAAAACGACCAGGTGTTTTGGTTTGTGTTCGGCAAGGACGATATTGTTTTTGATGATGAGATACCAAATCGTGGATGCTGTTCCGGGTAGGCTGACCAGGCGGGTTTTCCTTCCCAATTGTTCTTCCACAAGAACCTCATCAACCGCCGGGGCAAGCATCGAGTCGCCAAATAATAGGATTTCTGGCTGTTCTTCATTGAGCATGTTTAAGTATGTATTTCTGATCCGCTTATCAAACTGCGGACCAATGTCTCTCGGGTAGGCGGTTTGATACCGGATGGGAATATAAAAAGACAGGAACCCCAGGAGCAGGGTGGATGTAACTAAATAATGACGAAAGGCTTTCATAAGAGATTCTTCTTAAAGATTGGCAAGTTTAGAACTGGAAATAAATAAAATCAGGCGTCGCGGAGTTGACGTAAATGAATATCGTTGCAGTTGCAACCGCGTAGTAGATCGAACGTACGATGGAATCCTCACCGACGTATCGGTCCAGTAACCTCTTTGCGATCATCGGAATCGAATACACAAACGCAATGGAAAGCCCGATCAGGGCAACTGCCTGTTGTTCAATGGAGCCCGCAAAAGGTCTTGAAAAAACTTCAATTACCCAATCCAACGATGGAGCGGCGAAGAGCAACCAGCCGAATACAATGAAGCCGAACATGATCAGCCATGCGAAAAACGTAGTGAGCCTGCTTTTGGGTTTCCAATTTCCACCCATCCCAAGGGCTTGATACACAACGATTAAGATTCCATACATTCCGCCCCACAGAAGAAAGGTCCAGCCCGCGCCGTGCCAAAGTCCGCTGATGAGCATCGTCACCAGGGGAGGAATTACCTGCACCAGCCATTTCGGGAGTTGTTCCTGCCTACCCAGCAAAAAGCGCCGCATCGGGAAGAAAACATAATCGCGCAGCCAGAAAGAAAGCGTGATATGCCAGCGATTCCAAAATTCGGTGGGAGTCAGAGCCAGATAGGGAGATTTGAAATTCTCTGAAGTTTCAAAGCCAAGCAAAAATGCAACTCCGCGGGAAAGATCTGTGTACGCGGAGAAATCCGCGAGAATTTGAAGCGTAAACCCGAGCGCGCCAGTGACGGCAAGCAGGATCGTGGGTTCCTCAAGATGGAATATTCTTTCCGTAATTGAACCAATGCTGTTGGCGATCACCAATTTCTTAAAGAGGCCCATCAAAATCAATTGCCAGGCGGAAAAAAAATATTCCGCTTTCCATGTTCGCCGGGCTTCGATTTGAGGCATGAGTTTTTGCGGTCTGTCAATGGGACCAGCGACAATTTGCGGGAAAAATGAAACATACAATGCAAAGTCAATCAGGGAATGCGCAGGTTGAAGTGTGCCTCGCGAAACATCAATCATATAGCCCAGTTTCTTCAACGTGTAAAAAGACAATCCCGCAGGCAGCGCAATCCTTGTGAGGAAAATGTCGCCTTGCATTCCCAGCGCATTGACGAGCCTTGCCAGGTCGTCGCTGAAAAAATTAAAGTATTTGAAAAATGCCAGCACCCCCAGGTTGAGAATCAGGCTGGTCCCCATCAGCAGGCGTGTGCGCGACGCGTATGCCTTCATCGCCCTTGCAAGGAAAAAATCCGCCAGCGTCGAAATGCCCAGCATCAATGCAAGCCAGGGTTGAATCCATCCGTAAAACGCATAACTTGCAAGGACGAGAATAATATTCTGCCAGCGTCTTGCACGCGCGAGCCAGTACAGCGCGAAAACAGCCGCAAAAAATACCCAAAACGCCAGGCTGGTAAAACTCATTTCTCTTCGTCGTCCTTTTTCAAAATCATCACCTTGTAACCCTCCGCATACTTCATACCCTTGTCCTTCGCTTCCTCCTCTGCCCATTCGGTCATCCATTTGCCGACTTCATCAACAGGCACCTGGCTCACGTGCTGTTGCAACGCTTTGATCTTGATATCCATCGTCTCTGTGATGTCCACCCACGTATCAGATCTTTCCGAGCCGTGGACGTATAACCGCTTGACGTCATGCGGTTCATACCCAGCCTCGAGCAGGTCGGTGAACATCAGCCGGCTCCCCGCCGACGGGAAGACCGCCGCGCAAGCCGCCTCTGCCGCGGCGCGATGGTCGGGGTGATTGACGTATTCATTGCCATAAAACCACGCTTCGGGATTCCCACAGGAAACCGTATCAGGCTTGAATTGGCGAATGAGGCGGGTGAGGTCTTTGCGAAGTTGAATCGTCGGTTCCAGTTCTCCATCTGGGTATCGCAAAAAAATGGTTTCTCTAATTCCAAGAATGGCATTCGCGGCGAGTTGTTCATTCTCGCGCAGTTCTGCCAGTTCCTTTTTGTAACTTCTATCCTTTGCTGGATCGTTCGAGCCCGAATCGCCGCTGGTGATGACGACGGAAATAATTTCGCATCCTGCCTTTGCCCATCTGGCAAGCGTGCCGCCGATGGAGAACTCCTGATCGTCCGGGTGGGCATGGATGCTCATCGCGATTTTTGGAATGTATTCTTCAGCCATTTTGATTTCTCCAGTTAGATCTGTCACTGCGAGGAGCGCTCTTGCTCGCCTGCCCCGATGCTTTTTGGGGTTGCGACGAAGCAATCTCGCCATAACAATTCAATACGAGATTGCCACGCTCGCCTACGGCTCGCTCGCAATGACATTTGTTATCTTTTCTTTCCAACCACCAACATCTTGTTTTGTATTTTGACCAACTTGAAAAAGACTTTCACTGCGGGCAACAGAAGATTGACAAGTAGTTGCGACTTGAAAAGTTTCCTGAGGTAAAACTCATACGGAAAAGACAATTCATGAAATTTTTGCAGGTCAACCACTTCAAGCCCGACCGCCTCAAACAATCGTTTCATCTCGGTTGTTGAAAAGATTTGCTTGTGCCCAAACAGATGAGAGGAATACATCGCGCTCAAAAATGTGGGGTATCTGCCGCGCGTAAGTTTATACGAGAATTCGCCGAAACGGTGATAAAAACTGTCGCGGCAGGGAGTATCCATCAACAACAACCCGCCTGTTTTCAGCACATTCGCCGCGGACCGCAGCGTCTGCATCGGAAAATTCACATGCTCGATCACATCCCATAGCGTGACCGCGTCGAAATGATTCACGTATCTCTTTTGCCAGAACTCGCTTTCGATGGGGCGTTTGTGAATTTCCAGCCCGTGCTTTGACTTTGCGTATTGCGCGCGGCTGTCGCTCAATTCGATGCCAATGACTTTCGCGCCGTTCTCTTTCAGCAGGGAGAGAAACAACCCGCCGCCGCAACCGATGTCCATTATTTTGGCGTTCGGGATGGGGAGGTACTTCTTGAGGATACCTACCTGGTTGTTGAATTTCTGCGCGTTTGCTTGTAACTGCGTCTCGATGTACGAAGCAACTTCCCCGGTCAGTTGTGAGGCGTCAATCTCAGGCGGAATCTCCTCGACGGGGTCGAGATAATCTATGAAATGAAATCCATCCTTTGACACAAAGACATTTGCGTGTTTAAATCTGTATGCCAAACGCCCGCCTTCACGCGGATGTTGTTTCAGCGCGTCTATGTTTTCCATGTTCATAGGTGGCGATTGTAACCGAAGATGTTCAGCGGGGAGTCCGCTTGAGCGCGTAGACCGTGATCCCCGTCGCGTGAATCGGATTTTCCTCCACGAGTTCGAAGCCAAAGTGCTGGTAGAGCGGCACGTTGGCTTTTGTCACCGTATCAGTGTACGCGATCGCCTTTTGTGAATCAGCCATGTCTAGAAACGGACGAATCAGTTTCGATGAAAGCCCCCTGCCGCGCGCCGAAGCGAGCACCCCGAGGTTATCCAGATAAAAGTGCGGCTCGTTCGCATATTTTTTGTGGTTGGCTTCGATCTGACGGAACACTGCCCGCGCGCGTTGCGCGCCGATGATGTAGGATGAAAAAAGAAGCGGGAGGAACGTGAGCAAATCCTTCGGCGCGGCGGAGGCTTCGGGTTTGTTCGGGAAATTCCAAATCGCCACGCCCTGCAATGGTTCACCTGCGCCAAACGCGCTGTTGGCGCGAATGTTCAGCCTGCCCATCGCGCGAAAGAATTTAGCAACCGTCTTCACGCGCGTTTTCGAGTTGGGCAAAATAAATGAAACGAGCGGGTCCTCTTCAAAGGAGTGTGCCAGCACCTGCACCATCGGCTCAAGATCGGAGAGGGTGAGTTGTCTGTAATCTTGATTTGTCATAGGCTGGATTCTACCCGAAAGCAAACATCCAAAGCCGATGCTCTGGATGTTGAATTGATAACCGGATGGGCGGGGTTATGGAGGTCCGCCACCCGGTGCGCCAAATGAGGAAGGCGCACCCACTTCTGTATCCGTGAGGTCGAAACCGATGTTGATCGTCGCAGCGTAACCGTTTGTGTTATCGCCGGTGACGTCAAGCGACAACTGGTCGCCGCCGTTGTTGAAAATATTGTCGGACGAGTTGAGCGTATTGCGCTGACCTTTTGCGGCGTACGGTTTCACAGAGTAAACCTGATCCGAAAGCGCTTCATCGAAGAAAAACTGCGACACAAACTCATATGCCTGACCGTCCGCGCCAATCGTGCGAATCATAAAGTGGATATGAACTGTCCGACCTGAATACCAGCCTGGGTAAATGGTCGTGAATTGCGCTCTGCCTGTCGCATCCGTGAGTTGATAGCCGCGCAGAAACTTTTGCCCAACGGTATTGAAACCCTGATCGGATACGCCCGAATAAATGCCAGCCGCGTCGCAATGCCAGATGTCCATTTGCGCGCTTTCGATGGGATTACAACTGTTTTGGGAAACGCCATACACGGCAATCGCGAGCGTGAGCGGAATCCCCTGGCGCACAGAATTATCCGACGGCTCCGAGCGGATATCCGAACGGTTGAGTTGCTCGTCTACAAAATACGGTCCAATTGTCAGCTCAGGGCGCACCACACACGAGAGAGCCGCCGCAGTTACTGATGGCGCTTGCGTGGAGGATACAATCGTTGATACAGATGTCGGAATCAACGTGTTTGTTACTTCGGGAGCCGCGCACGAGGCGAGAAACGCCGCACTTCCCACACCCAATAATTTGAGCGCGTCCCTGCGGCTGAGAATTTGCCCTACCGGTATGTCATCGTTTTCCATAAAGATCTCCTTTGGTTAAGTTTCACCATCATACCCCAGAGACCGTGAAGATTTTGTGTAGATAGTTCACCCGCAGTACACAATTTCATTTCTCCACTCTGCTTTGAATTGACCTTTGAACTGCCCGCCTCTTTCGGACGTGAAGTTGAATCTGCCTTCGAGGGGCATTCCCTCCCCGACACTTTCCAACGAGACCTCACCGCGTAATTCCGTATAGGGTCCGAGTTCCGGCAGAATGTAGACGATGCCGATTTGCCCTGTTTCATCGGGAAACGAAAAAGTGGCAGGGAAATTGAAATCAGGCGATTGCCAGATGGAAATGTAAATCGTGGCGCTTGCATCATATTGAACTGATACTGTAAACGCCGCCCCGTCCCACGGCGCGCAATCGCGGACAACCGTGGCAGGGAAGACTTGCGTTGATTCTTGATGGCTTCTGGAGAAGGTGAATAGGGCGATGCCAAGAATTAACAGACCAATCGCTATGAAAAACAGAGTTCGAGATTTCATCATGTAAGGATGACGATAAACTTACTATGATTGTTCCTGTCTGATATCGCGATCTGCAATTTGCCTTTCGAGTAAAATAACTCCATCTATTTTCAAGGAGTCTCTTATGCCCATCACCCTCAACGGATCATCCCTCACGATTGAAAAACTCGTTGCGATTGCGCGGGATAACGAGAAAGTTGAACTTGCCCCCGAAGCCCTGGAGCGCATCAAAATCTGCCGCCTCATGCTCGAGGAGAAACTTGCCAACAAAGAGATTATGTATGGCACGAACACAGGCATCGGCGAGTTTTCAGAGACCATGCTCAACGATGAGCAGGTGAAGGAGTTCCAGAAATACCTGATCTACAACCACGCCGCGGGAATCGGCGACCCCGCGCCGATTGAAGAGGTCCGCGCGGCGCTGGCGGGGAGGATCAATGTCCACGCGCATGGGAATTCAGGCTGCAGACCCGAGATCACATTAACGCTGGTGGAGATGCTGAACAAAGGCGTCACACCAGTTGTTTGTCAGAAGGGGTCGGTGGGCGCGAGCGGCGACCTCGCTCCGATGGCGCAAGCCGCGTTGCTCCTCATGGGCGAAGGTGAGGCTTTCTTTAACGACGAACGACTCTCAGGTCAGGAAGCGATGCAGCGCGCGGGGATCGAAGTCCCAGGCTTGCAGGCGCGTGATGGTCTCGCCGCGATCAATGGATCCAATTTGCTGACCGCCATGTCGGCGCTTCACATCTACGATATGGATCGTTTCCTCAAGCAGGCAGAGATCGCGGCGGCGATGTCCATTGAGGCATTGCTCGGCAACCTCAAACCGTATAACACCAAATTGCATGAACTGCGCGGCTTCAATGGCGCGATCACGTCTGCAAAAAATATTATGAAAGTGTTGGAGGGGTCTGATCTAAAAACGGGCAAAATGAAAACCAAAGTGCAGGACGCGTATTCGATGCGTTCGACACCGCAGGTGATCGGCGCGGCGCGTGATGCGGTGGCGTATGCGCGTTCGCAAGTGGAGATTGAACTCAACGGCGTGGGTGATAACCCGATTTTTATCCCTGAAGATCAACTCACGTTGACAGGTGCGAACTTTCAAGGCACTCCCGTTTCACTGCCGATGGATTTGGCAGGCGCGGCGATCACGATGATCTGTGTGCTTTCGGAGCGGCGACTCAATCGCTTGACGAACCCGGCTCTCTCTCAGGGACTGCCTGATTTCCTCGCCCACGAGCCTGGCTTCTACTCTGGGATGATGCTCAGCCAATACACCGCCGACCATCTAATCGTCGAACAACGGATTTTATCTGCACCCGCGTCGATTCAATCCATCCCCGCCGCGGCGGACCAGGAAGATTTTGTCTCAATGGGCATGAACACCGCGTTAAAAAACGGACAGATATTAGATAACGCGTATGGCGTGCTAGGAATCGAATTCATGGCGGCGGCACAAGCCATGGACTTCCGCCAGTTCCTGCCCGGGCGCGGCACAGCCAAAGCGCGCGAAGTGATCCGCAAGTACGTGGATCATCTCGAAGTGGATCGTCCATTGTATAACGATCACAATGCGATGAAGAAGTTGGTGCAGTCTGGTGAGATTTTGGGGGAGGTGGAGAAAATGGTGGGGAAGTTGGGGTAATTCGATTGCGTAGGGGGCACAGCGGGACGATCTTTCGTCAAAATCCTTTCAGGTTTCGCTGTGCCCCTACGTGTTTACCAACGCAAATTCAACTGCCTCGTCATGCGACATCCCTCGTCCCTGCGTGATGATGGATGTGATTTTTTCTTGTGTTAATGACGCCTTGATGGCTGTAAGTAATTGCTCGCGTTCTTTGCGCTCAGGTGGGAGAAGTTCCGTGTGAATGGATTCGCGATACGCATCAGCCGCGGAGAGCAGGCTGAGAGCCCGTTCGGATTGACCTAGTGCAAATGACAGCGCCGCAAATGCGTCGAGGGAATATGCGAGCGAGTAACCGTAATGCCCTGTATGCAAGATCTTCGCGGCTTCTATGTGAAGCTGTTCGGCTTCTTCCAAATCACCGCGGCGCAAGGCGGCATTGGCGAGTCCTTGCAGGGACGCGCCGCGACCCCAATCGAAATCAGATTCTTGTGATGCTTTTACGTTCTCTTCAAAGAGGGCGACTGCCCGTTCGTCATCTCCCATATACACAACGACCCGCGCCAGCCAGTAACGGCGGATGACGTTCAACCAGGGCTCTCCCCATTCCAAACTCATCGCCAGGCTTTCAGAACACATACTTTCGGCTTCATCCAGTTTGCCTTCACACATGGCAATTACGCCCAGATCATTAATTCCCCATGCCATGCTTTCCTGATCGTTGAGTTCTCCTGCGAGCACCAACCCTTCGGAGAAACATTGCTTTGCCTCGACCAACTCATTCTGTTCGATGAGCAAATCGCCCAGGCGGATGAGAGCAAATGCAATGCCGCGCGTATCTTCCAGCTTGCGTGAGATTTGTAGGCATTCTTCAAAGGATTTTCTCGCAGTGATACGATCATCCTGCCGTACCTGGGCAAATTCACCGAGTTCCACCAACATCCGTCCGAGACGCCACTGCTCTCCGAGCTCGCGATAGTAGGTAATGCTTTTCTCGAAATGTGCGCGCCCAATAGACGGATCATCCTCCCCCCAGTAGAGCATCGCCGCATCGAAATGCGCCGCGGCAAGGGCTGATTTGTTTCCCAGCGCCTGGCTCAAGGACAGGCTTTCTTCGAGTATTTGATGCGCCTCGTCCTGATTACCATTCCAATTCGCAAGCAGACCCAGCGCGCGGGCATAATATGGTGTTTGATGTGGTTGATGAGGGAGTGACTTTAGACGTTCGATCCAATCGCGGCGCTCCTGCCGATAGCCGCGCGTGAACCAGAAGAAATTCAGCGAAAGCGCAAGCCGAAGACCGGTTTCTGCCAATTCGGGCGATTCGTTTTCGAGAGTATAAGCCAGCGCTCCGCGGCAATTGCCATGATCGCGTTCCAATCGTCTTATCCATTCGAGTTGATCCTTGCCGCGCAGGTTCAAGTCACCTTCTTCGGCGAAGGCAAGAAAGTGACGTAAATGCTTCTCGCGGATAGTGGATTCTTCACCTGCCTCGTGCAATTTCTTGCGGCAGTATTCTCGTACCGTTTCCAACAGGCGATAGCGTGTCTCGCCATTGGGAAGGAGGTCAACGACCACGAGCGATTTATCCACAAAGCGCGTGATCGCGTCTAATACACTGGCAGAGTCCGCTATGACCGAACTTGACGCGTCCAGATCAAATCCTCCCGCAAACACCGACAAACCGCGAAATATTTTTTTATCCTCATCTGAAAGCAGGTCGTAACTCCAGTCTATGGCGGCGCGCAGGGTTTGCTGGCGCGGGAGGGTAAAGCGGCTCCCTGTGGTAAGCAAATTGAATCGGTCGTCGAGCAGGGAGGCGATCTGGTCCACGCTCATTGCACTGAGGCGGGACGCGGCGAGTTCAATCGCCAACGGAATGCCGTCGAGACGGGAGCAGATTTGGGCGACGCGGGAGGCGTTCTCTCTTGTCAGTTCAAATGAGGGGAGGGCAGTCTGTGCGCGGTCGGTGAAGAGGCTGATTGATTCGGACTCCAAAAGCGAGGGAACAGAAAAATGGACTTCGCCGGGGATGTCGAGAATTTCGCGGCTGGTGGCGATGATTTGAACGTGCAGGCAGGCGAGCAAGATTTCGTAAACGGTATTTGCAGTTTCCGAAAGGACATGTTCGCAGTTATCCACGATCAACAAGGTTTGTTTTGCGCGCAGGAACTTTTTGATTGTATTGATGAATGAACCGTCGCGCGGTTCGGGCATTCCGAGTGCGGTGATGAACGTCTGCGGCACGTGCGCAAGGTTCGCGATCGGCGCGAGTTCGATGAGCCATACGCCATTGCGATAGCTCTCCGTAAGTCCCCGTGCGGTCTGGAGCGCAAGCCGCGTCTTTCCGCAACCGCCGCTTCCCAATAAAGTAACCAGCCGCGCTTTACCTTGATTGGGATCGAGAAAATCTTTAATGCCAGCGATCTCGCGTTCGCGCCCGATGAAACTCGTCAGTGGCTGGGAAAGATTATCCTGTACCTCCTCCGTCCGCATCAATTCCTTGAAT
>Ga0247727_10005978_pt1 | contig 24193 bp, 28 predicted proteins | sample WisWelCaveWW1625_FD_202498 | JGI IMG/M metagenome (GOLD analysis project Ga0247727, IMG submission 202498) | Biofilm microbial communities from Wishing Well Cave, Virginia, United States - WW16-25 | ecosystem: Environmental > Aquatic > Deep subsurface > Groundwater > Cave microbial mat | place... | reverse complement strand
GTTGAACATCGTTCGGTCTTGAACCTTCCAAGTCGTCATTCAACGACGTTACCGTAACTTCTCGCGATGACTTGTCGGCTAATTTGCGCAAAAATTAGGTGTCAGGTCTTACACTCATGGAACACGGACACGCCCTTCCCAAAACAGACCCCGGCGATTTTATTGCCGAAGAAAAAAAGATTAAACACGCGAAACCAAATTACATCGCGGTCTTTGTCGTTCTGGGCATTCTCACAGCGATTGAAATTGGGATCACACAGGTTTTTCCACTCTCCGAAGAAGGTATAGCATCGGTGGGGCGCGTGCCGATTCTCTTGGGTCTGACCATTGCCAAAGCGCTGCTTGTGATTCTTTATTACATGCACCTGAAATTCGACAGCGCCATCTATAGCATTTTTTTTGGCTCGGGCGTTTTGGCATTGGCGCTGCCATTCGTGGTTGCCCTAATCTTTTTATTGTCCCCACCCCATCCGGAAAGCGTGCGACATGGCGGAGAAAATGGGGGGAACGGCGAACCGCGTCCAACAGCGATTCCGCCGGGCGGTCCGCCAATTTCCGTCACCCTTGAAGGCGGTGAGTTTTATTTCAAGGCGGACACCCTTGCCGCCAAGCCGGGGCAGCGCGTGCGGGTGACATTGGTGAACGAGGGCAGCGTCGAACACACATTTGTCGTCGCCAAGAAACCAAAATCTGAAGATCCAGAACCATGGCTCACAGAGGATGAAAAAGCAATGGTCCGCGCGGCACCCGACGAAACAGGCAATGGGGGCTTTAATGCACCGGGCCCGGGCGAATGGATTTTTTATTGCAATGTCGCGGGACACGGACCCGCAGGCATGTTTGGCACTCTGACCGTGCAATAAACAAGACCTGACAGGTTTCTAACGTATCCGCGTCGCCCCAAACCATCGCGTCAAAAACCTGTCAGGTCTGCGGCACTATTTCTTGCGCGTTGAGTTGACGTCTCGCTCAACGCGCAATTCATTTAAACGTAGTGACGAATTTATTCGTTCCTCTGAGCCAACGAATAAGGCGATGCCATAATTCGCGCGTCACTATAGTTCTATGAACGTCTATTATCCCTCGCTCGATTTTTGGTGGACGGCGTGGACATTCGATCCGGGCATCTGGTTCGGCATTGTCGCGCTGCACGGCGGTTACTTGCTGACGGTCGGACCCTTGCGCGCGAAATTTTCCACGAGCCAACCTGTTTCTTCAAAACAACTCACGTACTGGACGCTCGGCATCCTGACGCTCATCATTGCGCTGATTACCCCGCTGTCTCTATTGTCCGATCAATATCTGTTCAGCGCGCACATGTTCCAACACATCTTGATCACGCTCGTCGCGCCACCGCTAATGTTGTTGGGTCTGCCGAGTTGGCTATTCGATCCGCTAAAAACGCGTCCCGCGCTTTTGAATTTGGCGCGCGCGGTGTGCAATCCATTTTTCGCGTTCGCCGCGTTCAATGTCGTTTTCGTCGCGTGGCACGCGCCCGCGCTCTACAATCTTGCGCTCTATTCACCCCAAGTTCATTTGTTGGAACACGCCTCGATTGTCACCACCGCGTTGTTGACGTGGATGCCGGTCTTGAGTCCAACAAAATTGATCCCGCGTCTGCCGCTGCCCCTGCGAGTGTTTTACACATTTTTGCAAAGCATCGTCGGCACAGGGCTGGGCGCGGTGCTTACGCTCGCCAAACAACCAATCTATACATTTTACGCGCAGTCGCCGCGCATCTGGGCAATTCCCGCACTTGAGGATCAGGTGTGGGCGGGCTTGATCATGTGGGCAGGCGCAGCTGCAATTTGGCTCACCGCCTTGACGTTCGTGTTCTTTCGCTGGTTCGGCGCAAAAGGTCCGATTGAAGGCGAACACGAATTTGTGTAACCCCCTTGTCATTGCGAGGAGTGCCCTCTGCGATGCGATGTAATCATCGCCGCAATCGCTCTGTGACGCGCACCGAGATTGCTTCGTCCCTCGCAATGACAATCCAAAAAAATGTCCCACCTCTCCCCTACCATCACCCTCCGCAAAACATTGCGCGAGACGATCACAGATTATGTGATGCTCACGAAACCTCTCATCGTCGCGTTGTTATTGACGACGACGTTGGGCGGGATGTTGATCGCCGCGCACGGACTTCCCTCACTTTCAATTTTGATTTTGACATTGATTGGCGGGGCATGTTCCGCGGGCGGCGCGAACGCGTTGAACTCGTACATTGACCGCGACGCGGACAAAATGATGGGGCGCACGTCGCGGCGTCCGCTGCCAAGTGGAAAAATTTCGCCGCGCAACGCGTTGATTTTCGCGCTAACGCTGTGCGTGGCATCGGTTGTGATTTTGGGCTTTGGCGTGAATTGGTTAGCGGCGACACTTTCGACGGCGGGGATTGTGTATTACGCGTATGTGTACACAGTGCTGCTGAAACGCATGACACCGCAAAACATTGTCATCGGCGGCGGCGCGGGCGCGATTCCGCCGTTAGTCGGTTGGGCAGCCGTGACGAATGAATTGAGTTTGTTGTCACTCTATTTGTTTGCGATCATTTTTTTGTGGACGCCGCCGCATACGTGGGCGTTGATGATGCTGCTCGACAAAGATTATCGCAAAGTTTCGATTCCGATGCTCCCAACCGCGTGGGGTGAACTCGAAGCGCGGCGGCACATTATTCTGTATTCGATTTTGTTAGTGATTGTGACGCTGATGCCTTTTCTCTTTCGCGGTTTGGGGTGGATTTATTTTATTGGCGCGCTCGTACTCGGCGCGTACTTTCTCATCCTCGCCGCGCGTTTGTGGTTCGCGCGCGGAGAAACGAAACCGCTAGCGAAAAAATTGTATCATTACTCGAATGGGTATCTCGCGTTGTTGTTTGCGCTGATGGTGGTGGACGCGATTTTATTGAATCCATGAACACCATCCATAAAATTTAATGTCCAATCCTTTGTCGCATTGGCGTTTCCTCCATAACCCGCGAAGTTGGCTCGCGGGTTTCTTGTTGTTGTACGGGCTGCTCTTTCTGTACTATTTTCCCCTCGATCAATTGTTTAGCAACGTTCCCTATCGCCGCGTGGACTTGACGACGCACTGGTACAATGCCGATCTGATCAGTCGCGCGCTCGAACAGTCGGGGCGCGCATGGGCGTATGATCCAACCTTTATGGCGGGTTATCCCGCAGGCACGCTTTTTGATGTGGACAATAAATTCGTGGAGGTGTGGGTTTTTGCGCTGCGTTTTTTGGGAACAGCGTTCGCGTTCAAGCTGCTCGTCGCGCTGCTCTATGCGGCGATGCCCTTTGCGGTACTCGCGACGGCGCGGTTGTTACACCTTCGCGCGTGGGAAACGACATCTGCGGTTGGCTTGGCAATCCTCGTGTGGCAATTCGATCCGTCCGCGCACACGATGCGCGAAGCAGGCATGTTCACCTTTGCGAGCATTTCCTATTTCGCGCCGCTGCTGATCGCCGCGCTGTATCGTTTTATGATGACGCCGACGCGTCGTTATGGGCTGCTCCTTGCGCTCATCGCGCCGCTTTTGTTTTGGCTGCATCCCCTCGTTTTTTTCGCGGTCCTCGTTCCAGTGTTGGTTCTCTATGGCTTGATGTTTCGCCATATTCCACAAAAAATTCACGCCGCGTTGTTCGCCATCGGCGCGTTGGTTTGATCGTCAACGCGTATTGGTTGAGTGTCGCGATCCAATTCCGCGCGATTCTCACCGCTACGGGAATTTATTTGCGCGGCGGGCTGGATACCTTGGTTCAGGATCTGTTGGGCGTGGGGACAGTCGAAGGGGGTTCGATGCCGCGTCTGTTTTTGGTGCGCTGGAGTATGCTGGGTCTTGCCGCGTTTGGACTAAGGGATTGGCGGCACACCGAGCGCGTGTTGATGTGGACGTGGTTGAGCGCGATTGTCGCGCTTGTTGTGTTCGCCTACGGCGGCGCGTACTTGCCCGCGCTTTCGGATGCGGAACCGTACCGCTTTATCGTCCCCGCGTTATTTTTTGCGATTTATCCTGTTGCGCACGCGTTGGTAAAAAGCGCAAACAGGCAGAACGCGTTGGACGCACCGCGTCTGGTGTGGGTTGCAGGCGGCGCGCTCCTCGTTACATTCTTATTGCCAACCATGTTTGCGCTGCGCCCAAGAATAGAACGACTGTGGACTCAACTCGCTTTCGAGGATCGGAATGTTGTCGTCGGACGCAAACAGCTGCAAGTGTTTGATTGGCTTGCCAAAAATACGACGGGTGAAGATCGCATCATCATTCAGGATTGGGAGACAGCGGCAGTCGCGCCCTTTTTTATCCAACGCGAATTTTTAGGCGGCCCGTACTATCCGTACTTTATTCAACATGGGTACGCGAATGTCGGACCCGAAACCGTATTTGAGGAATCTCTGCGGACCCTCACTCCGTCGGATTTTCAAGAATACCTCGACACGTACAATGTCCGATGGATCGTCACGCGATCCTCCATCTATCCGCGCGACGCATTTACCCTGCAAGATTACATTCAAAAAAATCGCCCGCGTTTTATTGAACTCGCAAAACAATATGATGATTTTTCAATCTATCGCGTGCAAGGTGAATCGAGCGCGTTCTTGAAAGGCACAGGTCAGGTCAAAGCGGAATTGGATCGTTTGCAAATTCGTGGCGCGAGCGCGGGCGAGATCATTCTCAAGTATCATTGGCTGCCCACGTTCAAAACCGAGCCGCCGTTGCCGCTTGAGCCATTTCCCGTGCTGGACGATCCGATCGGCTTCATTCGGATCCAAAATGGTGACATCCGCGATTTTGTCATTTATAATGATCATTAACTCACGTTGTGCAGTTTGCTTAAAAAAGCCCTTTCGACAGAATTAACAAAATGAACAGAATTTGATTTTAAACCTGTTAATTTTGTTAATTCTGTCTACCGGGTTTTTGCAGTGCATACGGTGAGTTATCAAGACTCTCGTAGTAACGATTTCAATCGTTGCTCATTCGCACACAAGGATCAATTCATGGATCGTTCGCTCTCTCTCACAAGATATATCGTGCTAATCGGCGTGATTGGTTTGCTGCTCGCGTCCGTGGCGGGCTTTGCGCTCGCGGTCGTTGAAACGGGCGAATTGATTTGGAAAATTTTTACACACCTTGCCGATCCGGATCTCGAAGTGCAAGAAGTGAATTTCATCAAACTTGTTGATGGCTTTTTGGTTTCCACTGGACTTTTGATTTTTGGTTTGGGGCTGTACGAAATTTTCTTTCGCCCGCTCCCACTGCCCGAGGCGCTCAAATTCACGACAATTGGGCAATTGAAATCATCCCTCGCCAACATTATTATTCTCACCCTCGCCATCACCTTTCTCGCAGCTGTGCAAGAACACGAAGAAGCGACCAGCGTCTTGCTCAAGGGGATAGCGATTGCTGCCGTGATTCTTGTCCTCGTCCTTTTTGCGCGCAGTGGCGAACATGACGCGCACTAGGCGTGGATTGCAAATCCACGCGCGCAAGGTTGTTTCTTTATCGATCAGAATTATTCTGCTGTCACCTGCGCTGCGACAAATTCCTCTGGCATAATTTCCCCCGCGTCCGCATCCCCCGCGTCCGTTACGCGCGTCAACAAACCGAGACTTGCGACCATCGCCGCCGCGGCAATCAAAAAGGGCGCGGCAAGCGAAGATAATGCTGCCGCCCACGCGCCCACTGTCGGACCTGCCGCTGTGGCAAAACTTGCGCTCGTGGTTTGAAAACCAAAAACTGTGCTGCGCGTCGCGCGCGTGCTGTGTTGCGCGAGCATTGTTTCCGCAACGATAAAAATCGTCTCGTAAAATACATGCGCGCCGAGAAAAAAGATCACGCCAATTTCCCAACGCGGCGATAACCCCCAACCCGCCAGCGTAATCGCAAAACCAATCGCCGACAAAATCCACATGCGTCGCCCGCCCCACGCATCCGCCTTGCCGCCAAGCCACACGCCGATCAAGGCGAATGCTGCGCCCGCCGCGTTCACCCATTGAATTTGCACCGCGTTCAGTTTCCACACATCATTCGCCAAGAGCGCGCTAAACGGTCCCTCGAACGACAACCCCAACGCCAACGCGAAAAACGCGTTCGCTGCCATAATCCACAAAATCGCGTTCGGCAATGCCGCGCGCCATTGTCGCAGTTGGAAGGGGACGCGCTGCGAACGATGATGCGTTTCGCGCAAGATCAGAATGCGCGCCGCCGTCGCGGGCAATAACGCGATGCCGTGCGCGAAAATCAAACCCGCGATGCCGAGGATAGGCAACAAGAGAGAACTGACCAACGGGCCCACAATCGCCGCGCTCAAAACAAAAATTTCCATAAAGGAAAACGCGGTGGCGCGGCGTTCCTCGTCCGATTCCGACATGAACGCTTGCATCGCTGGCCATTGCATTGCGCCGATAAAATTGGTGCAAGTGAGAATGACCGTCAACACCACCCAATCGCGCGTCAACCCCCCAATCAAGTAGAGTGGCGCGAGAATTAATCCCGGCGCGGTAAAAACCCATTTGCGCCCAAAGCGGTCTGCCAACATGCCCCCAAGGATCGCAGGCAAAAAATGGGCGAGCGTAAAGATCGAAAACGCGACGCCGACTTGCAAATCATTTGCACCCAAATCGCGCAAGTGCAACGCAATTAACGGCGACCACGCAAAGTACGCTGTGAGGACGAGTCCGACGGTCATGGAAAGCACTTGAGTATTACGCGAGAGCGGACGAAAGTGGTTGAGCATGGCGTATCTGTCTCCAACCCAATTCAAAAGTTTGGGAAAATTTTGAATTGGGGTTGGAGAGATTTTTTTATTATTCTGCCAGCGAAACGATTACGCGCGCCGCATTTTCATTTGCTTGCTTTTTAGATTGCTTGCCAAAGAACCATTGTAGCGCGAACGTCGAAGCGAGATAAAATCCCGCGCTCGCAACAAACACCCACGCGAGATTATTTTCGGTCTGCCACACTCCGCTGATCCACGAACTCACCCCCCACGCGAGATTGAATCCCATCGTCGCGAGACAAGACACTGCCGCGCGTTCCATCGGTTCACTCGCATCCATCATAAATTGACTGTACAAGGGACGCGTCAAATTCATCAACACATCGCGCATCAAATACCCTGCCAGCGCAATGCCGAAAATTGGCGAGGATCCGAACGCCAACAAACCGATCACTGCGCTCCCTTGCGCTACCACCATGACGCGCACGCCACCAAAACGACGCGCCAACAGCGGCGACAACATTCCAAACACTGCCATCACCAGCGCGGACAACGCAAAGATATTCCCGATGGTCACATCCGAAACATTTTGTGTCGTCCTCCATAGCACATTCGCAAAAGGCACAAACATCCCCGCGCCGAACGCGCCGATGATATACGGCGTTAGCAATTTTGCAGCGCGCGCGCGATGATGAATCGTCAAACGGGGACGGACTGCACTCGGCTGTTTCTGCGCGGCACGGCGAACCCAGAACAACGGGATGGCAGATGCAAGCATCAATGCCGCACTCACCGCCAACGCGCCTTGATATGCTTGCGGTGATTCCGCGCTCACACGAAACACTCCTGCAAACCAACGCGGCAGTTCGCCTCCCAACAAATTGCCGACGAACGCGGTCAGCGTCGTCAAAACAAATTGCAAGCTAAACAAATGCGCGCGTTGTTCCGCCGTAGAATTTTCTGTCATGAACGGACCGCCCGCGATAATGAGCAGCGTAAAACCGATCCCCCAAAACAATTCACACACGAGCAACGCTGCGCCCGTCGGAAACACCAACGGCAAGATCATAGAGAACGCTGTCATTACGATCGCAAACAAAAACGCGCGTTTGTAGCCCAGCTGATTCAGCACAAACCCCAAGGGGAGCGCGGCAATCACCGAAACGGTGCACGCGAGCAGCGTCACATTTCCGATCATGTCCTCTTTGAAACCGAGCGACAAGATATAGAGATTGTAAAGCAACGCGAGCAGCGCGATTGCCAACCCCGACAAAATCGTATGCGCGAGAAAGAGTCGCGCATTGCGATTCAAACCGAGCGCCATGTTGATGTATTCCATACCACACCTCCTGAAAATAAAAACCCGTGAGCGAAATTTTGCTCACGGTACCCGCGCCAATTCGTACACGAAAAACACCGCAAGCTCGCTTGATTACAAGCACGCGCCCACGGTGTTTTTTCAAAAACACATTTCGCTTACTTCAAAAATGAATCATCTGAAATTCATGGACGCGACGAAACTCAAGTAACGGTTTGCGCCGTTACTTGAGGGTGTGCGGGGGATATACAATGTCGTGTCCATTACAGAATGACAGACCTGACAAGTTTCCAAACAGCTGTTTTGTCTCACGCGATTGATTCAATACACAACATACGCGTCACTCAAACAGCCGCGACAAAAACCTGTCAGGTCTCTTCCTCATGTCAAATACTTGTTCCAAACGTCATGCCCGCTCGCTTCACCGAGCAAGACGACAGCGATAAAACGCGGGCGTCTGGGCACCGACAACATTCTCATGTTGGCTTCGTCGGGGGTGCGATTGCCTTTGCGGCGATTGCATGAGCCGCACGCCGTGACGACATTTTCCCACGTCGTCGTCCCACCGCGCGAACGCGGCAGAATGTGATCGAGCGTGAGTTCTGCCCGCCCTGGCGTCGCGCTGCAGTATTGGCAGGTGTACAAGTCGCGCGCCAACACGGTGCGCCGCGATAAGGGTAACGGCAGACGGCGCGGGATGGGTACATACGTGACAAGACGAATCACGAGCGGCACGTCCATGTGCAGACGTTCCGCGCGAAATTTCTTGTTGGCCGCTTCAACGAGTTCTGCTTTTTCCTTCAAGAGCAGCACGATGGCGCGCTTCACCGAAACGATATTCAGTGGTTCGAACGAAGCGTTGAGAACGAGTACCCCATTCACCGCATCCTCACTTGCCGCGTTTTTTTCTATTTACGCGGCTTGTTGCAATTCCTCCGCTTCAAGGAATTTTAGAATTTCCTCGCGCGCTTGCTTGTACACTTTGAGTAAATTCTCGTCGGGTCCCTTGAAACCGATGACATTTCGTTTGGCGCAGGCGGAGCAACCCATCAACGCTTTGTAGCGATCGGGATTGCAGTCCAAACATCCGCACTGGCGAATCATCATTAAACAAAACGCGAGACTGTCCGGATGATCTTCGGGCAGCGTCGCGACGCGTTTGGCGAGTTCACGCCATTTCGGATCGCGTAGTCCTGCGAGCGCATACACGCTCTTGTGTGGAAAAAGAATCTCCGCACGCATCGTGCAACTCCTTCGCCGAGCAAACCGCGGAGCAGCATTGCTCGTTGTCGAATTTTGGAATGATGCTGATGCAACAAGCGCATCAGTGAGAATACCCTCGCGCGGCATCAAGCGGCGCGAAAAACGGCGCTGTCCCAACCTGTGTTGGTCAGAGCGCCGCACTACGAACCGAAGGAGTCTTGCATCATTGCGCTGCGTTGCGCGGACGTTTTGTTGTCCGCAATTCTCCTCACCGATTCAAAGTGGACGCGTCGGGATTTGAACCCGAGTCATCGGAACAAGCACATCTGGCTTAATCCGATTCGACACCTATCGCACGCCCCAAGGAAATTTATGATTTTTGATTGATGATTTCAGATTTACAATTCGCTTGCGCCAAATCATAAATCAAAAATCCCAAATCATAAATCTAGTTTGGCAAGTGGTCGTACCCCCGATTCTGTTTTACTCCGTCATCTGTCTCGCAACATTTCTGCTGCGGTAAAGTGTACAGGATTCTTGCAAATCCTATCACCTCACTGCGGCAGGACGTTTTACATTTCTGCAATACGCCCTCCTGCCTTGCTCCCAGTTGGACATTCACCTAGCCACCGCCATCTCTGACAATGCTGGTGAGCTTTTACCTCACCGTTTCAATCCTCACCCACTTGCGCGGGCGGACATACTTTCTGTTGCAGTTGTCGTTACCCCTCACTTGCGTTCAGGGCACCCTAACTTGCTGTTTCGTTAGGCAACCTTGCATCGCGGTTTAGGCGACGCCGAGAGTCGGGAAGTTCCTCTCACGCTATTGCTAGCGCAAGCGACGGAACACCTACTTGCCGATATTTTTTTGTTAATTGCTCCTGCAAATGTCATTTCGAGAGTAATGCGATGTAATCATCGCCGAAATCTCGGTTTTACCCGCGCGAGATTTCTCGCAAACGCGGCTCGAAATGACATGTGCTTTGTGAGCCGCCAGAGGGTCGAACTCTGAACCTGCAGCTTAACCTACCACACTCGCTTTCGCGAGCCGAACAATTTATAGGCGTTCGTTGTAGTCTGGATCATATCTTAACCCTCGGCATTATCCGATCGGGTTGATTGCGTATGATCTCTGAGGACTCTCTTGAAATTTTAATTTCAAGGTTGCCTGCTGATTGCCCACGTATCTTGAACATTTTTACGCGCGTGCGCGTAGTCCAAGCTTTAGGGTGTTCCAGCATACAGCAATCTTCTCACTCCCAAATTACGTTGGGGTGACTCCATAGTTAAAGGCTGTTGCTCTGCCGATTGAGCTAGCGGCCCATATTGAATTGTTAATAGTCACAAAAAGCGTGACCCAAAAAAAACGGCGTGAGCTCGCGCTTCACGCCGTCATGTGTGAAACCGAACTGTATTGAAAAATTGACACGCACCAACACATTCCGTCTCAGGGGACGGCATCAGCTTTGATGCAAGCAAGTGTTTCGCTTCGAACATGGTAGTTTGTTCAACTTTCGGCGCGGATTTTACACAAATTTCTGTTGACTGTCAAACAAAATTTTTTGGGGAGCAGCAGAAAGGGGAACAAGGAATCAAGAAGACAAGGAGACAAGTGTTTCTTGTTTTCCTATTTCCCTGTCTCCTTGCTTTCTCCACTATTTTGCCGCCGCCTGCGCGAAGCGAGCTACTTCCGATGGGAACAAGCCCAATCCGATCGTGAGCAACACCACGACGATGACGGCGAATGTGAGCAGCGCGGGCGTGGGCGATGACGCTTGTTTCCAATCTTCTGTTGGCGGATTCATGTACATTCGCACGACAGGTCCGAGATAATAGTACACGGAAACGAGCGAATTCAAGACGCCGATAATCGCAAGCCAAACAAAACCCGCGTTGACCGCCGCGCCAAACACAAAAAATTTCGCGACGAAGCCGGCAAATGGTGGAAAACCCGCGAGCGACAAGAGTGAAATTGCAACTGCCGCCGCTGCCCACGGTTTCTGCTGCGCTGCGCCAGCTAAATCGGAAAAGGTGAGGCGTTCGCGATCCCCTTGCCCCAACGCGATCACGCCGCCAAACGCGGCGAGATTCATCACCGCGTACGCGGCGAAATAAAACAACGCGGCGGACACGCCACCCGCGCTTTCGCCTGCAACGAGCGCGATGAGAATGTAACCCGCGTGCGCGATGGACGAATACGCCAACATGCGCTTGATGTTTGTTTGCGTCAACGCGGCGATGTTGCCGATTGTCATTGTCACCACCGCGAGAATTGCCAACACCATTTGCCAATCAAACGTACTGGTTGGGACAGCGATGAGGAACGCGCGAAAAAACGCGGCGAACGCGGCGGCTTTTGTCGCTACGCTCATGAACGCAGTGATGGGCGTCGGCGCGCCTTCGTACACATCGGGCATCCACCATTGAAACGGCACCAGACCCACTTTGAAGCCAAAGCCAACGAGCAATAGTCCCGCGCCCATCAAAAATAATGGGTTGCTTGCAATGTTTGTCGCGTCGTGAATCGTTTCTAAATTCGTCGTTCCCGTCGCGCCGTACAATAACGCGATGCCGTATAAAAAGAACGCGGAGGAGAACGCGCCGAGAATAAAATATTTCATTCCCGCTTCAAGCGAAAGGTTGTTCGTTCGCCAAAACGCGCAGAGAACGTACAGCGGCAAGGAAAACAATTCCAAGCCCAGAAAAATCACGATCAAGTCATTCGCCAACGCCATTAAAATCATCCCACTCACCGCGCCGAGCAGAAGCGCAAGATATTCACCAAAATCCAAATTGCGCGCGCTCAAATAATCAATCGAAAGCAAAATCGTAATCATCGCGGCGACGAGCACCACAAGCGAAATGCCAATCGAAAGATGATCCGCCACAATGCTGTTGTTGAACGCGGATTGCTCTGCGCCGTACAGATTAAAGGTAAAATACGCGGCGACAGCTAATCCCGCGAGCGCGACAATCGCCAACCAACTCTTGTTCTTGCCGGGCAAAAGCACATCGGCAAGCATAATCACCATCGCTGTCACGATGGGAATAATCGCGGGCAACAATGGAATGAGGTTGATTTCAGGAATCGAGAAAGACATAAGACAAGGGATGAGGGATGACGATTGATGATTTTCGCTCCACACTCCACACTCCCCGCTTCACTTTTTTGTCGTCTTGCGTTTCGTCGTCAACTTTTGCCGCGCCCGCGCCCAGCGTTCGATTTTCTTGCGATAGCTGCGAACTTGTTCGGCGTGTTCGCGGTCATGTTCCACTTGGGTCACGATCAATTCAAAACCCGTCGCGGGTTTGCCCCATGAGGTCATGCGCGAACGATTCAACACCGCGTCGGTGAGACCTTCAACAGTTTGAATGAGATCACGGCGCGCGATTTCAAATTCCGACATGACCTCGCTAAAGGTTTTACTTCGGCGCGCGGTAATTTGCTCTTCGTTCCACACCGCAAAACCTTTTGCTTCGGCAATCGTGTAGGTGTACTGTGACTCGCCGGGCATTGTGAAGGTTTGCAGCACGCGCACCATTTCTTCATCCCACGACGCAACGTGCGCCAGCGTGTCTTTGAGCGTCCACTTGGCAATCGCTCGGGGGCGCAAAAAATCTTCTTCGGTCAAACCGACAATCGTTTCTTGCAATTCTTTGCGCGCAGCGCGCAATTGTTGGATCGCTTCATCGCGTTTCATTTGAGTATCCCTGCTACCGCATTTTGTTTCAAGAGTTCCGAGATAGATGCTTGCATCGGATTCAGCACATAATTTGGAAAAATGCCGATGAGAACGATAAAGACCACGAGCGCCAACACCAACATCAATTCGCGGCGGTTCAAATCGGGCAGCGTTTTGTTTTTCTCGTGCGTTATAGGACCCTGCATTGCGCGCTGATATGCCCACAACAAATAAATCGCGGCGAGAATCACACCGACCGCGGCGAACCCCGCATAAATCGGATTTGCTTGCCACGCGCCGAGCAAAATCAAAAATTCGCCGACGAATCCGTTGAGTCCCGGCAAGCCCATTGAAGCAAACATGACGAGCAGCAAGAAAAAGGAGAACACGGGAATCACTTTTTGCAATCCTCCAAAATTTGCAATCAAGCGCGTGTGCGTGCGTCCGTACAAAAGCCCGACAAGCAAAAACAGCGCGCCCGTCGCAAGTCCATGATTCACCATTTGCAAAACTGCGCCGCTCATGGCTTGCTGCGAAAAAACAAAAATGCCGAGAATGACGAAACCCATGTGCGAGACGGACGAATACGCCACCAGCGATTTCACGTCCTTTTGCACCGCCGCCACCATCGCGCCGTAAATAATTCCAATCAACGCCAACACAATCAATATCGGCGCAAATTGACGCGATGCGTCGGGAAACAACGTGAGACAATAGCGCAAGAAGCCGTACGCGCCAAGTTTCAGCAACACCCCTGCGAGAATAATCGAACCCGCCGTCGGAGCTTGCACATGCGCGTCGGGCAGCCAGGTGTGCAGTGGAAACATCGGCACTTTGATGGCAAACGCAAGCGCGAACGCGGCAAAGAGCCACGGTTGGATTGTCGCGGGCGTAATCGTTTTTTGCAATTCCAACAAATCAAATGTCCGCGCGCCCGTTGCAAAATACAACGCGATGATGGCTACGAGCATCAGCAGCGATCCCGACATTGTGAACAAGACAAACTTGATCGCCGCGTAAATTCTTTTCTCGTGTCCCCAAATGCCAATAATCAACGCCATCGGAATTAACGAAAATTCCCAAAAGACATAAAACAAGAATACGTCCAACGCGACAAAGACGCCGAGCATTGCCGCTTCGAGAATGAAAAAGAAAATAAAATATTCTTTGACGCGCTCGTTGATTTCCCCAAACGACGCGGGAATCGCAATCAGCATCAGAAACGTCGTCAGCATCACGAGCCAAAACGACAAGCCATCCACGCCGACATGATACGAAATGCCAAACTGCGGCACCCATCTGTATTGCTCGACAAATTGCATCGCGCTCGTATTCGGCACAAAGTTGGTGAGCAAGTACAGCGACAACGCAAATTCAATCGCGACGGCGACAAACGCCCAAGTTTTGATGAGCGCAACGTTGGCGCGCGGGAGGAACGCGGTGATGAGCGCGGCGAGGAGGGGGAAGACGAGTAACGCGGAAAGAATCATAGTAGAAAAGTTGACACGCAAAATTGTAAGTGTTAGACTTTTGTTCTCAAAAAACCGAGGGTTTTCCATCTAGCGAAGAGACGCCGATTGTGGCGTCCTGTCTGAGTCATTCTCAGACTAGCTAGGTGGTTTTTCTTTTGACACCCTCACAGCTTGCGATTACAATTCTCGCAATGGAGGAAACACAATGAGTCCAAAACTTAATGAACTCACACACTTGATCATGGATATGCAGGGTTTGGAAAATGAATTGCACATCTACGAACGCAAATATCATTTGCGTTCTGCAGATTTCTATCGCCTTGCGAGTGCCGACCAGATAGAGCAGACTCCAGAGTTTATAATATGGCTAGGCACCTATCAAGTCTGGCTCAAAAGGGAAAAGAAATATCAACGATTGCTAAAATCTGAACTTACGCCGATCATCAAGTCCTTGAATCGTGAGGCGCGTAATGCCAAAATCGCCGCCTAACCCTGCTCAAACCAACTCGCCGCTGGATTCCGCGCAAGCGTATGAAGAATTTATCTATGGCTTGCCGACAACATTTTCCAGCATCGAATTTTCCACACTTGTCCTTGTGCGTACGAGCTTGGACACGGCACGAGTCGAAGGAAAATTGCATTTCGCCCACGACGCGGAGCTGCGCGTTCGACAATTTCTTGACTTTGACGACAAAGAGATTGTGCAATACAGCTATGAATTTTATCAAGGCGAAACAAAACTATGGTGGTACGATCCATGGCCACACCCGCAGGAAAAATCACTCAAAAGCAGCTATCCTCATCACAAACACATCGAACCTGACATCAAACATCACCGCGTCCCCGCCCCTGACTTGAGTTTTGAGCGTCCCAATCTCCCCTTTCTCATCCGCGAGATTGAGACATTTCTTTCTCCGTCTTAATTTTCACAACCGCGCCACCACCACCGCAATCACCACCACAATCCCAATCAACATCGCCAGCGCGTACCCACGCGCATAGCCGCCTTGTAATGAACGCACGCGTTGTCCGATGTTGCGAAACGCGTGTCCCAATCCGTCTGCGAATCCATTGATCACGCGTCCATCCACATCCAACCAAAACGCGTTCGCCAACCAACGCCCCGGACGCGCAAGCGTGTAATCATAGATTTGATCCACCCAATACTTGTTCGCCAAGAGATTGTAGAGTGACGGATAATCGCGCGCCAGTTGCGCGGGAATTTTTGTGTCCCCCGCGTAAAAACGCAACGCGATAAAAATTCCAATCAGCGCGGCGATTGTCGATGTTGCAATGAGCGTCCATTCGAGCGTCGCTGAAATTTCGAGTTCGTGTCCGCCAAAGACGGGTTCGAGAAATTGCGCGAAATAATTTGGTCCCAAAATATGGGGCAAGCCGACGAATCCGCCAAACAACGCGCCCACCGCGAGAACGACGAGCGGCACCCACATCACAGGCGACGCTTCATGCGGATGGAGTCCATGCGCGCCATGTTCGTCGTGCGCGTCTTTATCGTGCGCGCCAACAACTTCCCCCTCTTTCCAACGCGGCTTACCGCCAAATGTGAGAATTACCGCGCGGAACGAGTAAATCGCTGTCATGAGCGCGACCAAGACGCCAACAACCCACAGCACAATCGCGCCGCGCGAATACCCTTCCGCCAAAATTTCATCCTTGCTAAAAAAACCGCTAAACAATGGAAAGCCCGATAACGCGAGCGCGCCGATCAAGAAAGTGGCGAACGTGATCGGCATGATCTTTCGCAACCCACCGAGCCGCCGCATGTCAATCATGTCGTTCATAGCGTGCATCACCGCGCCCGCGCTGAGAAACAACAATGCCTTGAAAAACGCGTGCGTCATTAAATGAAAAATGCCCGCGCCGAATGCGCCGACGCCCAGCGCGAAAAACATGTACCCCAACTGCGAAACTGTCGAGTACGCCAACACGCGCTTCAAATCATTTTGCGCGAGCGCAATCGTCGCCGCAACGAACGCAGTGAGGACGCCAATAATCGCAACAACACTCAACGTAATCGGCGCGAGTTCGTACAACACATGCGAACGCGCCACCATATACACGCCCGCCGTCACCATCGTCGCCGCGTGAATCAACGCGCTCACAGGCGTAGGACCCGCCATCGCGTCGGGCAGCCACACATACAACGGAATCTGGGCGGATTTTCCTGTTGCGCCCAAAAACAACAGCAGCGTCATGATCGTAATCACAGGCGCGCCAATTTGGAACATTGCTTCCGCGTCGTGAAACACCTCCTCAAACGCCAGCGAACCGAACGTCCAAAACATCAAAATTATTCCGAGCATGAAACCAAAATCGCCGATGCGATTCACTACAAACGCTTTTGTCGCCGAAGAGCGCGGCGATAAAAATTTTTCATCCGTTCCCACCGCGAGATTGTCGCGATTAAACCAAAAGCCGATCAACAGATACGAACAAACACCCACACCCTCCCAACCCAGAAACATCAACAAATAATTATCCGCCAACACAAGCATCAACATCGCAAACGCAAACAAATTCATCGCGGTAAAAAAGCGCGCGTAATCGTGTTCGTGTTCCATGTAGCCCACTGCGTACATGGTAATCAGCGTGCCAATCCCTGTGATGACCAAGATCATGATCGCTGAAAGTGGATCAAACCAAAACGCGACATTGACGGAAAAATCCCCAACGCCGATCCATTGATACAACGTCTCGTGAATCACACGCTCCTCCGCAGGCAGCGCAATCAGATTGCTCACCGCGCTCACGGAAACACCAAACGCCGCGCCCAGGAATGCCACCGCCAGCCACGACGACAACGCGCGCGGCAAACGTGATCCGACGAGACCGTTAACGACTGCGCCGAGGAGGGGGAGGGCGGGGATTAGCCAGAGCATTTGTGACAAAAGAAGGTGGTTGGGTGGTTAGGTGGTTCGAACCACCCAACCACCTAACCACCTAACCATCTACCCTTTCAGCAAATCAATCTCATCCACATCTACATTTTCACGCGCGCGAAAAATCGCGACGACGAGCGCGAGACCGACTGCCACTTCCGCCGCCGCAACCGTCAACACGATAAAGACAAACACCTGCCCACTCATATCATTTAGAAAACGCGAGAACGCGACAAACGCGAGATTCACCGCGTTCAGCATCAACTCGATCCCCATGAACATGATCAGCGGATTGCGTCGAATTAGAACAGTGAGCGCGCCGATGGCGAACAAGAGCGCGGAAAGGATGGTGTAGTGAGTGACAGTCAGCATATCGCGTATCGCAAATCGCGTATCGCTTATCGCAAATCGCGTTTCAAATCTCGCTTCGTCGCGGTGGGGTCAACGCGTTCACGGCGCGCCAGTGTCATTGCGCCGACAATCGCAATCAGCAAAACGACCGAAGCAATTTCAAATGGCAACAGAAATTCGCCAAAGAGCAGCGCGCCGATGACTTGGACATGCCCGACCTCTCGAATCAGGTCAGGCGTAAAAATCCCCGTTGCGGGCGCGAGTTGTCCGCCAATCAATGTCGCCACCATCAGCCCAAGGAGCGCAATCGAAAAAAGGATTGCGGTCACAGTTTGCGCGGTGCTGCGCGCGCCGATAATGTCGAGACGCGGGTTCAAAACCATGATCACAAACAAAAAGAGAATTAACACCGCGCCCGCGTAAATCATAATTTGTGCAACGGCGAGAAAGGGCGCGTTGAGCAAAATATACATCGCTGCCAGCGACACGAACACGAGCGCGAGGGCTAACGCGCTGCGGACGGCGCTGCGCGCAATCACCACGCCCAACGCGGCGAGAATCGCCAGCGTGGCAAACAAATAAAAAACAATCGCCTCCATCAATGCGCCGTAATTCATACTTGATAGATTGTCACTTCGAGGCGGAGTGCGATGGTTACATCGCACTCCGCCTCGAAATGACCGCTGTGTTAGTTCTTTTTCAACCGCCGCGCCTGCTTCACCACATCGCGACAGTGCGTTTCGTGATGGGAGTACATCGTCACAAAAAATTCCTTGACATCCATCTCCCCCGTGATCGGATGGGTGCCGCGCCGCGTCAATTTTGCGGGGGTCAGGGTTTCTAATTCAGCGATCAGATTTTTGTAACTCGTGTCGAGCTCGGCGCGCAACTGCGCGACGCTTTTCGCGCGTCCCAACGCGACTTGTTCGTCGTTAAAATGTTGATTGTCAAACTCGGCGGGCAGCGCGAACGTATCCGCGTCCGCAATGTGTTGCAGCACCCGCGTCATCAATACCTCATTCGTTGCAATGTGAATGAGCGTGTCTTTGACCGACCAGGCGCGGTGCGGCAGCAATTCTTGATCTTGCGCGGCAGAGAGTTGATCCAAACTTTTGTAGAGCGTCTCCCGTGAACGCGCGTATTGCGAGACGAGGGGTTCTAATTCTTTGAGCATCGGCAGTTATTCTTGTGTTGCCGCAAGCACAAAAACAATGTGCATCGCTTCATGGTACGAAATCACGCGCATCAATTCGCGCAGTGTCATGGCTTCCTGTGCAGGATGATCGCCGCGTTTCTCCAGGTCGTCGGCAGTGATTGTTTCCAGAAACGCAATCACGTCACGATGCGCCGCGTGCCATTCTTCCAGCAGCGCGTCGAGCGACAGTTGCGCGCGTTTTTCCTGCTGCCGTTGATTAAACAAATTCAAATCAAAATCCGCGCGCAATTTTGTGTTTTCGCCCTTGATCCAATTCTTGCCCATCACCGTCATACTGCGCGTGCCGCCTACAAGATGTGCGAGCGCTTGGCGCGGCGAATAACCACTCACCGGATCATGTTGATCCAACTGTTCCGCCGTGAGCGCCCGCACCAAACGCGTCAACGTGCGTTCATTCACATTCAATTCCGTCACGCGGGCTTCGAGTTCTTGAACCATTAGCGGACCACCGATTGAGCGAGCAGTTTTTGAATTTCGGGGAGAAAAATAATTCCCGTCGCCGTAAGCAAGATATTCAACAACGCCAGCGGCAACATCGCTTTCCATGTGAAATTCATTAACTGATCATAGCGCATGCGCGGAAACGTGCCGCGAATCCACATGAACATAAAAATCAAAATGAATACTTTAACTGCAAACCACCAAATCCCCGGCTCGCCCACAATCGGCAAAAAGGGAACGGGACTCAAATAGCCGCCAAAAAACAACGTCGTCGCAATCGCGCAAACAGTGATGATGTTGATGTATTCCGCCATGAAAAAGAAGGCGAATTTGATGGACGAGTATTCGGTGTAATAGCCCGCGACCAATTCCGTTTCCGCTTCGGGCAAATCGAACGGCAAGCGATTCGTTTCTGCAATGCCCGCGATAATGTACAAAATGAATCCGAGAATTTGCGGAAAAATGATCCAACCAAAATTTTTCTGATACTCGACCATCTCGTTGAGGTTTAACGTCTCTGTCAACATCAACACGCCCACAAGCGCGAGCCCGAGCGTGACTTCGTACGAAATTAATTGCGCCGCCGCGCGCAGCGAACCGAGCAAGGAATATTTATTATTGGAACTCCACCCTGCCAACACCGTCCCATACACACTCACCGATCCAATCGCCAACAAATACAATAGCGCCACATTCACATCCGCAATCTGCATCGGAAATTCTTGACCAAACAAATTGAGTGGCGGCGCGACAGGAATCACCGCGAACGCGAGCAATGCCGTTGCGACAGAAATCATTGGCGCAATTACAAAGACCAATTTGTCCGCGTTCGTCGGAATCAATTCTTCCTTGAACAAGGATTTGATCGCGTCGGCAAGCGGCTGCATCAAACCGCGCGGCCCTGTCCGATTTGGACCGTGGCGCACTTGGATTTTGGCAATCACCCAGCGTTCGACCAGCTGGATGTACGCAAACGCCGTCAATAACGCAAAAATCCACACCACACATTTAATGATGAGGATTACAAAATTTATGATCGCTTGATCAACGAAAATGCCGAGTATGTTCATGCACTAACAACGCTTGTCATTGCGAGGGACGAAGCAATCCCCACCCGACAACCGAGATTGCTTCGTCCCTCGCAATGACAACTGTCCGTTCACCCCGCGCGCAATTTTGCGATCAACGCGTCAAGTTTTTCATCCGTCATGGCTTCGTACTGCGTGTTGTTGTCCACGAGCAGGACAGGCACTTTGTCACATCCACCCAAACACGGCGCGTGGCGCAACGTGATCGAGTTGTCGCCCGTCGTTTCTTGCCCATGTTCCAAACCCAATTTCTGCCCCAACCGTTCAAACGTCGCGTCCGCGCCCGCCAACGCGCATGGCAAGTCTGTGCAAAATTCAACAACATGCTGCCCGACCGGTTTGAGATAGTACATGGTATAAAAACTTGCCACCGATCCCACCTCTGTCGGCGTCATGCCCAATTCGCCTGCCACCGCGTCAAGCGCCTCTTTTGGCAGCCAGCCAAACTCTTCCTGCGCGACATAGAGCGCCGGCATTACTGCCGAACGCGAACTTGGATATTTATTTTTGAGCGTTTGGATTTTTTCTTTGGATGCGTTAGATAGCATTTACTTTTTACTTTTTACTTTTTACTCGTTAGTACCAATCGAACCCGCCCTTGCGCCACACATAGACATATCCCACCAGCAAAATCGCCACAAAAATCGCCATTTCAATAAACAAAAACAGCGGCTGTTGGCGAAATACCACCGCCCACGGATAAAAGAAAATCACTTCAATATCAAACAGAATGAAAATGACGGCGACGAGGTAATAGCGAATCCACACCCGCCGCCGCGCCGTGCCAATCGTCGGCATGCCCGATTCGTAGGTTTGCCCTTTAACTGCGGTAGGGCGACGCGGACCGAGCAGCGCGGACACGCCAATGCCAATCGCTGCAAACGCGACCGAGACGACCAACATAATAAACAGGGGAAAATAATCAGCGGGCATTCGACTTGACCATCAGGGGGGATTTATGCAGTTGCGCGCAGAGGAAACACCACAACTGCCCCGATTTTACGGACGCGGGCGATGATAAACCGATTCAATTCAATTGTCAAACCCTTCACAAACAAAAGCCGAAAAACACGCCGCAAATCGCTTCGATCAAGCGAAAAATGCAAAACCAAATCATCAGCCACGTTCACACTTCAGTTTCTGCGTCAGAATCCAAAAGCGCGGTTTGTAACCGTTGCAACGATTTCACCAGCCGCTGTTGTTCCGTCGCGCTCAACGCGTCGAACCAAATTTTTTCTTGGCGACGCACGACGGGGCGAAAACGCTCGGCTACTTTTTTTCCCTCTGGCGTAATCTCGACAATCAACATGCGGCGGTCCGAAGGATGGGCGACGCGCCGCACATAGCCGCGCTGTTCCAGCGAATCAACCAGTCCCGTGACCGTTGCGCGCGTGATAATAAGCTGCGAGGCGATTTCGTTTGGCGCAAGCGGCGTGGGTGAATCTGCCAACTTGCTCAAGACGAGACCCGAAGCGGGCGACAAACCGAACACTTGCAACACCCGCCCAATGCGTTTGACGAGCAGATCAGCGGTAAAGACGAGATTCATCGCCGCTTCGGTTGCCTGCGGATCAGCGTCAGGATAAAGTGCGTCAAAGTCGGGCGCGATGCGAATATGGGAATTGTTAGGCACTTGATTATTAACCTCTTGACAAAAATCGTTAGAGACCTTATAATAAGGAGTATAACAGATATGCCCTAAAAGGGCAAAGGAGAAAAATCATGCAGCAAGCCATTTTAATTCGCGTCACGCCTGAAAATTACGAAGTCTGGCGCAAGGAACATGATGGACAAAGTGAGGCGCGCGGGGCGTTTGGGATGACAGATGGACCCGTCTATCGGGATGAAAGTGATCCGAATGTCACACTCGTACAGTTGAACGTGGAAAATATGGAACGCGCGATGGAGTGGTTTCAATCCGATGCGTTCAAGCAAGCCGCGCAACGCGCAGGCAAGGTTCAGCGCGAATTGTGGCTGGGGCAAAAGCGCGGGTAGTGGCGGGGCGAATTACAGCTCGATAGCCGAGGCGCGCGCCAGCATTTCCCGAATCGCGTTATAGTCCGCATCGCTCACTTTGACGAACCGCGCCATCTGCGCGCGTTGCAAAATTGCCAAACCGTCGGGATTGTTGTGCATCGCGGTCAGCGCGGTTTCTAATTGAATAAACATCCCAAGCGACATTCGCACGCTCGTCACGAGCGGCGGCATGGGGCTGGGACCAATGCTTTCGATCACGCGCAATTGTTCGCGTAACGCGGGCGTGGCGGCAAACAGCATCTCCAAAACGGAACTGTCAATCGCCGAGGCGTCCGCCTCATCTCGCAGAATCATTAGCACCGAAGTTTCATGTGCGCCTGACGCGCGCACATCGCCAAAAAATTCGCGCGTCAAATCATGCACAGCTAGATAGTGTCGGACAGTGTGATAGCCCGAATGGGAATTGGGTTCGTTGTACACCCAACGCGCGCCGCGTAAATCGTCAAACGTCAAAAATTCGGATTCTGCGCGCACGATGACATCGGAAAAATAAATGGGACGATTTTTGTAGCGCGGATGCGCCATGACGGGCGCGGCAAGGAGCCGCAAAGGCAGATGCCGCGCCATTTTTTCCACGTATGGCGCGCCGCAAATCCACCCGAGCGCAATCTCGCCTGCCTCAAAGCGCGCCTCACGTTCTGCCCACATCCCCGTAGTGACGATTTCAATCGTCGTCGGCGTACGCGCGCCAAGATATTCCGCGAGTTCGCGGACAAACGCAGCGTGAATCGGCGCTTGCGAATTGGTCAAGAAAAGTTTTGCCATGCAGTTGTATCTTGCGCCAAAACTCCGTGCGCGTCAATTGTCAAAAAAAATTTCCCGCCACGTATGGCGGGAAATTTTTTGATTTAACTTTCTCGCACAACTTGAAGCGCGAGCCGCATGCTGTCTTTGGAAGAAACTTTGCGGCGGATGTCAATGAGTTTTCCCTTTTCATCAATCACGAAATGACTGCGAATGAGTCCAATGGAAATTTTGCCGTAATTATTTTTTTCGCCCCACGCGCCGTACAGTTCCGCGACGCGATGATTGGGATCCGAGAGCAGCGGAAAATTCAAATCAAATTTCTTTATGAATTTCACATGCGACTCTACACTGTCAGGACTCACGCCCAGTACCACTGCGTCCGCATGTTGCAGTGCGGTAATGTTATCGCGAAAATCACACGCCTGTTTGGTGCAGCCTGGTGTGTCATCTGCGGGATAAAAATAGAGAATTACTTTTTTGCCTTTGTACGACGAAAGTTTTACCGTCTCGCCGCTGTCGCTCTTTAATTTGAAATCAGGGGCTTTGTCGCCCACGGTAAGTGCCGCGTTATTCTCCTCTTGGATACGATTTGAAATGAATTATACACCCGCTCAAAATTGTCCGCCGGTTCATGCAAACGGATTTGGTTTGAACACCATCAGAAAAATTATCACCATGACGATTACCGCGAGCGCAAGCCCAACGGTGGTGCCGCGTTGATTGAGCATTTTGAATTGCGCTGAATCCGCGCCCTGCTGCTCCAACGCTTTAATTTGATTGCGAAGTGTCGGCGAATAAATGCCCGCGCCCACAATCAACAAAATCACCCACAAACCCAGCGCGGTCATGATCCAAAACGTAGTGAGCGACCAAGGCGTTGTGAATACCATCGCGAGACCTGTAATCAGCAGTCCGAGATATAGACGTTAAGAAAATGAATGAGAAAATCGCGGCTTGCGTGAAAAGCAAAACGGATGGATCACAACGCGGCAAGTGACCAAACCCACCGAGTCGG
>Ga0247727_10005977_pt1 | contig 24194 bp, 27 predicted proteins | sample WisWelCaveWW1625_FD_202498 | JGI IMG/M metagenome (GOLD analysis project Ga0247727, IMG submission 202498) | Biofilm microbial communities from Wishing Well Cave, Virginia, United States - WW16-25 | ecosystem: Environmental > Aquatic > Deep subsurface > Groundwater > Cave microbial mat | place... | reverse complement strand
GGCGGCATCGGCGGCATCGGCGGCATTGGCGGCGGCATAGGCGGCATTGGCGGCGGCACGGGCGGCGGCACGGGCGGCATTGGCGGCGGCACATTTATTTTCTTCCGAAGGATTTTTCAAATATTCTTTCGCCGCCTCAATCGCTTTCCTTGGGCGTACATCATTAGGATATTTTTTCTCGTAAATATCAATCACCTGTTCAGCCGCGTAAATCGCATAGGCTACATATTGCGGTTTATCCATGAGCCTAACGATAAGCCAATTCGCCCATTCGTATCGTTTTTTAGACATCAAATCTTTTATCAAAACTTCGGATTTTACGTTAGCCGTTGGCTTGTATGTTTTTTCTGCCCACTCCAAAGCGTCAACGCATGGATTGAATGTTTTAAGTATCTCAAATGTTACGGTTTTGTGCATTTCGCCTCCTCAAACGCTTTATCAATCTCGGCTCTGAAAAACCGCCAGTTCCCGTTTCCTAAAATGCGAAAGCCTTTCATTTTCTTCCGCTTTAAAAGCCGATCTAACGTCGAATCCGAGATTCTCAGATAATTACAAACTTCTTTGCGGGTCATTACAGCCGTGCGGTCAGGGGTCATATCAAATCTTTCTGCGTTTTAACCTGATACGGGACGTTCGGATGCGTCCAGGTAAATAACGCCTTGGCAAACTGCCATTCCCGTAACGTTAAAAAAAGGCTGCCTTTATACTCCCAAACACTGATTCCACCTTGCGAATCCTCAACCAAAAAATCAACTCGGTGATTTCCAACATGCGCCCCGGTCCGGTCCCGCAAAGGAAATGTAACCTGCGCCTGGTAGTCTTTCACTTCACCGATTTTTTTTAAGATCCTGAGTTTGTTGCACAAACAAGCTTCTTCGCCGCTGTCATGGTGCCGCGGTAATCCTGTTATCCGGCAGCCGCCCAGGCATTCTTTCCTTTGCCGCCGTCCATACCTCGGGCTTGATAGCGTGTATTCTTCCCCCGTCTTCGCGTCACGGATAATGCTTTTCTTGCGTGGCTTCACCCAAAATGGTTTCATGTGGCACCCGCCAGGATTTCACCAAGGCTTTTTACGCTAGGCTCTCTCCGCCTCTCGATCTTCGTTTGAGCCGCCAACGCCTCTGCATTTTCGTTGCAGTAGGCAAATAACGCTTTGTCAAAATACGGGTAAATATCCCGCGGTTTTGCCTCACACACTCGCTCTGCAACATTGCGGAATACCGTAAGCGGCAGGTCGCCCGTAACGGACCATCCCCGCGCTTGGAAAATAGCTACCACGCGGTTGTAAAGCTTGTGCTTAGCTGGCTCATCGAGTGGTAAAGCAATGCCCGTGAGGTCGATTTTGTAGGGTGATTTTGGCAAAGAAGTCCCGCCGTTTTCCGGCGGATCTTTTTTGTTTTTAAGCTTTGAAGTTGAAAGTGAAGCTGAAGTTGAAGATGAAGCCTTTGTTTCTTGTTTATCATCACCTTTGGCAACACCTTTAAAGGTAGGGTTACCACCACCTTTTTTACCGGCTTCACTACAAAGATGCCTCTTACGTTCATCTCGGACCATTCGCCGGGAGTAAATAACCCCAGTGTCTGTCCTGCTTGGGACACCTGCATTATCTAGCTCAGCAAAAAGGGTCATGTATTGCTCAAGAGAATCACAGCCGCATCGGCGGAAGATATGATCTTGAGGAATAGGCAAGCCGTTTATTGAGAGGTAGCCATAACGCTCAGAGTCGTGCATGAGAAGCATCATACGAAGCCAAAGCCCTTGCGCTGCGAGAGAACATCCCGATACATTATCTCGGAGCCAATCCCCTGGGTAAAACTGAAATGCGGGAAGCTTTGCCACGCACTACCCCTTTTTAACCAGGATTTTGTCCTGCGCATCAATATGCACGGCTTCAATGGTATAGTTTTCGCCATTAAAGTTTACGCGCACGCTCGCCCTGTTTTGAGCAGTAAGGTCATTGCACAATTCATCAATTTTTTTGTTGATTGATTCACGAAGACCTTTAATTTCATCCTTAATGGCAAGCACCTCAAGCGCAAGCTTACCGGCTTTATCCATCTTAGGCATACGTGGCAATTCTTTTTGTTGCGACATTAAACACCCCTTTCTTTTGTTTGTTTTTTTGCTTTTTGATATTGGCGGCGCAACCCGTCCGCGATCAACATGGGCCTGTGAATTTCAAACTGCTTCCCATCTTGGCCTAAACGTGGTGTGCCGTCTTGATTAATAATGCGGATGATCTTCACGGTGACAACCTTGTACTTTCTAAAACGCGGGGATAAGTCACCAGAGTAAATCTGTTTTCTGATTCGTTTAGCTACTCGACCATTCATGCTGCAAACATTTCAATTTGTTGTTGCTTAGGTTTGATAAGGTGGTAAATAAAATTGCGTCTATACCCTTCGAGTTTTATTCCCTCGGTAAGAATTTCGCCCTTTAACGCAAGCTTTTCTCGAAGCCCTTTAAGCCGCGCTTGGTACTGGCTTATATGCAGATCCATAAGGTCATAGGTCGTAATGGATCCGTTGCGCTTCTCAATCTCATAAAGCAGGAGCTCTTCTTGCGTCACAGTCCTAAATTCTCCCAAACCTCTTCAACTTTTTCAATTTGCTTGCGCGTCAACTCATCCTCGTCCTGGGCGTTATCGTACAGGTCTGAAATAAATTCCTTTTCCCAGGCATTGAGGTCTTGATAGCGCTCCTCACGGATGAAATTAATTTTTTGAAACGCTGTCATTTAAGAGCCGTGATCGTTATTCGCGTTGCTGTTTTGGTTTCTTCATACTGCTTTTTGATTTCATCCGGCACGTTGGAAAACTTGCGGTCATAAAGCTTGATCGCTATCTGATACTTTCCTCCTACCAGATGATTGCCTTCCGGGACCGCATCCAAACGGTCTTTAATCTTCTTGTCGATTGCCTCATAGTCCTTGGCCTGGGCCCTTAGCTTCTCTCTGGCGTCAAGTAACTCCAAAAGCTCCTGATCCTCAACGATATTGATTGATTCAGATGCTTCGTCAGGAAGGCAGATATGCCGAAAATCACAGTATTGGCAGACGCTTTTATCCGTGATCCGGTCGGGGTAGGTTTCATCAGCAACGTGCTTATTGACTAGCTCCATCTTCTTGGCAATCTTCTCAGCGTATTCATAATCAATCGGAATTACAAATTGCTTTAAAGCGCCCGATTGTTTATTCTTGAAAAGCAAAATCCCGTCCGGTTCGTTTGACATGAAAAGGTAAAGTTGGAATTGATCGTAGTAACCACGCACCCAAAACTTGGCGCTATTCCTAAGATCCTCCACGGAATTGATTGCCTCGAAGTCAAATTGATTGCACGACTTGACTTCAAGCGGGATCAATCTCCCGTTGCCTTTAATCCTTCCGTCGATTTTCCCGCGGACGTTTAACTGTTTCCACTCAAACGGCCGCTGCTGTTCAACCACGGTAAGGCCGGCGTCACCCAGGAGCCTTAAAATCGCCTCCTCGTGCATATTCCCTTCTCGGAATATCAGCAACCTTTCGGCCGGCGGCAGTAACTTTTCCTGCCAATTAAGTCGCTGGTAAACAAGGTTGCGGACGCAGGGATGCCCCGCGGAAGATGCGTAATTGCAATTAGGCGCCCAGGATTTACGCTCTTTTTGTAGATATTCTTTGACGATACTCGGAATGTTAATCAACATTGATAACACCCCCTTCCTTCTCAAGCCGTTCCTTGGCTTTTGCGTAAGTCACCTGCAAGCGTTTGCCGCGCAAATCCTTCAAGGATTTAACGCCCGGGACCTTCTTTCCGTCTTTCCCTTCAAACCCTGATAACTCCTCAAGCGCCTTTGATAATGCGCCCTCGTCGCTTGTGCCCATAAGCTTCACAAGCACGTTAAACAGTTTCACCTGAAGCGCCTTGTCATCTTCGGTTTCGATTGATCCGCCTTTTGAGCCGGTCTTAAATTCAACCGAAGTAACTTTGGCCGGGTCGATCCCGTTTTTTCTCAAATCCTCTTCCGTCATGTTATCCAGCCCAAGAATCTGGCACACGGCACGCGCTCTAAAGTTGGCAAGCGCTGCTTTTTTCACATCCTCAAGGTCAGGGTCTTTTCCGAAAAAAGGATCACTTGACGCCCGAGAGCCGAGGCATTCAATAATCACTTCTGATCCGTACCAGTTATCAAGCAGCTTGCTGCCAACTTCTCCGGTCACGGTGAATGCTACTGAGCCGTCATCTTTAACCTCCCTTGCGATTTGAAGGTTTCTGAAATAAATTCCCCAAATCGTGCGGATTTTCATCGCGGCCGGGGCGGTCATGTAATAACCTTTCCCCATTTTCACCCAATCGGCGGGGTTAGTTCGCTGGATTGAAATCTTTGTGCACGCATCAATAGCGCGGGTAATCTGAGTCATCTTCGCTTCAACGGCTCTTGCATCAAAGCGAATCTCGGCGGGAGTTGGTAAACCAGCTTCTTCTGCTACAAGTTCCTGCTTTAATTCGTTTCCGTTATTCATTGTTTTCTCCTTTTGCCCACGTCAACGGGGCTTTCTGTCACGGCTTCAGCGAATAGCTGATAGCCTTTAAAAATCATGCGGTTTCTGTGACGGACTTCGCTTTTCCATTCCTCGAAGGTCATAATAAAAACCCGCCACCTTCGCTATGGCCGTCACCGCAAACTTCGCACCGAGTGCCACTACCGAAGCGATACCGGCCATCACCTTCCAAGATTGGCTTCCCGCATTTCACGCACGTTTCTTCAATCGTTTTTTGAGTGTTCATGATTGATGCTCCACCAAACGAGCTAATTTGCAATTTTCGTTATGCTCTATAAATCTACAGTTAGGAACCTCGTAATTGCCAAAACGATTGATTCGATCTATCGATGGCCTTCTAAGTTCATGAGCTTTATCTCGCATCCATAAATAGAGCAAATCATCAAGCGATAGAATGCATTTGATACCTTTTGCTCCATAGTATTGATACGATTTGCAGTTGGGGTTTGATGTTCTTTTTTTAATTGCGCTTAAAAGAATAGATAGCCGCCCTTTTACCGTCTTTCTCTTTTCATGATAAGCGGCCAGTTTCCTCTTTCTTATTTCGTTTTTATTCCTTTCGTAAAAAACCTTCTCGTATTTCCTGCGATACAAATTCATATATTTCCGCCGCGCCAAAGAAAAACACTTACTTGAACAAAAGCGAGGCCGCTTACCGAAAACGTAAGGTTGAAAGCAATTTTGACAAATGGTCATTTCTAGCTCCCCTTTCCGTAGCAATCCGCGGTACATCGGAAGCATGTGTGATTCCAGGAAGTCGGGCTGTTTTTGTCATGCTTGAGCAAAGTCTTGCAATCACAGGCCGCGCAGTTGCATTTAACCTGGTATGCATTTGAGCCGCAAAACGCACACGTTTCTAAAGCCGCAGTTGTCATGGCCTCGCCTCCCGATAGAACGTGTGGGATCCGATCCTGGCCGTTACTTGCATCCGCTTTGCCCACGCTGGCCGGCCAAAAGCTTTTTCGTTCTCAAAGTGCGTGGCTTTTTTCGAATAGTCTGTCTTCACCGATTCCTTCCACGCCTTATGCGCTTGCTGAAACACCCAGGCCGGCTCCCTTTTCACATGAGGCGCCTTTAACCCGTACACGCCTTTCAGGTTTCCGCGGCGCCTTATCACCTCAGCCACCGCCACTTTTCCCTTGTAAGGCTCACCCGCCGCCTCTCCGACAATCGCCACCACTTCCGGCGGCCAGCAAAACGCAAAAGCGCTTTTGAGCGCTAAGCTGGTCAGACAAATAACGATTATTTTTGAGGCACCAGGCAAGAATTTGGTTGAGAAAAGCGTCATTGAGAACCGCCGCAAGCTGATTAGCTTCCCAATAGATCCGCTCTTTTCCAAGGCAGAGGTCGATTCTTTCAAGTTCCCTTCGCCCTTTTCTTCCGATTTTTCTTCCCACATAACCCACCCCTTTCCGAGTAAAAAGAAAAAAGCCCAAGCGTTAAACTTGGACTTGAATCTTATTAAGTAGGGCGAAGTCCCCGAAAAGCTCTATAGCTTTCTGGTTGTAAGCTACAGCCGCTTCAATCTCGTCTTTAAAATAACCGAGATAATGCCGTATATTTTGGCAGGTTATCTCAGCTACCCATGCTTTTTTCTTGGGCCTCCAATAGACACCCTTAAATTGTCTTTTATGTTTGCGAAAGACAATCGTTCTATTGGCTTGGTTTTGAGAATTGGAGCAAACGCGGAGATTTGAGCGAAGGTTATTTAGAGGGTTTCTATCAACGTGGTCAACGTACGTGGCCGAATCGCAAACGCCAAGTATTTCACGATGTAAATAGACAGAAGCATCTTTACCGTTATCTCTTTTCTTGCGGCTTACGTAACGCCCCGAACTGTCTAGCCGCCAACGGTATTGATTAACCCTGCCATAATCACAATCATCAACAAGGCATTGCGTTCCATCCGATAGCTCCAAAACCTTCACTGTCGCCCTTTCCAGAGGGAACAACCTTGAAGGCTTGAAACAAAAAACCCTCAAGGGGTTACCCCCTTAAGGGCCTTTCACTACCTTATCGTGCTTTGAACCCGCAACAACCAGATCGACAATCTGGTACTCTAACCAGTTGAGCTACCGGGGCACGTGATCATCTAAGAGCTGCGCATTTTAGCGGACTCGAGTATACCCCACAAGAAAAAAATTAAATCGAGCTTACTCATTCTTTAAAGATAAGATTTATAATTTGGGCGATAGAGGATTTCCCGCCACAAAACATCGGCGGGTCCGTCCCAAAATCGCTCTGGATGTTTTGTGGACGGGTCCGCCGCGATTTTTGGCGGAGAACCTGTATAAATCTGGGCGTTTCAGGATTCGAACCTGAGACCCTCTGCGTGTAAAGCAGATGCTCTAAACCGACTGAGCTAAACGCCCGCTACAAATCGTCAGCGGGCGTCCACCGAAGTTTTAGCCCGCATTTCTCATCGCTAGAATAAGAAATGCGCTCGAAGAGCTTTTGCGAAAACAATTTACTGTATTTTCGCAAAAGGGCTTATCTTTTGCGCGCATTAAAAACCGCGCGCAAAACTTTGGATGCAATCATCTGCATCCAAAGCGGTTTTCTCATCGAGGCAACAATCGATGAGAAAACCGGGTTAGTGGTGGACGCCCTAACATTTATTCACCGAATCAATCAACTTTTTCAATCTGGCAAAATGCCTGCGGTTGAAATAAAAACTGAGCCGGATTAAATCAAGTGTATGCGGTTCATTTTCCTCTTCTTCAAAATGCTTGAGGTGCTGCTCGATTTTTCCTTTCTTAAGGATCCCCCGGAATTCACGATTTAAATCAGCAAGCTGCCGGTCGGTTAGAGGCTTTTTGATCCGCATCACGAGCCTGTCCTGAATGTACCGAAGGGAATGATAATTGCGGTAAAATTCGGTGATGACCCGCACCGCGTCTTCCGGATCATGCGTAAAATGCACCAGGTCCATATCTTCTTCATCCACCATTCCCCGCTCCACCAGTTCCTGATGAAGAAAATGTTTCCAGGTCTGCCAGTAGTGGCTTGTTGGCGGATCCAAGCAGATAATGGGGCGCGGCGACGTTTTCCCCGTCTGCACAAGTGTCAAAGTTTCGAAACCCTCGTCATGGGTGCCAAAGCCCCCAGGGCATAAAACGGTGGCGTCGGATTCACGGATAAAGATTAATTTGCGCGTAAAGAAGTATTTGAAATTGATCAGCTTTGCGTCATTGGCAATCACAGAATTAGCCTCCTGTTCAAAAGGAAGGCGGATATTCACGCCAAAACTATTCGCACGGCCCGCCCCCTCATTTCCGGCATTCATAATGCCTGCGGAAGCTCCCGTAATCACCATCCATCCCGTACGCACAATTTGGCGTGCGAATTCCTTGGCAATCTGGTAATCCGCTGAAGTGCGCGGGGTTCGGGCGGAACCAAAGATAGCGACTTTTCGGACGTGCCGAAAGGGATAAAAAACCTTTAACGCGTAACGAAGCTCCTTGAGGGTGGTGTTAATCATTTTTAAATCCCCTCGTTCCATTTCATCTTCAGGGAGCTTGAGGGCGGTCACAATCATCTCTTCAATCAATTCCGCATCCTTTGTTTCTCCGGACATATGAACCAGGCGCCGGATAGCTTCGTCGACCAAAGGCCGGCCGATACGATAGGAACGCACGTGAGGTTTTGGCATACGGTTACGGCTCAATTTTAATTTGTAAAATCAAGTCGCCTTCGTGCTGGCAGGCGGGGCATAAATGTCCCTGCCGGACAAGACGAAGCTTCTGATTGGAGCGGGTGTGGGGGGGGATATTCACGGATAAGGTTTTTCCTTCCGGCGTCCTGAAAGTCACTTGGCCGCCTTTTTCCGCTTTTTCTTTAGCGATGCGTAAATTAACGCGCACATCAACTTCCTGAGCTCCAGTCTCAAGCTCGGCATCAGGTTCTTCCCCATTCGAATAGGTATAGAAAGGCGTTCCCTGCCTTGCACCTGGGCGCCGGGAACTCCCCTGAGCGCCTCCGGTTTTAAATGTTTCAAAAAGCTCGCTAAAAATGCCATTAAAGCTCGAATACCGCCCTTGCGATTGTCCTTTGCCGCCTGAGGGAAATCCCTGTCCGCCGCGGGCTCCAAATTCCTTAAGGAATTCTTCAAAATCAAACCCCTGAGCCCCGGCAAAATTACCGGAATAGCCACCGCCGAACTTGCGCATCTGATCATATTGCTGGCGGCGTTTGGTATCGCTTAAAACATAATAAGCTTCGGAAATTTCCTTGAATTTCCCTTCGGATTCTTTGGCATTGCCGGGATTTTTATCCGGGTGATAGCGGACGGCAAGCTTGCGGTAAACTTTTTTGATTTCGTCCGCACTTGCAGTTTCAGAGACATCCAAAATCTGATAATAATTTTTTTGCTGGTTCACGCCTGCTGCTCTTATGCTGTGTTAGACAATGTATTCGACTTCTGTCTTTCAAAAGCATCCTGATACAAAACTTCCGGAGCGATATCAGCACCATTGGGCCACACAATAGTTCCTAATTCCGGATCGATTTCAAACTTTTTAAATTGCCTCAAATTGACTAGATTTTTAAAAACTCCGACTCCCAGATACTTTTTAAGATTAACACACGCCTTTTGCCTATTATTGAAAACAAGCTCAACCTCATACTCTTTAATCCATCTTGCTTCAACAATTTCGCATATTTGCATATTCATTCCCCTCATTTCAAAGGAGCAACAGGTTTCAGGGGCCGATCGCTCTGTGCCCTACGCCAGTTTTCCATTAACTCTTTTTCATGCAATCTAAGCCATTCCTGCACAAGCGTAACAGCATGCGGAGGAAGTTTACCCCCTTTTATCACATGCGTTCTTATATCAAAAATACCAATTTGGCCCGCATATTTAGCATGAACGTGCGGAGGATTGTGATCTTTAAAAAACATCATAATCATAATCCCATAAAAGCGAGACAGGACAGGCATTACTATTTTCCTTTGAAATACAAACGCGGAGGTGGGCATACTTCGCTGCGTCATCGGACCACAGCTTCGTAGAACCTTCATCCAATTCTTTGAAGCCCTGCTCCGTAAAGGAGGCAGCGTACAAGAATGGAGGTGGGGGGAATTGCACCCCCGTCCAAGAGATCTACCCTAAAAGGCTCTCCATGCTCAGTCCGTTAATTTATTTAATCCTGCAATCTCCAGCGGCCAGGATATTGAAGGACGATCCGCCCAAGTCTTGACCTCCGGCCCGACGGCTGACCGAAAGCGGAGCCTGCTGATAACGTCAGTAGAGCTTAGCAGGCGTTAGCCCTGTGACGTCGCTAGCAATTAAGCAGCGAAAGGCAGAGCGAAAGGCATGGGAACCGAAACCGGTCCTGCTGCTCTTTCGTTCCAGCTGAGTTTGTCAGCATTTATGATTTGTCAGGTGTTTTATCCGCCACACTAAAGGCGGACCCGCCTTATTTTTGGCGGGAGAGGCCTCCCGACAACCTCTGCATGCTCCCTTTAAAACAAATTCCCCTGTCGAAACTATTCACCCCCGAATTTTGAAAGAACACGCAATAATTATATCATTTCACTGCCCTTTTCGGACATATGATTTTGTGGCTGAAGAGCTTTCCCGGTCGTGAATGCGTTTTTTGATCGTATCGCGTTTATCATATTGCTTCTTCCCCTTGCCCAGGGCAATTTCAATTTTCACGAGTCCCCTTTTAAAATAAACCGAAAGAGGAATAATCGCATAGCCTTTCTGCCGGCTATTCGTGAGCAAACGGTGTATTTCCTGATGTTTTAACAGGAGCTTCCGGTACCGGGTTGGGTCAATATCAACATGCCCTTGAATTCTTGAATAAGGACTTATATGACAGTGATAAAGAAAGGCTTCTTCCCTGTCAATTCGCACGAAACTGTCATTTAAATTGATTTTGCCTTCACGGATCGATTTAACCTCATTGCCGGTCAGGCAAATACCGGCTTCGAATTTATCAAAGAGGAAATAATCGTAGCGGGCCTTGCGATTAACGGTGATAGGCGGCATGAGGGTTATTTGGTTATTAAGTTACTGGTTATTAGGTTATTGAGAATCTGCATCAACCCTCCAAGTAACCCAGTCACTCAATAACTCAGTCGCTAAAGCACTGCCGGGAACAGGAGTTTCCGCCACACTTCATGGCGGATCCGCCAAGATTTATGGCGGAGAACCTCATGTCGTTGGTATATGCCGGGAAGGGGAGTTGAACCCCTACGAGGTTGCCCCCGCTGGACCCTGAATCCAGTGCGTCTGCCAATTCCGCCACCCCGGCAAGTTGACAACCTATGAGTGTTATTGATGCTGAATCCAGTGCGTCTGTTCTGGCCTTCCTTAAATCTTCAACGGTTGGCCAGGACTGCACTCGCTACTTTAATAAATTTTAAATGAAAGCGAGTGCTGCCCCAGACATCCCATTAATAATTAATTGAAGTCTGGGACTGCACTTGCCAACATTAATTAATTTAAGGACGGCAAGTGCTGCCAATTCCGCCACCCCGGCAAAAAACGAGTACAGCATGACGATTGAAATTGGGTTTTCCAATCTCAATCATGTACAGTACCGTGTACCCGCAAAATCAAATGAAACACGGTATTAGGTTTGCTGCGGTCTGGGCACCGCTTGTTTCAAAGGCTCGGCTAAAGCCACCTTGATTTCCTGGGAAGGGACTTGCTCACCCGCCGTGGGCTCGGTAAAAGGAATCAAGGTAAAGTTCTTAAAATAAAGAATGCCCTTTTTATGCTCTCCGGCCTTTTGATGCGTAAAGACGAAAGTGACCTCATCAATCGGTGAAGTCTTCGCAAAATGAAGCGGAAGTTCAATGGTTTCCCAGTCAGGTTTAAACTGCCCCGGGGCAAAGGCCCGTACCACTCCGGATTTTGCCTTCATTTCAACCCGAAAAGAATCAGGAAACCCTTCCTCGATATCTTTTTTTACTTCGAATTTTAAGGTTTTAAATTTTGAGAGGTCAAATCCCCTGGTTTTGAGATAAATCCCCGCGTAGGAACCAAACGGAAAAACGTCATATTCCACCTGAAGGTAAACTTCATTCGAAGCTTCGTCGACCAAAAAGTCGCGGTTGCAAAATCCAATCTTGGGCGTAAAAAAAGTCCCGTGATCAAAGACAAATTCGAATATATTACCCGCCCTTTTGGACAAATCCAGCTGAATGGCGTCCGAACTTGATCCCTTTTCCACCAATTCATAGGCTTCTTTGACTTGATTCCATTCATCCCGCGAAATTTCCGCAGCAGCCGAAGGCGCAATCCCTTGGGAGGCATTGCTCCGCTCGTGCCCGTGCAGGATCACATATTGACCTTTGAGCCAGGCTCGTAACGAACGCTTGCGCACCTTCACCTCCCCGCGCAGTACGCCAATCCAGGTTTTTTTAAGGCCCGACCTGGCATCCACGGTCACGCGTAAAACCGCCCCTTTCGAGGCTACCGCCACAAGCGTGGGTGTGATCACTTCAACTGCGCGCTCATCAAAAGCTTTGTCGATTGCAACGAGCAAGACACCCTGTTTTACATAGAGACGGTACGGGTTTTCTTTAAGCAAAGGCCATTGCGGGCGACCTTCCACCTGTGAATTTTCTTTGAGGCGCAGAAAAATACTTTTGGCCATATTGAAATCCACTTCGCTTTGAGCCGGCGTACGCAATTGATCTCTTTCCCCGAGAAAATCACTGCGGTTTGCGCTTCGCCATTTCATCTGACTGGCGCTATACAGCTCTGCCTGCCCAAAGAAATTCGCAATCTGAAAAGGCGGAAGATGAACCGTCTTATACTTAAAAAGATAAAAAACAGCTCCTCCAGCACCTCCAACAAGCAACAAAAGAAATATCAGTAATCCAATGATTGTTGTTTTTTTCATATGTGCATTAGCTCTAACGGGTGCGCTTTTGACCCCGCCAGGACTCCTCCTTTCTTCTGAGAGTGATTAATGGTGGGCAATAGAGGACTCGACACCGTAGGCGGCCTACTCTATGCCGCCACGGTGTTGCACTTGAGCATAAGATCAAGTGCGAACCTCTGCCCTGGCTCTCATTTATATTTTAATTGAAAGCCAGGACTGCCCCAACCTTCAATTAAATATTAATTGTGCGTTGGGGCTGACCCCACGCATGTGAAGCGTGTGCTCTAACCCGCGCCACACGACATGGCGCGCCCGCCAATTTTTTTGGCGGGAACTGAGCATATAACTTGGGCGATTCAGGACTCGAACCTGAGACCCCACGCATGTGAAGCGTGTGCTCTAACCAACTGAGCTAATCGCCCGCGCATGTTTGCTTAAGCTCTTCCTACGTACTCCCCGGACTCGGTGTTCACCTTGATCTCGGTCCCTTCATCAATAAAAATGGGAACCTGAATCTTCAGGCCGGTTTCACACACCGCGGGCTTCATATTATTGGAAACGGAATCCCCCTTCACCCAGGGAGGTGATTCCGTTACTTTAAGCGTAACTACTTTGGGAAGTTCGGGATAAATGGGGTTCCCTTCCAGAAAATCAATTGTAACTTCCATATTTTCTTTCAGATAATACTTCCCATCCCCGACTATTTCTTCACTGAGCGGAAAATTATGAAAGCTTTCCATATCTATAAAATGATAGCCCCGGTCGTCATGATAAAGGTATTGGCATTCCTTGGGTTCAAGGACAGCGCGATCGACCGATTCGTCGGAAGAAAATCTGTTCTGAATGACTTTCCCGGTCTTGATACTTTTCATAGTTGCCTGCACAAAACCCCGCTTATTGCCGGGCGTATAATGCCTGAACTCCGTAACCACGCACAGGTCCCCTCGGAAGATGAGGGTCGTCCCTTTTCGAATATCGTTCGCCTGCATTTCCGGGTTCTCCTCCTTAAAAAAAGAAGCGATAGTATAACAGATAAGCGATAAAGCTTAAAAGCTTGAAATTTGAAGGATGGAAAAGATTCTCTCAGGGGAACCACGGTCTTTGCGTGCGGAAAAAAAGCGGTCATTCTGGCAGGAAGTACAGATTTGAGTATCAAATAGATTTTCAGGAAGAATGCCCTGGGCAAAAAGGAGAGCAGAAATCGCCCCTGTCAAATCCACACAACGGCGGCCGGACGGAACAGCCGCTTCATAATAATATCCCGGGAAATAATCCCGGAATTCCGGCCCCACTTCATAACAGCACTTGCGAATCGAGGGGCCAAAGGCGATTTGCAGCTTTTGAGGTTCCGAACCAAAGCGCTTCTGCAGCGTTTTGACCATTGCCTGGATAATCCCGGCATAAATCCCGCGCCAGCCCGCGTGAGCAAGACCCACAACTTGATGCACCGGATCCACAAAAAAAACCGGCACGCAATCCGCTGTCAAAATGCCGAGGATGACCCCTCCGTCATGCGTATAAAGCCCGTCTGCCTCCATGCGTTCGGACGACAACCGTGCTTGTGTGGCTTCAAGAACAACATTACCGTGGACTTGCTTGACGCGGCATAAATTTTCTTCTTTGAGGCCAAGAGCATTAAGAAATTCCGTGTGCTTATCATTGGGGAATTGTCGGCCGGAAAAGCCGGCTAAGTAATTTTTGCCGAAAAAATGGATGCGAAAAACGGCGGGTAAGACTTCAGTAACAGGCTCTGTGACGGGCATTGCAAAAAATCAGGCAGGTTTTTCGGCCGGGGTCATTTTAACTTTGCGCTCCGCCGAAGCGGCAGAAGCCTCAAAGAATTTTTCGCTGGATAAAAGGCTCTCGCCTTTTTTCATGACAGGGTCTGCATGAAACCGGTTCCGAATAGCTCCATTATTCAGATAGTTGTTGATCGCGACAAAAATCATGGCCTGGTCCAAGGCCAGGTATTTACGCGCCACTAATCCCGCCTGAATGTCTTGTTTGGTGGGGTCCGGCGCCACGCGAACCGCGTCATAAAAACCATATTCTCCGTAGATGTCATAAATCTCAATCATTTTGCGCAGATTCTTAATCACTTCTTTCGGGGCATATTCAAGGGCCAAGACACTCGCATGCGGAGTCACGACTCCCGGCTTATAACCCTTGGCTCCAAACGGCGTGGCCCCGTATTCGGAGTAGCCGCCTTCCGGCGTGGATGAAGGGCTCATGCCCCAGACAGGCTGTTTCATTTCTTCAAGCGCATACCGGATTTGCCCCTGGACGTGATTCTTGTCATTCAGCCCCAGCCCTTCGGGCGCCAGCTCTTTTTCCTTCAAAATTAAAGTCGGCATCAGGGCTTCAAACGCGGATCCCCCCCAGCTTGGAACATATTGAATCCCCTTCCATTCATAATACCCGCCGTAATATTTATGCCCTAACGTCGTCTTTTCAACCCGGTTGATCGGCTCCAGCTGCTGCCAGTAGTAATCCTCAGGGAAAGTGCGTGTGAGACCTTCAAACCAATGTTCCTCAGAAACCTCACCGCGGGCAATGGCGATGTAACTGATCGCTCTTGGCTCCGTATAAAACGCACCGTAGTGATAATCCGAATAAACTTTAAGGTGATCGTAGTAGCCGTGAAACATTTGGCGCTCGACGGGATTATAGAAAAATTTAAAGTTACCGCGGTCAATCATGCGCTGGGCATGGGCGCCCAGTTCCTTAGGGAATGCGTTTTTGACCACATAAAGCCCGGCCACAAGCCAGCCGCTATCCACAAGCGAGACAAAATAACTTGTCCGCTCAAGCGTCGTTGTATCGTAATAATTGTAGGGAAACCCGCTTGAGTGATGCTCAAGACTCTCAACCGTATTCATGGTGAGTTGAATGCGTTTGATTGCCTCTTCTTTTGTAATAAACCCGAGGTCAAAAGCGGAAACCAGGCACATAAAATAAACCCCGATATTGGTGACATTGGTGTAATCGCCAACCCATGTCCCTTCGTCCAAGGCCTGTTCTTTCCCCAATTGAATCGTATCAAGCGGCAGACCGTACTCCTGGTCTGTGATTTCGTCAAAAAAGCGCCAGGTATCTTTGGCGATCTCAAGCAGAAATTGCTTGTCGTCGGCCGGAAAAGTTTTCTTAACCACCACCTGCTTCGGAAATCCCCCCAGCCGTCCGATTAAAAAATTTGTAAATTCAAGCCCTTCGATCTTGCTCGCGGTTTTCTCTTTTTTGCGCGGGGGGAAATCCACTGCGGTAGGACCAGGATTACCGGTCCGGATGAACTTGATATTGTCGAGATAAATGGCTCCCTTTTTTGCCGAAACGTGACGGTCTTTGAACACAATCACAAATTCATCCAGCTCCTTGCGCCCCACGGACGGATCTTTCCAGACCGCGGGATCGGCAAAATCAAGTATGCCCGTCATCTTATTTAAAGGAACGCTAAACGTTTGCCATTCCGGCGTCACCGGAACTTCGTACGATCCCTTAATCCTTTCCACCCGTTTTTCATCCTTAAATTTTTTGATTTCGATTTTAAAGCGGTCAGTAAATCCCTCCGCGCTGTCCCCCTTGACGTCAAACTGGAGGTGGTCGTAAGAGCTGGCGTCCAGGTTTCGGAGTTTGGTCCAGAACCCATTCTCGGCTTTCAAAGGAGAATCCACGCTATAAATTAATTTCAGGGCATGATTTTTTTCACCCGTTACGCCTGTAACTTCGACAATTTCAGGCTGGGTGTACGCACGGTCTTCGTCATCCGGGTTCATGTTCCAGGCCCCGCTTTCACCCCCCAGGCTATTCTTGAGATCTTCTCCCTCAAAGTCAGCCACCCCAAGTTCAGCAGGCTGATCTTTAGGCGTTGCGGCAGACTCCGGCTGCGGCTCCGCAGGGGTTACCGTCGGCAATTCGGCGCTGCAGCTAGCTGAGAAAATTAAAAAAAAGCTGAGCGTTAACGAGATCCATATATTTTTTTTCATAGGAGATTGTAACGCAGAAATTAGACGTCCTCTTACAAGGGCTTATTCAGATTGGGTGTTGAGCAGATGGAAAATCAATTTAATAAGCAAAAGGCTGAAGTTTATCCCAGGTCGTAGGGCCTACAACGCCGTTGGGCGGCAATCCACTCGCCGATTGAAATTGCTGCACGGCCCGCAGCGTAGCGGGACCAAACCGTCCGTCGGCGGGACCGGGATTAAACCCTGCCCGGGCAAGCGCTATCTGCATCTTGCGCGTTGCCTCACGTGACCAAAGTTTTTGATTGCGTTGAATGGGCGATATATTCATTCCAAATTGATAATCCACAAGCGTCTTAAGATCCTTCCATAAACGATGACTGCCCAGCATCGCCACAATCACCCGGCGGTTATAAGTGTCAATCACTCCCACAAAACAGTGACGCGCCGCACGCGTCCATCCCGTTTTGCCGAGCACATGGCCATTCTGCCAGAGCATTTTATTGTGATTTTTTAAAAATATCTTGCGGCCTGAACGGCTGTAAATGGCCGTTGTCCGGACTTTCATGGTCTCAACGATAAAGGGGTACCTTTCTGCCTCGGCCATAATAAGTGACATATCGAAAGCGGTCGAGTACTGGCGAGAATTCGGGAGTCCGTGAGGATTCACAAAGTTAGAGTGTTTGCATCCAATCGCGCGTGCTTTCCTATTCATAGAGGTTGCAAATCGTGCACGCGAACCCGCAACAGCAACCGCCAATGCCTCGGCCGCATCATTGGCGGAATTAATCAAAATGGCACGCACTAAGTCAGCCACTCGATATCTCTCTCCGCCTCGAAGATTAATTTTTGAAGGCGGAATATTTCGCACATAACCCGGCACGGTCACCACACGGTCGAGAGGGAGAAGATCCAAGGCCACAATAGAAGTCAGAATTTTGGTCGTACTTGCCGGCGCGCGACGTAAGTGAGGTGTCTTGGAATAAATAAATTGCTGGCTATTCAAATCAATTAGAACCGCAGACGGGGCTGAAATCCAGACAGGCGCCGCTGCAAAAACAGCAGGACTTGGACAAACAAAAAGGACAACTATTGGAAGAATTAAACTAGCAGATAGACGCTTGAGGTTTCTTTTCATAACCTGTTTTGTGTTATTAAGTATCGGACACGCCACAAAAATCTTAACACAGATAACAACATTTTTAAAACGGGGCCTATTCTAGCGACGGAAGGCTTTCCTTACAACATGATTTTCAGTATAATGCCCCCTCTTTCGCATCTCCTCATGGTGGGCGTAGTTCAGCTGGTTAGAACGCGAGGTTGTGGACCTCGAGGTCGCGGGTTCGATCCCCGTCGCCCACCCCATTTCTCACCACGAACTCAATCGTCAAGATTGAGTTCTTTTGATTGATCAAGATCACGGATTTGACCAAATTCCCCTTATTCGCGTAGAGTAACGGGAGTACCTGGTGCCGGGACGTGAATACGCTCCCGGCACCAGGTCTTATTCCTCACTTCTCTTCCTCTGGCTTTTGCTTATCCTTGCGGTATTCAATAATAATATTTGCAAGGCTTTGAACAAAACTCTCCAAGCGCTCGTCTTCTGTGAGTTCCGTACAAAAGTTTGTGGGATTTATTTGCAGATCGGGGTATGTTTCAGGTGGGACAGCTCTAACTTCAAAGGTCCAGGGGCCAGGTCTTTTTTTTCATTTGAACCTCTTAAGTTTTTTCCTTAATCCTATCTGATCCACTCCCCAAAACAAATCCCTCGGTTATTGGACAATTACAAACAGGCCATGAATTAATATTCAACGGTGTAACCAATCGCAGGATATTTCTTGAGCCGCCTTTGGTGCATCTTAAAAAGGACAGGAACATTCCGGTCAACATAATCGTAAACTCGTACAATATGCTTGTTGTCATGATTCCGGTGCAACCGCCCCACATACTGCTGCAACGTCCCCTGCCATGAAACCGGCATCGTGAGAAACAAAGCATCAAGCTTGGAATCGTCAAAGCCTTCGCCAATATAGCGTCCTGTCGCAATAATAACCCGTTTCCCGGTTTGAGCCTGATCAATCTGTTCAAGACGCTCTTTACGCTTCTTCTTGCCAAGCCCTCCTTTCATAACGATGACATGCTCTACATATGGCCTCAATTTCTCAGCCAGGATTTCAACCTGCTGGGTCCGTTCAGTTAAAAGAAGCGGTGTAGCTCCTTGCTCCAGGGCCTGCCGAACGTCCTCAACAATCAACGCATTGCGCTGTTCATCACACGCTAAAGCGCCATAGACGTCACTGATATGAGGGAGAGCGCTTTCATAGGACATATGAAAATTGGTATGCCTGATTTTAACAACATGTTGGAAAGGACTTTCAGCAGCGGCATCCTTAGGGTTAGTGCGATACCGGATGGGTCCACACTGCATGATAATAATTGGATGATGTCCGTCTTTGCGTGTCGGCGTAGCAGTCAACCCCAATACATATTGGGCTTTTACATGCTTCATGACCTGCTCAAAACTAAATGCCGCGATATGGTGACATTCATCGGCAATCACTTGTCCATAGTTTGCCACCAAATCCTTAACCTCCCCTTGTCGAAATAATGTCTGTAACATGGCAATATCAATGATTCCTTTGGGCTTATCTTTGCCAGCACCGATCAACCCTATTTGATTAATCGGTACGTTTAAAAACATAGCGAGTCTTTCCTGCCACTGTTCCATCAATTGCTGACGATGAACAAGAATCAAAGTATTTACTTTTCTTTTCGCTACCATCCATGCTGCCACAACGGTTTTTCCGAAGGCCGTTCCGGCCGCCAGCACACCCGTGTCATGTTTCAGAAGACTACAAACGGCCTCTTTTTGATTCGGCCGAAGTTCTCCGGTAAAGCGAGTCTTAATCGGAATCCCTGCAAAACTTTCCTTCGTAATTTCTGCCTTAATTCGCAATTGCTCAAATAGATCAAGCACCTCTCCTACGCAGCCTCGTGGCAGCGCTAAATGTCTTGGGAACTCCTCTGCACATCCAATGATCCGTGGTTTATCATAGGTCGACAATCTCATGGCTTGCGCTCGATAGAACTCCGGATTCTGAAAAGCTGCGATCTTTTTTAAACGGCTGATGAGTTTTGATGGAAGCCCCCCGGTTTCAACAAATACCATATTCGCTATTGTAATTTTTACAACCGATGGCAATGGCCCTGTAATCTTAAATTCGTCTTTATCCTTCTTCTTGGACTGGGGGAGAATCCACGGATCTGTCCCGTCAGACTCATCACTCTGGGCTCGTCTAATATCAATCACACCCCCATGATCCATCCAACGCTGAACAAGACCTGCAACTTCGCTTGGCGACATGTTCTTAACAGTACTCAAAAATGCCCACTGATCCGCATAGGGCTCAAAGTTTGAATCCAGAAAGACACTATTCCCATATTTTCTTCGCTGCCCTTGAAGCGGTAAAGCGATCAGATTTCCAAATCCACCTTTGGGCATCGTATCCTGAGATGGGAACAATCGGTCATAAGAATCAAAACCAAGGCTGTGGTTGCTATTCATTGTCTCCGTTAGAATTCCACTGCCAAGTTTGCGGGCTAAAAATGCCGGAATGGGCTCTTCGAAAAATATCCAAACATGCGCACCATTGCCCGATTGAGACCGTTCCAAAACAGCAGGGACTTTCCATTGGTCGCATGTTTTCAGAAAAGCCCCAGTGTGCTCCTTCCATTTTCCCTTGTCAAAATCTATGGCGAGAAACCAGCAAGATTCGTCCTGAAACATGGGGTAAACACCAATCATCTGCTTGCCGCTTAAATGATCAAAAATAGCTTTGTCGTCATAAGGGAGGAATTTGCTATTCGGACATTCAGAGCATTTGATCTCAGGTTTCCGGCAGAACACCTTGTCCCACTCGTTACCACATGCGGGTGAATAGCCCGAACGGCCATTTTTAGCAGATTCCCAACGGAGAGCGTAAATATCATCCCGGCCACGGAATAAAGATCTAAACAATGCAACTTTTTCTGCTGATGAGGATTGATTATGAACGGCTGGGATGGACCTCGGAAAATTCGACTGGAGGACTTCTTGCAATCCTAAACGCTCACGTAATTTTGCGTTTTCAGTACGCAAATGCTCGCAGTCTTCCAACGCTTTTTGAAGTTTTTGTTCGGCGGACGCCTCCGATGGAATCTGCAATGAGTCTTCGGGAAAAACAGTGGCCAAACTTGGCTGGATATTGGAATCAGGCTTTGGATTTGCGAAGTTTTCTAGCTTGTTCAAGCACGAACCTCTCGCGTTTCAATTCTTCAGATAATTCTTTTTCGGTCGGCAAATAGAGTTTGTACTTGGAAGCAAAGAGCCGCTTGTTATCTTTCAGGACAGAATACTTGACGATCGTCTCATCCTTCTCTGCGCAGAGAATAATACCGATTGTTGGATTATCCTCCTGCCCTTTGTACTTATCTTCATAAAGTCTCACATACATATCCATCTGCCCAATATCTTGATGACCAAGTTCACCGATTTTTAAATCGATCAAGACAAAACATTTCAGAATGTAGTTGTAGAAAACCAAATCGACATAAAACTCAGCTGTCTCGGTTGAAATTCTCTGTTGGCGTGCAACAAAAGAAAAACCACGGCCCAATTCCAATAGAAATTTTTGCAACTGGCTAATCAATGCCTGCTCAAAGTCTTTTTCCTGATAGCTGGCATCAGGTGTAAGATTCAGAAATTCAAGCACATAGGGGTCTTTTATAAAATCACTAGGTCTATCCTGAAGGGGCTTCACTTTGCCGGCGGCTTCTTTGCGGATCAACTCTTTATTCTTGCTGGATAGCAACCGTTCGTAATAGTGAGAATGAATCTGACGTTCCAATGCTCTCCCACTCCAACCGGAGTCCGCAGCTTCATTCATATAGTAAATTCGCGCCTGCGCATTATCAATGCGCATAATCAACCGGTAATGAGACCACGCCAATTCGCTACGCAGTGCGTAGCGAATCTTGGCGTTTTTACCTTTAGGAAACATTAAGTAAAACTGTCTAAAATTACGAACATTCTGCTCTGTAAAACCTTTCCCAAATTCTCGGGTCAATCTATAAGATAAATTTTTGATCAGATAAGTCCCATATTGGGCACGCTTTTTTCCCAATTGATCTTCCTCAACAATGCGTTTGCCAACATGCCAATAGGCATTGACCATAGCAAAATTGATAGCTCGATAGGCTTTCTGCCGCGCCTCCGTCAAAATCTGACGGATATCCTCGTAAAAAGCTTCGCGAATAATCATTTCTCCTGCTACTTTTTTTCGCTTCATAATATCCTCTTCTTAATTTGAGAATCGATTATATCATACAAAGCATCACCGTTCTGCCGTCAAAAACTTGTTTGATACATCATGTCTCTGAATCGTGCCAACTGTGGCTGAAGATCCCCAAGTCGGACAATATCTAAGAGGCGGTCAAGATGGAAATGTTTAACAATTTCTGGTGTTTGATTATCTGTGAGGAATGTTTGAATGGCTTCGGGTAGTTCCAGCGTCTTAAGGACCCGGGCGATATAGGACCAGTCCTCTCCAGTTATTTCGGAAAGTGCACGGACGCTTTTAACGCCCGTTGATTCTTTTAGGCTTCGGTAATAGGCAGCTTTTTTGAGTGGAAAGTTCTCTACCCTTTTGAGGTATGTCTGGTGCTTCTCCCAGATCCGCTGATCGATAGTCTGAACATCTTGGAGATCTTCGGGGCATTTTCCGAAAACTATTTGTTGTCGGCGTTGATTGAAGATGCTATAAAACGGCTGCGAAAACTTAAATATGCGGGACTCCAAAATATTCGCGCAGAGTAACTGCGAGGACCCGTTCTTTTTCAGGCGAATGTTCTTTGTGAGCCTAGAAAAAGAATGTTCCAGGAGCACCGAAGGTGCGACGTGGGACTTCCTTTCTTTTCGTCTTCGCCCTTCCCGATTACTTACACGAGCATCAAGTTCGTGAAGTAACGTACCAACTCATTAGGAGTTGGTGCCATTTGTTCCAACGAAATTGCGGCATCAATATTGTAAGGGCAACTCAGATGTTTTTGAGGAGCCGTTTGATATCGTCGCGCTTCCCAAAAACCCCTCGTGAGACGCTTTAATCCCAAGCCTTGATGGATTTGTCTATCTTTGGAAAGCACGTCAATCAGTTTCAATACTGCGACTTTAACGTCAGTTCTTTACAGAAAGAGGAAGGGACTTGATTGATCGCTCAAGGGCCAGTCAGAGAGAGGTTCTGTTTACGTGTGTTTACGTTTACGGGAACAGGAACGGGCCGCTTATTTTATTTTTTGAAATGCCAAGCCCAGACGGCGCAGGAGTAAACTGTCCCATTGTCTTCGTGCCGCTTCAAATTGATCCTGTGCGTTTTTTAATTGCAGGACGGCCGCCCTTTGAATTTCCGATTTCGAAGAATCGATGCGGTGAGAAATCACGGTATGATAATGATGGGCCGCTTGTTCCCAGCTCAAAAGCTTGTGCCTTATTTCCTGGTAATAACGATCAAGCGTCAGGTGGAGATCACTCAAATGCGGTTTTTCCACTTTGCTTGCGATCCAGTCACGGGCTTTTTGATTTTGGGCCGCAATCTTGGCATCCAGGATGCGGAAGGTGGAAACCCTTTTTAAATCACGTGCCAGGCCCAGACACTTCATCAAATAAATGGCCCACTTGCTCGGATCCCATTGGTACCACCGGACGGCATTCCGATAATCACCCGAGAAACGGTGATGAAAATTGTGATAGCCTTCTCCGAAAGTGAGTAACGCCACAAACCAATGATCTTTGGCCGAGGAATAAATATCATAGGTCGCCTTGCCGAACATGTGGCAGACGGAATTAATACAAAAGGTCGAATGATAAACGAGCGTGAGCCGGAGGCAGACGGCAAGAATCAAAGCCCCCCCGGGGCGGCCGGCCAGGGCTCCTATCACAAGCGGCAACAGAATGCCGGACATAACAGCCCAGAGATAATAATGGCGGTATTGATGCCTGACCATTTTATTTTTTGATAAATCCGGGGCATTCTCCAGATTTAAAGGGTGATTCCAGAATAACAGCCACCCGATGTGCGCATAAAAAAAGCCCTTCTTGATACTGTAGGGATCCTTGTCTGTATCCACATAACGGTGATGATTACGGTGCTGTGAAGCCCATCGGAGTGCAGACTGTTCGAACGCTGCCGCTCCAAAAAACAACACCAAAAATTCGATAAAAGGATGCGCATTAAAACTGCGGTGAGCAAATAGCCGGTGGTAGCCCACGGTAATGCTCATGGCTGTAGCCGCAACGTAAAAACCGGATAACACCCAATCCGACCAGGATATCCCGTAATGATAAATATAAAAAGGGGCGCCGATGACGGCGATGACGGTGGTGATCGCAAAGAAAATAATATTGACCCATACCAATTCCGGCCGGCTTTCCCGGATTTCTGTTTCTTTCATCACTTAACCTTTCTCTCGATTCACATGACCTGTTAACATTTTGTAATATCCCCTTTTCGCGGGAAATCTAAAAATATAAGGAGCGAGGTGAATCGCTTCAAGGGCAGGAAAGCCAAAGCTTTTCGAGGATCAAGCTGGCAGATTTTGTCTCGAAAAGCAGTTCAAAACCATTTTCCCTTATTTTCTGCTATGACAATCATTGGAATGCTGCCTTGGAAATGAGGAATTGTCAAATAATATCTTGATTTTGTCAGTTAAGATTCAAAAGTGGACAGTTTTAAAGGGATTTAAGACTGAAAAGTGGACACCCCCCTAAGGTCGCTATTCTTGAAAGTCTGAACATCGACGAGTTTGTCTTTATGCCAAAATCTTA
>Ga0247727_10005976_pt1 | contig 24195 bp, 17 predicted proteins | sample WisWelCaveWW1625_FD_202498 | JGI IMG/M metagenome (GOLD analysis project Ga0247727, IMG submission 202498) | Biofilm microbial communities from Wishing Well Cave, Virginia, United States - WW16-25 | ecosystem: Environmental > Aquatic > Deep subsurface > Groundwater > Cave microbial mat | place... | reverse complement strand
CTCGTTCCTCAGTCTGACCTGGAAAGGGCAGCCGCTGGTGAACTATGAGACGGTGGTGAATCTGATCGGGGCCACGAAAACCAAGAGTGGGCTCCGGGTGAAGGCCGTGCTCGACAGAAATGAGTACGAAACGGGCATGAAAGTAACAAAGTCCCAGATGGAAACCCTTTGTATCCGGCGTCACAAGATTCATCCGGACTGGAACTACACTCTGGAGCCCCGTGCGTAGCGTAATTCTGTCATAGATTCGTTCATAGTTCCGTCTACCCTAAGGCCGGAAAAGACGGGCCGAACCGGAAGACTGTTATCAGACCCACCGCTTCCCAAGGCTACTCCGGCCGGTAAATGACCGCCGCTCGATTGCGGAAAACCTCCCGCAGCCACGCCGCCTGGAGGCCCGGCGGCTCCAGCAGCACAAACCGAATCTGGTAGCGGTGGATCAGCTGGCGGCGGAACTCGTCCTGCGTGCCCCTATCCAGAAACTTGGCGATCAGGCGGTGTTTCTCCACCACCTCCACGGTGCTGAAGGCGTTGCCGCAGAACACGGTGTTGTGGGTGTAGCGCGGGATGCGGTTGCCGTGCGCCGGCGGCGCCAGCACAATGTCCCGCGGCCGGGAGTGATCGTTCAGCCAGCCGTACGCTTCCAGCAGCCGCCGGTCGGTCCGCGACTGGCCCTCCCGGGCGGCCTCCGTGTAGGAACTCAGCAATACCCACGAGGTGGCGGAGTGCGCCGCCAGGACCCCGGCGATGGCCAGCCAGCTCCATCGGCTGCGCCGGATCGCCCCCACCACCGCCGGCTCCAGGCTCATGGTTCCTACCAGGGCCATCGGGATCGACAGCGCCGGCAGGAACTGCAGGCTCAGCCGGATGGCCGGGTAGCAATAGAACAGACCCAGGCCGGCCAGGAGGCAGCAGCCCACCAGCGCCCGCGCCGGCGCCTTCCGCCGCAGGTCCCCCAGGTTCCCCAGCCCCAATACAAACAGGACGAAACCCAGCCCCAGGCTCAACGCCAGGTGGCTGGGCGGCGCCGGCGGCAGGTTGGACTGCTCCGTCCAGACCCGGAACACCGGATGCACCCGAAACAGCCAGGTGTAGTAGATCAGGAACGGCGCCGCCGGCAGCAGCACCATCATTCGCCGCAGCGCGCCCGCTCGGCCCCGGGCCGCTATGTAGAGCGCCGTGGCCAGCCCCAGCCACACGGCGTCGTGAATGCGCACCGCCGCCACCGCCGCGTAACAGCACCCCGCCGCCAGGAAGTCCCGGCTTCTCCCGGTCTGCTCGGCCCGCAGCAAGAGCCACAGCCCCGTCACCGCCAGGCCCTGCGCCACCAGGTTGTGCGGCTGGAGCATCACCCAAAAGAACGGATGCAGCGCCGCGTACAGGTCCAGAAACATGGACCGCGCCAGGTCGGTATCCTCCAGCCGCAGATACAGCACCCAGCCGAAACCGCCCCCCAGCATCACCCACATCCAGACCAGCCGCCGCATGGCCTCGGTCTCAAACAGAAACGACAGCAGCCGGTAGAGCGCCCCGCCGAGCAGCACTGCGCCCAGCACCCGCTGGATCTGGAGCACCGCCTCCGGCCCCCATCCCGTCAGCCGGGCCAGCTTCCCCGCGGCCAGCCACTCCAGGTTGAAGAAGACCTTTTCGTGATACTCCGGCGTGAAGGGGTTGTGAAAGAGCCAGTCCCCCGACTGCGCCTGCCGCTGGAAGGCGAAGTAGGTATTAAAATCGTGATGGAACTCCAGGGCTCCGTTGAAGCGCGAGTCCGGGAGCGGCGCCCGCCACCCTGCCGCGTACGGGACACTCGTGACGGCGGCCAGCGCCAACCCCGCCAGGGCAGGCCAGCGAAAAATCCTCCTCCACGCCCCAGACCCCGGCGGCGTCTTTTCCATTAGAGGAGCAGTGTCTCATGGCCACCACCGAAAAGCCACTCCGGCTCGATCCCGCCGCCGAGACCCAGGCCGCCAAAGACGTCGCCCACCGCTACCGCTACGAGTTCGTGGACCTGGACCACGAGCACATCGAGCACGACCAGTTCCGCTCCATCCCGGTGGACCTGATGTTCCGATACAACTTCGTGCCCCTGCGCAGCCGCGGCGGGGCGCTCGAAATCGCCATCGCCGACCCCCGCCAGCTCATGCTGGTGGACGAAATCTCCCTGCTGCTGAACCGCAAGATCCGCGTCAAGGTCGCCACCCTCTCCCAGATCAGCGCCCTGCTCAAGAAGACCGAACAGTCCCAGCGGGTCCTCGAAGAGGTCACCGAGGGCTTTGTCCTGGACGTGGTCCGCGACGAGGACAGTTCCGAAGAGACCATTTCCATCGAGAAGCTCACCGCCGCCGACACCGACATCAGCCCCGTCATCCGCTTGGTCGACACCACCATCTTTAACGCCCTGGAGCGCCGCGCCAGCGACATCCACATCGAGACCCGCGACCAGGAAGTGGCCATCAAGTATCGCATCGACGGCGTGCTCCACTACGCCATGCCACCCATCTCCAAGGACTGGCACCAGACCATCATCTCCCGCATCAAGGTCATGTCGGAGCTGGACATCGCCGAGCGCCGCACCCCACAGGACGGCCGCTTCCGGGTCCGCTACAAGGGCCGCTACATCGACTTCCGCGTCTCCATCATGCCTACCATCCACGGCGAGGACGCCGTGCTGCGCGTGCTCGACAAGGAGTCCATGAGCGAGAAGTTCCGCCAGCTCTCCCTCGAAGTAGTGGGCTTCTCGGAAGGCGACCTCAAGAAATTCCGCCGCTACATCGCCGAGCCCTACGGCATGGTGCTCGTCACAGGCCCCACCGGCAGCGGCAAGACCACCACCCTCTACGCCGCCCTCATGGAGATCAAGAACGACGAGGACAAAATCGTCACCATCGAGGACCCCGTCGAGTACCAGATCAAGGGCATCACCCAGATTCCGGTCAACGACAAGAAGGGACTCACCTTCGCCCGCGGCCTCCGCTCCATCCTGCGCCACGATCCCGACAAGATCATGGTCGGCGAGATCCGCGACGAGGAAACCGCCCAGATCGCCATCCAGTCGGCCCTCACCGGCCACCTGGTCTTCACGACCGTTCACGCCAACAACGTGGTGGACGTGCTCGGCCGCTTCCTCAACATGGGCGTGGAGGCCTACAACTTCGTCTCAGCGCTCAACTGCATCCTGGCGCAGCGTCTGGTGCGGATCATCTGCGAGCACTGCAAGAAGGTGGTCCGCTACCCGGCCCAGGTTCTCGAGGAGAGCGGCCTGCACCCGGCCGAGTATCAGAACTTCGAGTTCCACGAAGGGGAAGGCTGCATCGAGTGCGCCGGCACCGGCTTCCGCGGGCGCACCGCCATCCACGAGCTGCTGGATTTGAGCGACCGCATCCGCGAGCTGATCCTCGAAAAAAGGCCCACCTCCGAGATCAAGCGCGTCGCCAGCGGCGAAGGCATGACCTTCCTCCGCGACTCCGCCCTGGCCAAGGCCCGGGCCGGCATCACCACCCTCCGCGAAATCAACAAGGTCACGTTCATAGAATGACCGGTGACACAGGCATTCCTGCCTGTCCGCTGGGGACACCTAGACCCGGCGCAGCTCTTCCTTATCGACACGCTGCTCGAAGCTGGCCAGCCTGTCATGACCTCTCATCACTTCTCATCCGGGTCGTCCGGGCATCTGGCTAACCCACCCCGGGCCGCCCTCGACCTGAAAACCTGCCTGCTCGGCGGCCGCCGCCAACCGAAGGTCAAAGCAGATGAATTTCCGGCCTCGGGGCCGTTCGCGACACCAAGCCAGGGCGGCGGCCAGTTGAACGGCGTCGGCGGCTCTCAGCGGATACTGCTCGCAAAGCCGTTCGGCCAAGCGGCGCACATCGTCGCTCGGGAGCACTTCCCGCCACTGCTGTTGCAAGGAGGTCAGAAGGCGCAGAGACCTCTCGCGGCCATCCAGATCGATCGACTCATCACGGAGAAGACGGGCCACCGCGCTTCGAATCTCAAGAGCGCTAAGCCACCACACCACCAGGGGAGCGTTGTCGCGAATCAAGCTCCTCGCCCGGGAGGTGCTACGTTCTGGAACGCAGAGGGGAACTATTGCGCTAGCGTCCCAAAAGGCTGGCATCGCGTTCTTCGCGGTCTGCGATCAAGGCCTCCACGGCCGACTTTCTGGAACGGCGCGGGGCCGGCAGGGAAAAAAAGGCCTCCAGGTCGAGCGGCCTTTGCTCCAACCGGAGTTGCCCCGAGCCTACCAGCTCGAGAGTCTCCGCATCCAGTTCCTCGGCCCCCGTCAAAGGCACGATTTTCGCAATCGGGAGGCTACGGTCTCGAACCACGATCTCCTCACCCCGGCGCACCTGACGCAGGTAGCGGCTCAGATTGTTCTTCAGGTCGGCGACGTTCACACTGCGCATAAACCTCCTTTGAGGCTATCATAGCCATTCGGCCTCCCGGGCCGCAAGACGCTCCCATGCCCCCCCCCAAGCTCTCGGTGGTGATCCCGGTCTTCAACGAGCGCGACACCATTGAAGAGATCCTGCGGCGGGTCCAGAAGGTCGACATTCCCAAGGAAATCATCATTGTGGACGACGGCTCGACCGACGGCACCCGCGACCGGCTGGAGAGCATCAAGGGCCAACACCCCAACGTGCTGGTGATCTTCCAGCCATGCAACATGGGGAAGGGAAGAGCTTTGCGGTCCGGTTTCGAGGCTGCGCGCGGCGACTACGTCATCGTGCAGGACGCCGACCTGGAATACGATCCCCAGGACTACGCCAGGCTGGTGGGGCCGCTGGAGCGCGGGGTGGCCGATGCCGTCTACGGCTCGCGGTTCACCACCACCCAGGAGCACCGGGTGCTGTACTTCTGGCACTCCTTGGGCAACAAACTGCTGACGCTGCTCTCCAACATGGCCACCGACCTGAACCTGACCGACATGGAGACCTGCTACAAGGTCTTCCGGCGGGAGCTGATCCAGTCCCTGGAGCTGGAGGAGGACCGTTTCGGCTTTGAGCCCGAGATCACCTGCAAGCTGGCGCGGGCGCGGGCCCGCATCTACGAAGTGGGCATCGCCTACCACGGGCGCACCTATGACGAAGGCAAGAAGATCGGCATGCGGGACGGCTTCCGGGCGCTTTGGTGCATTTTGAAGTATCGGGTCAAGCCGCTTCGCCGCAAGGGGATTGCCACAGAGGCACAGAGGCACAGAGAAAAAAACTAGTTCCCTATATCCACGGAAAGCTCGAACCAGAACGCCAGCACCAGGCCCTCCGCCTCCACCCGGATCTCGGTGACGTCCAGGCGCGAGAGGGTGCGGCGATAGGCCGAGCTGCCGTTCTCGAGCATCTTCTTGGCTTCCTGGGCCGCCGGGTACCGGAACTCGTCGGGCAGCCTTTCAGCCAGGGACTTGGCGGCGCGGCGGATGTAGAAGCCGTCGCGGCCGTTGGTGTCGACCTCCACCTCCTTCAGGCCGATCCAGCCTTCGCGGTATTCGGGCGTCGCCAGGATGGTGACCTCGAAGGAATCGCCGGGGCCGAGGCAGCCGCCGAACAGGTCCACACCGGAGCGGCCCGTGAACTGGGCGCGCAACCGGAGGCGGCCCTGCTCGGCGTCGAGCCGCGGGTTTTCCAGGTAGGCGTAGTTGCAGGGGCTCTTGCGATTGCCGCGCAGGTAGCGGCGGCCCTCGTCGGCAAAGATCTGCTCGGCCATGAACCGCTCCAGCGCGGTGTAACGCACGCGGAGCTCCGACTGCGCCGCAGCCGGAGCGGCCCAGGCAGCCGCCAGCAGCAGGGCCAGGCTACATCTTCTGGCCACCAACGTATACCGAATGGATGGTCCGGGTATTCCGGATATCCTGAAGAGGGTTCTTTTCGAGCACCATCAGGTCGGCCGCCTTGCCTTTTTCGAGGGTGCCGAAGTCTTTGGCCACCCCCAGGAACTCGGCGGCGTTCTTGCTGGCCGACTGGATCACCTGCATGGGGGTCAGGCCGGCCTCCACCATCAGCTCCATCTCCCAGTGCTCGAAGAAGCCCTGGAAGCGGGCCGGCGGGCCGGTGTCGGTTCCGAAGCCGATGCGGATGCCGGCGTCGGAGAGTTTCTTTAGATTCCGCCCGGCGGTGCGGAAGAACTGCTGGTTCTTCTCGAAGTCGGGGTCGCCGGCGACCTTGTTCCGGTAGGCGTCGCTCTGGAGGGTGGCGATGGTCTGGGCCGTCACCGCCCCGCGCCGGAAGAAGGGATCGTCGAGCCAGGCCGGCTTGCCGGCATAGACGAAGGTGGACTGCTCGCGGGTCAGGGTGGCGATGGCGGTGGCGTTGTTCTTCTTCAGCTTGGCGATCAGGTCGCCGTCTACTTCCTCGTCGCGGACGCTGTGAGCCATGGCGTCCAGGCCCGAGTCCAGCAGGGCCTTGGCGTCCTTCAAGTAGAACAGGTGGGCCCCGACCTTGAGCTTGCGCTTGTGGGCCTGATCGATGATGGCGGCGCACAACTCCAGGGGAATCTTGGCGAAGCGCCCCAGGTGGTCGTCCACCCACATCTTCACCAGGTCAACTTTCATCTTGGCCAGTTCGTCGACGTGGGAGCGGGCCTGGGCGGCCGTGGAAACCTCGAAGGGCACCCCTTTGTTGCCCGGCAGCACCGACGGGTACCCATTGAGACCCGTGAAGCCTCTCCCCGCCGAGTAGACGCGGGCGCCCGAGATCCGGCCATCCCGCTGCTCGTCGCGGATCTTGATCATCAGGGCGGGGTCGATGTCGGAACCCATGCTGACGACGCTGGTGACCCCGTAGGAGGCGTAGCTCTTCAAGTGCGCCTCGATGTTGTCGCGCGTGAAGTTCTCCGGGGCCTGGGTGAGGCCTTTGACCATCCCGACGTGGCCGTGCAGATTGGTGATTCCTGGCATGACGGTCTTGCCCTTCAGGTCGATGACTTGCGCGCCGGAAGGGGGTTTGACGGCGCCACCGATCTCGCGGATCCTGCCGCCGGCGATGACGATCGAGACGTCGGTGAAAGGCGGCCGTCCGGTGCCGTCGATCAGGGTGACATTCTGGAGCACCGTCACCTGGGCCCACAGCGCCGGCACACCTAGCAGAGCTGCCAGCATTTTCATAGGGCTTCAGGATAGCACAGCGCGGCTCCGCCGCAACCGAAACCGGCTGCCCGCCGTCGCGGGCCGCCGGGGCGAACCCGGCGGATGAGGAGATGAGGCGATGAGGGGTGAGGTGCGCGGCGAGCGAGGGTTCGCGGCGTTAGTAGTACAGTAACACAGGCATTCAGCCTATCGGGGGTGGCCCTCCGCCCACGCCGGCGCCACCTGTAGGAATGCAACAATAAGGCGAGCATGGATAAATCAACCTTCTTCTCCATCATGGGCGCTTTCCCCACCGGCGTGACGGTGGTAACCACCATCGACGCCCAAGGGCAGCCCCTAGGCTTGACCTCGAATGCCTTCACCAGCGTCTCGGCGGATCCCCCGTTGCTGCTGGTTTCCGTGGACAAGCGCAGCAGCACACTTCCAGCCCTGCAAACCACGCGCAAGTTTGTGGTGAACTTCCTCAAGCAAGACCGGGGACCTATCTCGGACCGCTTCGCCTCAAAGATGACCGACAAGTTCGACGGCGTCGCCTGGCGTCCGGCCGCCAACGGCATGCCGGTGCTCCACGATGACGTGCTGGCGTGGGCCGAATGCAGCCTGGCCCAGGAGGTGGATTCCGGCGACCATATCCTGTTCATTGGCAGTGTGGAGAACGGCGAGCCGCCGGCGCCGGGATCCCAGCCGCTGATGTACTTCCGGCGAACCTACGCCTCCTGGCCGGGTCCGGACGGGGATTCTCGGTAGGGCCTTGAGGGGCGGCCCCGTGGTCGGCTTGGCCGGGTTACGGAAAAGCCCGGAAAGGCTGGCCAGGGGGCCAGCCGCGGGCGAGGGCGCCCGCCCCACATCGGCCTGCAGCCACCCCGGCCACTTTCGCGGCGTTAGTAGTACAATAACCAGCATGAGACGCCGAGTCTGGGTTCTGACCCTGGGTTTGTCGCTGCTGGCGTGGGGCGCCCCGCAGGCCGCTTCCAAGAAGGCGCCGGCCGCCAAGAAGGCTGCGGCCGCGGCAGTCCCGGGCGAGAAATCGGCGCTCAACAAGAAGCACCTGGAGGACTACCTGCGACACATGTACCTGTGGGCGCCGCAGGTGCAGGTCGAGATCTCTGACCCCACGCCTTCGCCGGTCAAAGGCCTGTTGCAGACCGCGGTCCGGGCTTCCTTCGGAGGTGTCTCCGACCAGATCACCCTGTACATCTCCTCCGACGGCAGGCATATTCTGAACGGCAACGTGCACCCGGCGGCCGACAACCCCTTCCGCGCGGACCTGGACAAGCTCACCACCAGCCTGCAACCAAGCTTCGGCGCCCCGGGCGCCTCAGTGGTGATGGTGGTGTTCAGCGACTTCCAGTGCCCCCACTGCCGGGAGGAGGCCAAGACCTTGCGGGAGAATATCGCCAAGACCTACCCGACCCAGGCCCGCGTCTATTTCAAGGACTACCCGCTCGCGAACCACGATTGGGCCCGGCCCGCCGCCATCGCCGGCCGTTGCATCTTCCGCCAGAATCCTCTGGGTTTCTGGGACTACCACGACTGGGTCTTCGACAAGCAGGGCGAGATCACCGCCGCCAACTTCCGCGAGAAGCTGAACGGCTTCCTCAAGGGCCAGGAGATCGATCCCTTGCAGCTGAACCGCTGCCTCGAGAAGCGCGAGACCGAGCCGGAGGTGGAGAAGTCGATGGCCGAGGCCCGGGCCCTGCGGGTCAACTCCACGCCGACGCTGTTCCTCAACGGGCGCAAGCTTGGGAACGTGGCCTGGCCCAACCTCAAGCAGATCATCGATCGGGAGATCGAATACCAGAAGACGGCCAAGAACGCCGGGGAGCAGGAGTGTTGCAGCGTGAAGCTGCCCGGTGTCCCGTGATCCCATAGCATGACACGCCCCGGAATCTTTCTATTGGCCATGGCCCTGACGCCATCGGCATGGGCCGCCGACGCGGAGCGCTACCTGCGTCACGTCAAAGCCCTGGCGGCGCCGGAAATGAAGGGCCGCGGCGCCGGCTCGCCGGAGCTCGAGACGGCCGCCCGCTACCTGGCCGATCAATTCCGCGAGGCCGGCCTGGAGCCGTTGAACGGCAGATCTTGGTTCCAGCCTTTCCAGGTGACCACCGGGGCCAAGCTGGGACCGCAGAACGCCCTGGAGGTCACTTCCGGCGACCGCTCCGAGGGGCTCCACGCCGGCGTCGATTATGTGCCCTTCAGCTTCTCGGGCCGCGGCGGGGCCTCCGGCGGCGTGGTCTTCGCCGGGTACGGCATCAGCGCTCCGGAATATGAGTACGACGACTACACCCATCTGGACGTGAAGGACAAGCTGGTGGTGGTGCTGCGCCACGAGCCGCAGGAGTTCGACGACAAGAGCAAGTTCCTGGGGAAGAACCTGACGCGGCACGCCCTGTTCATCAACAAGGCTATCAACGCCCGCAACCGTGGGGCGCGGGCCCTGCTGGTGGTCAACGACCAGCATGCCCATGTCAAGGAAGAGGACCTGCTGGCGAAATTCGGTTCCACCCAGGGTCCCGAGGATGCCGGCCTTCCGGTGGTGCAGGTGAAGGCCGTGGTGGTGGACCGGTGGCTGGCGCCGTCGGGGGGATCGCTGAAAACGCTGGCGGAGGCCATCGACGGCAAGCTGGAGCCGCAGTCGATGGCGGTGGCCTCGCTCCAGCTGCGGCTGAACGTGGATATCGAGCGCGCTCTGACGACCGTGAACAACGTGGCCGGCCTGCTGCGCGGCGCCTCCGACGAGCACCTCATCATCGGCGCCCACTACGACCACCTGGGCCTGGGGGAGCAGAACTCGCTGGCGCCGGCCATGGCCGGCCAGGTGCATCCCGGGGCTGACGACAACGCCAGCGGCGCCGCCGGTCTGATCGAGCTGGCCCGCCTCTTCACCGCCCAACGGCGCTCGCCCGGCCGCAGCATTCTCTTTCTGGCTTTCGCCGCCGAGGAGATCGGCCTGCTGGGGTCCAGCCACTACACCGCTCGCCCGCTGCTGCCCCTCGACAAAGCCGTGGCCATGATCAACCTCGACATGATCGGCCGCTTGCGGCAGTCGAAAGTCTACGTGGGCGGGGTCGGGACCGGGTCCACCTTCAAGCCCCTGGTGGAGGAAGCTGTGAAAACGACCTCCTTCCAGGTGGATTACTCGGCGGCCGGCTACGACTCCAGCGATCACATGAGCTTCGCCATGAGGCAGGTGCCGGTGCTGTTCTTTTTCTCGGGACTCCATGGCGACTACCACAAGCCTTCCGATACCTGGGAGAAGATCGACGCCCCAGGGACGGCGCGGCTGCTGGACCTGGTCTATGAGGTTGCCGGCCGGCTGGACCGGGCCGCCGAGCGCCCGCAGTATGTGCGTGTCACCGACCCCGGGGCAGGGCGGGCCAGCGGGTCGGCCGGCGGCTACGGGCCGTACTTCGGCTCCATCCCGGACTTCGGTCAGGTCGAGACCGGCGTCAAATTCGGCGACGTGCGCGACGGCTCCCCGGCCGCCAAGGCGGGACTCAAGGCCGGCGACATCCTCATCGAGTTTGGCGGCCAGCCCGTCAAGAACCTGTACGATTTCACTTACGCGCTGCGCAGCAAGAAGCCGGGCGACCAAGTGGAGGTGAAGGTGCTGCGTGACAACCAGCCGCTGGAGGTCAAGGTCACCTTGGAACAACGCCGGTAAGACAGGCATTCTTGCCTGTCCTGCCAAGAATGCCTGTGTCACCGGGGGCGGCGAGCCGATAAATAGATAGACGGACGATGCCTGGGCCCCTCCATCAGCTGCCGCCGCTGATCCTGCATCCTTTCAGCGACGCCGCCGGCTCCATCGAGGTGCTGGAAAGCGCCAAGGCGGCCGCCCAGTTGATGCTGGACGACGCCAGGCCGCCTAGCCAGGCCGAACAGCTGCGGGAGCGATTGCTGGCGGGCCGCTACGCCGAGCTGCGCATGCTATTCTTCGTCGGCAAGGACGTCTCCCGCTGGCTCGACCAGTGCCAGGATTTCGCAGAGCGCACCCCGGACCTGCGGGATCGCGGCCTGCTGCCCCAGAGTTTCGCCGAGTTCCTGATCGGCCAGGCGCCTCAAGAAGTCCAGGGCAAGCTGCGGAACTGGGGGGTAACCGACTACTCGCGCATCTTTGCCCGCGCCATCGCCATCAACGCCCAGTTCCAGGAGCCCCCGGAGCGTGACTTGTTCAACCCCGACTATTTGAGCGCCTACTACCGCTACGCCGATTTCGCTTACATCTGCTGGAAGGAGTCGGCGCAGTTCCCGCCCCTGACGGCGGCCGAGTTCACCTTTACCCTGTACGCCTCCGGGGAGTACTCCAAGTTCTTAGAAGAACAGTGGCGGTAAGACCGGCATTCTGCGTGTGCTTAACCGTTTTGGCGAGTTTGCCGGGCTGTGAGGCGACGTGGCGCACGCTTCAGCGTGCCGGCGTGGGCTTCAGCCCACGCTGCGTGGTTTCACCCCCACCCTGCGGCGAGCTGAAGCTCGCCGCTGCACGCTGAGCGTGCGCCACGACCGCTTGCCCCAAAACGGTTAAGCACACTCGCCTGGCCCCCCATTTTCATCCGGAGGGGTGATGGGCTATCATGGGCAACTTGCCTGTCCTACTGCAGAATGGGCAAAGCGGCCCCGCTGCCTCCAGGAACCTGCAAATCGGGCATCGGTTGGCCTTGAAACAAGCGCTGACAAGGCTTGGCCAGCCAGCGGGCCCAGCGATTGGCGCTTCTCCGGCGGGCACTGTCGGTAGCAATACCGGTATTGGCGTACATCTGGCGGTACAGCTTGGAGATGAAGAGAAACGCCAGTCGCGACTTGAGCGATTTGACGCAATCGGAGCGCTTCCAGATTTCCGAGAGGCTATAGAAGCTGTCCCAGACCCCCTGGGTGCGCGCGCGGACTTCTTCCGGAGTCATGGTGGGATGCGGGGTGTAGAGCTTGGGGCGCATGGATCCCGGAATCAGCCAGAACCGCGTCACGGGAACGCCCTGAATTCGCTCCACGTTCGGCCCGGCGCTTTCTTCCCAGCGTTGAAAGTCGACCGTACCCGGGAACGGCGTCATCACCACGAATTGAGCGAAGGTGAGTTCCGCCTGTTTCGCCAGAGCAGCAGTGGCTGCAAAGGTATCGTGACGGTCCGTGGGCAGACCGAAGATGAACGATCCAAGCACGTGCACGCCATGCCGCTTGAAAGATCGCAGGCGGTTCGCCAGGCTCTCTCCACTGGAATTGAAATCCTTGTAGATGGCCTTCAAGCCTGCCTCCGTGACCGTTTCGACGCCGACCAGCGCCCCTTTGATCCGGGCCTTCCGCATGGCTTCCAGAAACTGCGGGTCTTCGGCGGCTTCCATGGTGATCTGGGTAAAAAACATCATGTCGGAAGGAAGTTGAGCCAGGCGGCGCATCAGTTCGAAGCGCTCCGAACGAAGGTCCTCCAGCTCGGCGAGTCGCGAAGGGTTGTTCTGCCGCTTGGCCAGCTCGAGGTCGGTAAGGGTGACCGGATAAAAGTTGTCGTCGGCGAGCGCGATGAACCGATAGCCCAATCGCCGGAGATGGACGATTTCCTGAATCACCGGGTCGGCGGCGCGTTGCCGTGGACGCTGGCCGTCGGTACGCCAGACCGAGCAAAACGAACAGTGCTTGGGACAGCCGCGGACGGTTTGGACGGAGGCCCACATATAGCGCCCCCGGGGAGCCAGGTCCCATCGAGCCGCCAGGAATCGGTCGGCGGAAACGCGACCGCCGTCGTAAATCCGCTGCGGGGTTCCATTGGCGCAATCCGCCAGGACGGTCTTCCAGACCTGGTCGCCGTCCCCCTTGACTACGGCGTGGGCGCCGCCGAGCTCGTGCGCTTCCTCGGGATAGAGCGTGGCGTGAATGCCGCCATAGATGACCCAAGCTCCGCGCTGGCGCGCCAGGCGGCCGACCTCCAGGCCACGATACACATTGGCGGTGTGAATGCCGATTCCGACTACGTCACCCGGCTGAATGCGATCCGGATCCACGGCTTCCAATGTCTCGTCGCAGATGATCGGATCGCCCCACCGAGCCGGCGTGGCAGCGGCCAACACGTACAGCCAGCGAGGGGTGATGACGCCAATTCCAAATGACACATCGCTGGGATTAACGAGGTGAACCCGCACAAATCCACCTTTCTTGGGGCAGCAGCAAAGGTTCCATGACGAGGTTGCCCCGGATCCCGGGGGGTTCCAACCCTCGCTGGATAGTATCAGAAAAGAGCCTCCGGAGCCCTTTTATTTCTTCCACGGGCCGGAAGCTGGGGGCGGACCCCGGGCGAGACCCCTGGGCAGGCCGCGGTAATAACCGCTCCCTACGGTCGCGGCTCGGTAACGCACGGCGCGTCAGCCAGCGGTCGTCACGATGCCGGCAGGGTGATGCCGAGCTCGCGACCCATGGTGAAGCTCGGCTTCCAGCGGTGGCGAATCAACTCCTTTTGTTCCGCCAGCGCCGAGACCAGCAGGGGCATGGCGATGGTGGAGTCGCAGTGGCAGTCCACCATCTGGGCGTCCTTGGAGATCTTGCCCCAGGACTGGGCCTCCGCGAAGGTGCAGCCCGACAGGCCCCCCCAATGCGGGGCGTCGGTCACCACCTGGACGGCGTACTTGTGGCCGGTCTTGCCGGTATTCATGATGATGGCGACCACTTCGGTCTGCTGGACGAAGTTCTTGGGGGTGCCGCCGCCGAAGTAGATGACGCCGGTGTCCGGCGACTCCGCCACCAGCCGGGTGATTTCCAACACGTCGCCGACCACGTCGAACATCAGGCGGTTGCCGCCGCGGTAGCGGTTCTCCGCCACTCCGATGCCGATGGAGCTGTCGCCGATGGCGGGGCAGAACAGCGGCACGCCGGCCTTGGCCGCCGCCGTCACGATGCCGTCTTCCGGGGCCCCTTTCGAGAGCTCGCAGCCCAGCAGGTACAGGAACTCCCGGGTGGTGTAGGGCCGCGACTGGTCGAGCGAAGCCGCGAAGCGGCCGATCCACAAGTCATGCTCCCGGAAGCGCGCTTCGTCGGCCAGCACGTCGTACATGCGGTCGATCAGGTTCTCCCCCAGCAGCACGTCGTCCATGGTGGCCGATCCCTGGTAGTGGTAAAACCCAAGGGCCTCGTGAATGTCGTGGAAGAAATTGGCCCCTGTCGACACCAGGCAGTCGATGAGACGGTTCTGGATCAAGTAGACCACCAGGCGACGCATGCCGGCCGGCACCATGGCCCCCGACATCCCCATCAGGATGGTGCAGCGGTCGCCCAACATCTGTTTCCAGACCCGAAAGGCCTGGCCGAGCTGGCGCCCCTGAAAGGCCGTCCCGGTCATGGCCTCCAGCACTGCCGAAACCGACCCGTCGCCGACGCGGAACGGCTCGGTCGGCTGGGAGAGCAGTTGCTCCTTGGTGGGAGGGTGCGCCATATTCTGTCAAAAAAAAGCTCAATCGAATATCTGAATGGCGGCGCCGATGACGGTGGTCCACTTGCCGCGCTTGTCCCCGATGGCCGATTGGGTGACGTTCATGGTCCGGACGATCTTGTTGGAGATCCGGTAGATCTCCTTCTTCTCGTCCCAGCTGCGCTCCGGATCGAAATCCACGTTGAGGGTGGTGGCCAGCATCTCGGCGGCCAGCTCCTCGGCGTACTCTCCGGCGGTGGCGTCGGTCTCCCCGAAGGAGTGGTGCTCGGAAAGGTACCCGTACATGGATTTGTCGGCCGGCAGCGCGATCCCGATGGAGGCGGCGATCAGCCGGTGCGGCTCGCGGGTGGCGTTCTCGCTCATCACCGCAAAGACCACCTCGCCGGGGTGCAGGTACTTCTGTCCTTCCTTGCGCGACACCAGCTTGCAGCGAGGCGGGAAGATGCTGGAGACCCGGACCAGGTTGTGGGCGGCGATGCCGGCGTCCCGCAGCGCCAGCTCAAAGCTGGTCAGCCGCTCCTTGTGCTTGCCGACACCCTTGGTCAAGAAGATCCGTTTGGCTACCAGCATGGTCCGAGGCCAGCCCTCCTGCCCGCAATCGGTGGCGCCACCTGACGCGAAGGTAACAAGCTAACAGAAATGCGCTAGCGGCACAACAAGAATTCGTCAGCGTCTCTCACCGCAGAGTCGCCGAGGACGCCGAGGCGCGCAGAGAAGCTCATTTTTCAGAACCTCTGCGGTCCTCTGCGCTCTCCGCGTCTCGGCGGTGAACCAGCGGCTAGCTGGTCTACCAGCCGAACTCCAGGCGGAACCGGAAGGTCCGGCCCTCGTTCAGGGTGTTGGTGATCAGGCCGAAGTTGGCATTGGTCAGTTCGAAGCCCGGCTCGGCGAACTGCGGGGTGTTGAAAAAGTTGATGGACTCGGCCCGCAGCGTCAGGCGCTGGCCGGAGCGGATCTTCCAGGCGCGGGCCAGGGCGGCGTTGACGTTGCCGATGCCGCCTTTGCGAAAGACGTTGCGGCCCAGGTTGCCGCGCTCCTCCGCCGGCCGGATGAACGAGAAAGCAGCTCGGGGGAGCCGCCGCCGGGAAGTATCCGGATCCCCGAGGCTGCGACCCAGGATGGAGGCGTCCAGCAGGTTGGGCCGATCGCTGCCGCTGCCGTCCACGTTGCCGAAGAAGAGGGCGTCCGAGCCGGTCTGCACGTTGAAAGGCGTGCCGCTCTTGACGAGCGCCACCGCCGAGAGGGTCCAGCCGCCAGCCTGGTACGACCCCCGGGCCAGGAAGGCGTGCGGCTGGTCGAAGGCGCTGAGGGCTTTCATGTCCCGATGGGCCTCGAATTCCGACTGGCTGCGCGCCAGGCGGGAATCGTTGTCGTGAGCCGTGTTGGTATAACTGCTGCCCAAATCGAGGGCCTTGCTGAGCCAGTAGGCGGCGTCGAGCGACAGGCCCCGCCACCGCGGCACCACCAGCGACACCCGGGCGGCGTCGAAGTAGCCGCGCGAGCCGTTCACCACGTAGCGGATGTCGGCCAAACCCGGATCCGGCCGGCGCTGGTTGATGGTAGCGGTCGTCAGGGGGATGCCAGCCACCGGGTGGGCCCGGTTCAGGTACCACATGTTGAGCAGCTTGTGGGACCGGCTCCCGACGTAGCCGAGCTGGATCTTCCAGGCGCCGGAAACCTCCGGCTCCCAGCTGAAGTTGTACTGGTGGGAGTAGGGCGTGGCCAGAGCGGCGTCCAAAAGGTAGAGGTTGCCGCGCGGGTCGGCGCCCCCCAGCGGGTTCACCAGGGTCGGCGCCGGCACGACCACCTTCAAGCTCCCGGGCGGGCTGAACCGCACCTGCCCGAAGGTGGCCGGGAAGATCTCGCCGTAATGCAGACCGTAGGCGCCCCGCAGCACTCCCCAGCGATGCGGCAGTTGGTAGGCGAAGCCGAACCGCGGGGCGAGATTGTTGCAGTCGCAGTCGTACGGGATGACGTTGCGGCGGTTCACTTCGACGGGCGCCGCCACCGGTTGGTAGCGCAGCCCGTAGCTCATCGAGAGCCGGGAAGCCGCCCGCCAGTCGTCGCCGGCGAAAAACTGCGGCTCCCAGTTGCGGAATCCCCGGTGAACATTACCGGTCGAGAGAATGTACTGGAAGGGGGTTCCCAGGCGCAGGTTGGTCACGGCCTCTCGGCCGAAATCATTGCTGAACTGAAGGAAGCCCCGGTGGGCGTCGGATTCCGAGCCGTTGAGCTGGCGGCGCAGCAGGCTGAAGCCGGCGGTCCAGGCGTGCGGCCCGCGGCTGTGAATGGCCTGGCCGGCGTAGCGGTAGAGATTCAACGCCCGGTTGATGGGGATGGATCCCTGCGGCCCCAGCGTCTCCAGGCCCGAGGTGATCACCATGGGGCCGACGGCGTTGGACTCCGGGAGCAGCAGCGAACCGAGGCGCTCGAAGCCGGCCGACAGGTCCGTCACCGTCGCCGGGCTCCAGGTCCGGTTCCAGGTAAGGCGGGCCTTGTGGAATTTCGTGTCGGTATCCGGGTTCTGGCCGGCCACCAGCTGGAAAGCCTTCACCGTCTGGGCGGTCAACAGGTACTCCCACGTCCATCGGTCGCCATCGCCGCGGCGCTGGTCCAGGCGCAGTCCGGCGTTGTGGTTGTCAATCACCTGCGGCGAGTTGGTGTTGAGGGCCCGCTCGTGGATGTCGGTGCGGTTGGGCAGCTCGCGCGGGTAGGCCGACAGGAACCGGCCGACGATGGCCCGGGTCGCCGGGTCGGCGGCCAGCGGCGTTCGCTCGTCAGGCCGGGGCACCAGCACGTTGCCGTTTACGCTGCCCCGCAGCTTCTGCTGGCTGCCGTCTATCGCCAGGCCAACGCCGCGCCAGGGCGTCAGGCCGAACTGGAAGCCGTAGTCGTTCTCGCGCGCCGGCTTCACGTCGCCCACCTGGAAGAACGACCGGGCGCTGAAAACGCTGTTCACGTGCGATTCCCAAACCCGGCCGTGAAAGCCCGCCGCCGCGCGGCCGGCCGGCACGTGCAGCGGCGCCGCCGCAACGTTGCCGAACTCGGAGCCGAAGTAGCTGCGGTCCGGACGGAACTCCTGGACGATGGTGGCCGTCGTCCCCAGGCGCACGTTGAGGTCCTTGAGAGCGTTGTTGTCGATGGGGTTGAAGTGAACGTTCTCGTTGCGGCGGCTCTCGCCGGCTTCGCTGTCGGTGGCCCCGACGATGTTGAGCTCCACGCGCCTGTGGCCGACGTGACCTTCGGCCACGCCGGCCCCGGTTGTGGATTGTGGATCGTGGGCTCGAGCGTTGGCGGCCGGTAATGCCTGTCCCGGCCCCAGCAACCGCCGGAAAAATCCCTGCCAGGCGGCGTCGATCTGGGGGCCGTTGGCGCGGTGACCCTCGCCGGTGGAAGCGAACTGGAGCCGCTCGGGAACCCCCAGCAAGCGGTAAACCTCCCGGGCCCGGTTGACATAGCCCCAGCTCTGGAGATCATCGGAGTCCCCGCCGGCATCCTCCGATTGGCTGCCGCCGATGAGGAGAAACGCTCGCGGCGCCACCAGGGCCAGCAGCTCGTGATGGTCATGCTCGAAGCCGGGACGGGCCGGGTCGGGGTTCAGCAGCTGCTGAACAGTCTGGCCGGCCCCGGGCACGGTTCGACCCCAGTCCAGGTACCATGGGTCGTACCAGTTGGTTCCACCGTTGATGGCGATGTGCGGGTCGAGCGCCACCGTGGCCTTCAGATCCGGCTGGAAGGCCGCCGCGTAGACGGCCGCCTTGGCCCCCAGGGAAAACCCCATGAAGCCGATCCGCTCGCGGTCGACCTGGGGGAGGCTGCGCAGGTATTCGATCTCGCGGGTCACGTCGTGCACCATCTTGCCCAGAGGCAGCCAGTACCCGAAGCGCTCGTAGACCAGCCCGGCCGCCTGCCGCGACCGGCTCCCCTGGCGATAGTTGCGGATGAACGACCAGCTGGTAAGCACCACGAAACCGTTCCTGGCCAGCCACCCACCCCACCACAGCTCTGGCTCGCGGTAGTCGGGCGTCGAGCTGGTCCAGGCGATCACGGCCGGAAACGGCCCGGGTCCCTGCCCCTTTGGCAGCAGTAAGAGGTGCCGCTGGTAGAAATCCGCCTCGATCGGGATGTCCAGATCCACCCGCGTGTAGCCCTCCAGCTCCCGGCGGTTGATCTCGACAGCCTTGGTAATGTCGCCGAACCACTTCAGATTCTCCGGCGCCGGGGCGACCTTGCCCAGGATCTGGAGCCATTGCCGGAGCAGCTCCGGGCGCCGTCGCTTCATCCAGTCTTCCGGTCCCTTGAGACCCTCCACCAGCGATGGAATCGGGGTGTTCTCAGCCCCCGGCTCCGGGGCGGGACTGCGCCGGGAGGCGACGCGGTGATGGTTCACGCGCCGCAGCTCGCGCTCGGCCGGCTCGGGAAGCGCCTGGGCCGACAGGCAGCCTGCCAGTAGCAGGGCCGGCCAATGAGATCTGATTCCGCTAACCAATTCAGATCTATTGTAGATTGTGGGCCGGACCTTCGTCCGCAGCCGCGCTTCGGCCGGGCCAAGGGCTGGGACGAGACCACGGCTGGGGGTTCTGTTTGCCGCAACCGCCGGCCTAGAAATCCTCTGCCTTGGACCGCTCAGTCATAAGCGAGAACATCGCGACCGATCTTCGAAGGATGGACGCTGCACTGAACAACGTCGGGAACAGTGGCGGGCCTGAATCGTTTTCTGCTACCATGTCTTCGAGTCAGATCATGCCCAGAATCCAGCTTCCAACTAGATTTTCTCGTCGTGATTTCCTGGCCGCGGCCGGCGGCGTGACGCTGTTGGACGCCGCGGTCGAGGACAAGGAAAAGCTACCCGTTGTCGCCCGGCGCGTGGAAAAGGCCTTCCGGGCGCCCGGCAAAATGCCGAATGCCTTGCAGGGGGTGCCGGACGGCCTCTGGATTCTCGACCAGGAGGACCCCAACAAGGTGCACCAGGTGCGCTACCAGGACGGCTCGGTGCTGGTCGAGTTGCAGACCGAATCGATTCACGGCAGCGGCATCACCTACGGCAACGGCGCCCTGTGGATCGGCTCGACCTGGTCGTTGAAAACCCTCAAGGTGGACCCCAGGACCGGCAAGACCCTGGCTTCCTTCGACACCCCGGGCGCCGGAATGAACAAGTTCGGAAACCCCACGCGGCCCTCGGGCGCCCATGGCCTGGAGTGGGTGGATGGGAAATACTGGATGGCGGTTCCGGCCTCCGGAAAGATCTACCGGATGGACCCGGAGACGGGCAAAGTGCTGCAGGAAATCCCGGGACCCGGCGTCCGGACTCACGGCCTGGCCTGGGACAACGGCTACCTCTGGTGCGTGGAGACGCAGGACCGCGCCATTTACAAGCTCGACCCTAAGGACGGCAGGCTGCTGGCCAAGATCCAGCTGTCCAAGCAAGACCCGGAGCCTCACGGTTTCACTTTGTGGAATGGTGTATTCTGGTACTGCGACGCCACCAGCAAGGAACACCGCGGCTGGGTTTGCCGGCTCGTTTAATTCGCATCGAATGACCGAGCGCTTTACCGAAGGTTTCGTCAGATTCTTTCTGGTGGCTGCCACCGCAACCGCAGCGGCTGCCGCCCAGGAGGTTTCCCGCCAGGCTTACGAGCTGCTGAAGAAGAACTGTTTCGCTTGCCATGGCGGGCCCAAGATGTCGGGTCTGGACCTGCGCACCCGCGAATCGGTGGCTGCGGGCGGCGAGCGCGGAAAAACCGTGGTCCCCTTCGATCTCGACGAAAGCCGCCTGTACCAGTTCGCGTCGCACGAGCAGAAGCCGACCATGCCGCCGGGCCAAAAGCTCTCCGAGGGCGAGATCGGAATCCTGAAGCGGTGGATCGAGGCCGGAGCGCCGCTGGAGGCCTTTGAAGAAGCCGCCCCCAGCGTTGCCGATGACCAGCAGAAGGCCGGGAACGCTCGGCTCGAGGAGCGGGCCATCACCCCCGAGGAGCGCCGCTTCTGGGCCTTCCAGCCTCCCAGGCGGACCAACCCGCCCCGCGTCTCCCAACCCGGCTGGACCGGCAACCCGGTCGATGCCTTCCTGGCCTCGGCGATGCAGGCGAAAGGATTGAAGCCGTCGCAGATAGCCGACCGCCGCACCCTGATCCGCCGCGCGTATCTGGATCTGTTGGGGCTGCCGCCAGCGCCGGAGGCAGTGGAAGCCTTCCTGGCGGACCCCTCGCCGGACGCCTGGGATCGGCTGGTCGACCGCCTGCTGGCCTCCCCACACTACGGCGAGCGCTGGGCCCGCCACTGGCTGGACCTGGTCCGGTACGCCGACTCCGGCGGCTTCGAGTTCGACGTGGACCGGCCCAATGCCTGGCGCTATCGCGACTACGTGGTCCGGTCGTTCAACGCGGACAAGCCCTACAACCAGTTCCTTCGCGAGCAGCTCGCCGGCGACGAGTACGCTCCGGATTCCCCCGACGCCATGATCGCCACCGGTTTGTTGCGGCTGGGGCCGGAGGGCGGGTCCAACGAGCTCGGCCGGCAGGAGTCGCTGGATGATATCATCAGTACTTCTACAGCCGCCTTCCTGGGTCTCACCGTCGGATGCGCCCGTTGCCACCATCACAAGTTCGATCCCATCCCGCAGAAGGACTACTACCGGATCCAGGCGGTCTTCTTTTCCACCCGGCCGGTGAGCCATCCGATGGTTTCCCCCGAGGTGGTTTCCGCCCACCGTGCCCAGATGCAGCGGATCGAGGGGCTTCAGAAGCCGCTGAAAAAGGAGCAGGCCGATCTCGAGGAGCCCTACCGCTCGCGCCTGGTCGAGGAACACGTCAGCAAGCTGCCCCAGTATATGCAGGCCGCCTGGCGGGCCCCGGCGGAGAAGCGCACCGAGGGCCAGAGGCTTAACGTCCGCCAGATTGAACGAGCCCTGAACAACGACCTGTCCGCCAAGCTCGCCGAGCGCCACATCGTGGCTGCTATGTCGGCCGAGGACAAACGCCAGCACCAGGAGCTGAGGCGCCAGATCGCGGAGCTGGAAAAGCAAAAACCCAAGCCCTACGAGACGGCCCGGGCGATCGGAGAGGCCGGACGCCAGGCTCTTCCCTCGCACTTCCTGCACCGCGGCAGTCCCGACGCCAAAGGATCGCTCATGACGCCGGGAGTGCTCTCGGTCCTTCAGACCGATTACCAGTTTCCGGCGGCGCCGGAGGGCGCCAAGTCGAGCTGGCGGCGGCGCGGATTCGCCGAGTGGGTGGTGTCGCCCGCGAACCCGCTCACGGCGCGCGTGATGGTGAACCGCCTCTGGCAGCATCATTTCGGAGAAGGCATCGTGCGGACCCCGAGCAATTTCGGGCAACTGGGCGAGCGCCCGTCGCATCCGGAGCTGCTCGACTGGCTGGCGGTGGAATTCGTCGAGCGCGGCTGGAGTTTGAAGCAGATGCACCGGCTGATGATGATCTCGCAGTCCTACCAGATGGCCTCCCAGGACATCGCCGGGAACGTGGCCCTCGATTCCGAGAACCGGTTCTTCTGGCGGATGCCGCGCCAGCGGGTGGAGGCCGAGATCATCCGGGATCTCATGCTGGCGACCGCCGGCACGCTCGACGGCGCCCTCGGCGGTCCGGGCGTGTTCCCCTATATCAACCCGGACCTGTTCCAGTCGAGCACCAGGCGCACCTGGCCGGGCAAGCCCGATGACGATCCTTCCACCTGGCGGCGGAGCCTCTATGTATTCTCCAAGCGCAGCATCCGCTATCCGCTGTTTGAGACCTTCGACCAGCCCAACCTCATCAACTCCTGCGACCGGCGCAACCGCTCCACCATCGCACCGCAGGCGCTGCTGCTCATGAATAACGCGTTCGTCATCCTGCAAGCCAAACACTTCGCGCAGCGCCTGGAGGGCGAGGCCGGGGGTGATCCCGCAGCGCAGGTGGAGCGCGCTTACCGGGTGGCGTTGGGCCGGCTGCCATCGCCGTCGGAGCGGGCCAAGGCGGCCCAGTACATTCGCACCAGTCCCAACGGGCTGGCGGAGTTCTGCCAGGCGTTGTTCAACCTGAACGAGTTCGTATATCGGCCATGAATCGATTCTGTTCCCGCAGGGAGCTTCTCAGCCGGCTGGGCGGCGGCATCGCCAGCCTGGCATTCACGGATCTTCTGACTCGCCAGGGACTGCTGGCCGCCCCGCAATCCCCCCTGGCGCCGAAAGCGCCCCATGTCACGGCCAAAGCCAAGGCCGTCATCTCGATCTTCTGCTACGGCGGCGTCAGCCAGGTCGACACCTTCGATCCCAAGCCCCAGCTGCTCCGCCGCCAGGGCGAGGCCATGACCGGGGTGGGCCCCATCCGCACCATCATGGGCAATCCCGGCGGCTTGATGCCGTCGCCGTTTACCTTCCGCAAGTACGGGCAGTGCGGGATGGACATCTCCGAGTTGTTCCCCAAAGTGGGGGAGCATGCCGATGATCTGGCGCTGATCCGCTCCATGCACGCCCTCAGCCCGGCCCATGGACCGGCGCTGTTTCAAATGAACACCGGCAGCATTCTGGCCGGCCATCCCAGCGTAGGCAGTTGGGTTGCCTATGGCTTGGGAAGCGAAAACGAGAACCTGCCGGGCTTCATCGTTTTCACCGACTATCGCGGCGGTCCCATCAACGGCGCTCCCAACTGGGGCAACGGCTTCATGCCGGCGGCCTACCAGGGGACGCCGTTCCGCACGAGCGGCGCCCCCATCGTGGATCTGAAGCCTCCCCCAGACCGCAGCCCCCAGCAGCAGCGGAAGTGGCTGGACCTGCTGAACCAGCTCAATGAACAACATCTATCTCGAAACCCCGCCGACAGCGAGCTCTCCGCCCGGGTTCATTCTTACGAGCTGGCGTATCGCATGCAGACTCACGCCACCGAAGCCATCGACATCGGCAAGGAATCGGAAGCCACCCGCCGGCTCTACGGCGTCGACGAGAAGCCCACCGAGTACTTCGGCCGGCAGGCCTTGATGGCTCGCCGCCTGGTCGAGCGCGGGGTGCGTTTTGTGCAGATCTATTCCGGCGGCGGCAACTTCGAGCCCAGCTGGGACGCCCATTGGGACCTCCAAAGCAACCACCGCATGCACGCCGCCGAGACGGACAAACCGATCGCCGGGCTCCTCGAGGACCTCAAGAGCCGCGGCCTGTTCGATTCCACCCTGATCCTGTGGCACGGCGAGTTCGGCCGCCTGCCCATTTCCGAGCGCATGGACGGGCGCGACCATAACGCCAGCGGTTTCAGCCTCTGGCTCGCCGGCGGCGGCGTCAAGGGCGGAACCATCGTGGGGGCCACCGATGAATACGGATATCGCGCCATCGAAAACAAGAAGTCCATTTACGATTTCCACGCCACCATACTGCACCTGCTCGGGTTAGACCATGAAAGGCTGACCTATCGCTTCAATGGGCGCGATATGCGTCTCACCGATGTCCACGGCCACGTGATTCAGGAAATCCTGGCGTAAGGCCGGGCAGAGACAGGCAGGAATGCCTGTGCTACCGCTTCCAGAAGGGATCCCGCAGCAGGTTCTTCTGAATCTTGCCGGTGCCGCTCTTGGGCAGCGATGGCAGGAAGTCCACCGAGGTGGGGCACTTGAAGTGGGTGAGGCGGGCGCGGCAGAACTCGATGATGTCGGGGGCGCCGGCCGATCCGCCCTCCCGCAACACCACCAGGGCCTTGATGGCCTCACCCCACTTGGGGACTTCCTG
>Ga0247727_10005975_pt1 | contig 24197 bp, 21 predicted proteins | sample WisWelCaveWW1625_FD_202498 | JGI IMG/M metagenome (GOLD analysis project Ga0247727, IMG submission 202498) | Biofilm microbial communities from Wishing Well Cave, Virginia, United States - WW16-25 | ecosystem: Environmental > Aquatic > Deep subsurface > Groundwater > Cave microbial mat | place... | reverse complement strand
CGGGCAGGACGGGCCTCGGCCCAGATCTCGCCCCAGTTGTATTGCGCATGGGTGATGCTCAGTCCCGCCGCGAGCAGTTCCTTCTCGAAGCTCTCCTGCGTGTATTCGGTGAAGTGGGTGCGGTCGCTGAAATAAAACAGGCCGAGTTCCTGACGCAACGGAACGCGCCAGTCGCGATTGATCATGGGCACGCGGATGAGCCAGCGCCCGGGGTTCAGACGTTGCTGAACCGCGGCAAGAAACTCGACGCGGCGATCGAGGTGCTCGAGAACATTGGAGAGCAGAATCACATCCCACCGTCCATCCGGTAGATCTTTCAGCACATCTCCTTCCACGAAAGTCAGATTAGGATGCTGGAATCTGTGCTTCGCCTTCGTGATGTTCCCGGCGTTCAGATCGATGCCCGTGACCACAGCGCCGGCCCGCGATGCAACTGAATACGCGACCGCGCCGTATCCGCAGCCGATATCCAACACATGCTCGCCTTGTCCGATACGGTCCACGAAGAAGTCGTGATAGCGCATCAGCCGGTGTTTGACGTGCACACCGCCGTCGTAAGGTAAAGCCAAGCGGTTGATGCACCGGGTCAGGAGATCGTCCGCGCGCAACAGAACTCGCATGAGGATTCGCGTCAGCGCTTTCATTGCAGTACCGCATCGAACACGTGGCGATGGCGCTCCATCCACGGTTTCAGGTCGAACCGCTCGACCGCGCGTTGTCGCGCCGCGCGGGCATACTTCTCCCGACGCCCGGCCACCGTGAGCGCAGCCTGCGCCAGCGCGGCTGGGTCCGGCGGGACATCGCGCTCCCAGTTCAACTCGCCCGGCACGCCGATCCCCGCTTCCGCCCCGACCAGTTCCGGCACTCCCCCGCTCTGCGAATAGACGACGGGCAGGCCGCAGGCCATCGCTTCCACGACCAATCCGGGACAGGGATCGTTCACTTTGGTATGCAAGAGAAGATGCGCTTGTCTGAAGATGGATGGAGCATTGGCCTGTGTGTACGGCCCCAAAAATTTTACGTCGGCGTCAAGCCCGAGCCGGCCGACCAGCTCACGGGCTTGCCTGGCCGCCCCTGTTTCATCTGGAATCCAGCATAGCCGTCCTGTCACCAGCAGGCGGGCATTCACCCCCTGGCGGCGCAAGCGGGCCAAAGTCTGAAGCGCGCTTTCCAGCCGATACCATTGATACTGCGTCCCTCCCAGAAGCATGACCAGGCTGCCGGGAGCCGGATCGGCATTGGCAGGCGTGAAAAACTGCGTATCCACAGCGTTGTGGAGAATCTCCCAGTGTCCACGCCGTCCTCCGAGAAATTGCTCTGCGCTCCGTCGGCAAAACTCGCTCTGATAGAAGACATAGTCCGCTTCCGCATGGATCCTGGCCATCGGCGCGTTGATTCGTTCCCATCCAGGGCCGTACCAACCGGGATAAGCCACCCCGTTCTGGTTCCAAACCACACGAGCCCCCTTCTTTCTCGCAAACCAGGCGATCTGCTCCCCCCCGTACGGCATGCGGCTGCTCACCATATAAAGGATGTTGAATCCCCTCGGAGAGTTGGGGAATTCCTCCTGCATGCGCTGAAATTTCACCAGCCCCCCGTGAGCTTGGTCTTCAGGTTTTGGGATTCGCCCATGCCCGTAAAAGACGTGGGGCATTTTCCCTTGAGCACGCTCGCCCAGGAGAATGAGAACACCGCGCGGCAGAGCCATGAGTGGCCGCAGAAACCAATCGAGGCGATGGCGGAGGGCGGGAGGAACCAGCCGTTTCAGCAACGAGACCAACGACATTCAGCACACGCTCATGACTTGCGCACCAAAACGGCATATCGGAGGCATATATGGCAGAAAAGGGTCAGGTGAAGCACACGTCCTTTGTGAAGCTACGTACCCGCCGAAGCATGCGATGGAGCATCGGCGACTACGACGTACCCCTCGAAAAAACGACGCCACGGCGGCACCTGAGCGTCATAACTATGTTCCTCGGCGGTCTTTCTTCCCAACCCCAGGACAGGGGCTAGTGATGACCGGCGATCAATCGCGTGCCAGGCCCAGTGAGCGAGCCCTTCGGCGTCTTCCGCGTCGACCATCCATCCGTTCTGACCGTGTTCAACAATATCGTTTGCCTGCCCCACCCGCGTGGTCACAAGCGGAACACCGCTGGCCATCGATTCCAGAATCGCCTTAGGCCCACCTTCATCGCGCGACGTCACGAGGTAGAGATCCAGGGCATGAAACAACCGGCCGATTTCTTCGTATCGTTTAGGAAAGACATGTCGGTACGGCACGCCAAGCCGAGTCAAACCTTCCTTCACATATCCCCGCGAAGGCCCGGAGAGCAATACACACAACTCCGGGATACGCGGCTTCAGGAGTTCGACGGCTCGCAAGAAGATGTCAGGCCCTTTGATGAGCTTCGGCTCGCACCCTTCGCCCCATCCAACGCCGTCCTTTTGAAACGATCCAATCACGATGGCTGATTCAGGCAAACCCAGCTGCAGGCGAGCCGCTTGCCGACTTGCAGGTGTCTGAACCGTGAAAGAGTCGAGGTTGATACCGATCGGGATCCGATGCACTTTGCCGGGATCGATACCTGATTCCAAAACCACCTGCTCCATCCGGGAATGTGACACCCGCACCCTGGAAATGGTGGCGTGGTGCCGCCGCAGACCGTCATAGACCTCGGCAAACACCGCCGCTGTTCCGGGCAATCCATGAAAATAATCCACCGAGACGCGATTCGTGGTGTCGAAATATCGTCTGTTCCGCAACACGAATTGTGAGGTGTAATGACAGCATTGCGCAGCGCGGGCACTCAGGCTGTAGTTCATCCTGGCATGAATCCCAAGTCCGATGGCAATCCGTTGCAACTCTATCGCCTCCTCTTCCAGCACCCACCCCGACATATCCGACTGAATGGATAAAAATGAGAACTTTGGGCCATTGAATAGACTCATGGCTGCTTGAAATGGCCGTAGACTGCGGTGCCAGAGGACTGGGACAAGACGAGATATTCTCATTTCAGCAAGATCGAATTAACCTGCGCTTTATCCCTCGCAGAGCATCGTTCGCCAGACAGGCAAGCCTCTGGATGTCCACGAAGATTCCGACAATCCCTCGCCGAAGTCGTTTCCACAATCCGGGACGTTCCTGGTCAACCACTCCACCATGACGTAACACTGCAAGCCCCTCAGGAACCTCGTTCGTCACCATCCATGTATAGCCATAGGCGCGAGCAATGGCCTCGCATAGAGAAGCGACTGCACGCGCACGACCGAGAATATCATGGAGCAAAATGACCCCCTGTGGACTCACGAGGCCAGCCCTGACCACTGCTAAAAGGTCACGGGGATAAAGTGGCTTGTAATGATCGATCAGGACGAGATCAAAGCGACCGTGCCGATTCTGTGAAAGGAATTCATAAGCGTCTGTTTCAACAAATTGAAAGCCTGACGCGATTCCATGAGATTTTAAATAGGCAGCGATGACGTCTCCACGGACAGCGTTCCCATAATCCAAAGAGTCGACCCCCAGATAACCAAAGTCGCGACGCCCCTGCATGGCGCGGATGACCGGCACGGCAAATCCCCCTGCTTGGTATCCGATCTCCAATACTCTGGCGCCAGGCAGTGTTTGCAACAGTCGGATGGCATACTGCTCCAGTCGAGGATGCTCTGCCCCTACATGCCACTTCGAAGCCGGGAAACCGAGCGATTGGTAGTACTCAGCCAAGGAAGAAGTCATGCCATGTTCCCGTCTGCAAGGAGGAGGGCTTGAATAAGCTGCCGATACGCCATGCACATACGGTCTCCAGACGGACCGCGGCTCAATGTCTGGTGACGGAGCTCAGGGTAGCGTGCCCGCATGGCCTCAATCGCTCCAAGGACGTCATCCCGAAAGCCGATGCCGAAGCCTTCGGCGACTTCGACAATCCCGCCTCCATCCATGTGATAGAGGACGGGCAACCCACATTGCGCCCCCTCGATAAAATGCATGCCTCCAGGCTCCCACAGCGAAGCCGTGACATAGGCGTGGCACTGACGCAAGAGATCGGCAAGTCGATGGCCAGTCACCGGACCTATCAAACGGGCCGACCGCCATTGCATACCGGCCGGCCACCGGCCAATCACCCACAATTCCACATTGGGAAGTTCTCCTTTCTCGATCAGCCGATCGATCTCTTCGTAAACCGTGAAGCCTTTAATCGGGTTGTCAGACCAGTGGTGCGTCACCAGCCTGAACGCTTCTTCACTCGAAGGAGGACGGTTACCCAAGGGATGAAACACGCTCGGATCAGCCCCGTTATGGATCACCGCATGAGGCTTGGCCGGATCGAACCAGCGGGAGGCATGGTAGTCGCGCAACCAGCGGGAAATGAACACCGTGTAATCAGCCGCCGAATTGACCCGCGCTAAAAGATTATCCATGAAATCGCTCTGCTTTCTTTGATCACACTCGTTGACTCGATGAATGCAAACCACCGACGGATACCGTCGCTTAAAGGCCTGGATTTCGGGGAGCCCGAATGTCGTCAGCGCATCTCGCCCGTCAATAATAAGAACACAATCGACTTGCGAATCTAAGTGATAGACAACCTCATATCCATGGAATGTCAGATAGCGGCTTACCTGCTGAATAAACTGATTTCCGCCTCCGTATGGAGACCTGCGCGGCGCCAAATTGATGGCGACACGTCCAACTGGCCTTCTGCGCTGAGGCCAATACGAACGGGCCGTGGCAAGCAGGTCTCGAAAGCGTCTCACAGGAGAGACCTTCTCAGCGGCGTGGGCCGGCATGTTCACCGGTCGGTTTAGTTCCGCAGCAAATCACCATATGTCCCAAAAACGGACGCAACAACAACCCGCCCAGCCACATCATCCCAAGACGGGCAATGCGCGGCAGCCGTGTTCCCAGCCAGCGCATCTCATGATCGAGGCTCCGGTCAACCCCATGCGCCCCGTGAATGATGCGCGAGCGCACGTGCGTGAATCCGCAGGCGCGAAAGTAGCCTTCAAGTTCGGTCCGGCTGAAGCGGTACTGGTAGAACCGATAGCCCTCGAGCGGGTATGCCGGCCCCGTCCCGCGGCCGAGCAGCGCATCAAGCAGAAAGAGGCGGAAGTTATGGTACGGCGTCGTCGCCACGAACAGGCCACCCGGCCGTAAAACCCGCAGCGCTTCCCTGATGGCCGGCGCCGGCCCCTCCTCGAAATGCTCAATGCCACCCCAATTGATGACCAGATCATAGGAATTGTCGGGACAGTCAATCTTTCGAAAATCGCCGAGCCGAAAAACGTCCCCGTGCCGAGCGCGGAGATGACCAATGGTTTCGCCGGCGATGTCCATGCCCACGGCTCGGTGTCCCTCGGCATGAAACAAGAGTGTCCACTCTCCCATTCCACATCCGCAGTCAAGGATGTCCAGCGGCCGTGTGCCGAAACCGGGAATGATGCTCTTCAGAAAACGATACTCGTCTCTCCGGCGAAGCCGTTGCAGGCGTCGCCCGTCGGCTTTCTGATCCCGCCACTGGTCATCCCAAAACGACGCAACAAATTCCTCGGCGGTCTGGCTGCCACCGGAGGCGGCCATGACATAATCTTTCAGCATGCCTTCTCCATGCGCCGCGGCATCCCTTCCAGGATGGCCCCGATGCGTTCACCCATCAATTCACTGGAAAAATTCTGTTCCACGCTGCGTCGAGCGGCTGCACCGAGACGGGCGCGCAGGCTTGCATCCCCCTGAAGTCGGTCAATCGCCTTACGAAGCGCCGCGATGTCACCGGGCGGGATCAGATAGCAGTTTTCCAGATGCCGCATGAGTTGACGGCTCCAGAGGCCCTTTGTCTCCGACAGAATGACCGCCTTACCACAGGCCATAGCCTGCAAGGTCACGCTCTGGCCTTGCGGCTGAGTCGATTCGTACAGCGGTATCACCACAAACCGGCTCTCGCGGTACAGGTCCCGCAGGTCAAGATCGGAGAGCGCCTGTCCGCTCCAATCGCCCTTGGTACGGATGACATTGGGGGGGAGAGCGGTGTCGTTCAGGGGACGGGCGGTGTGCAGGCGCAACGGGTGGTGCCCAATGGCTTTAAGAAGCGTCTCGTAATCACGCCCGTCGTCATTGCCAATGGCCAATAGGTACTCCTTCTCGCCGCCACCCTCCGCGGGAGTCCAAAACTTTGTATCCACGCCGAACTGCACCAGGTGCAGGCGACCCGGTTCAACCAGCCTCTGTTGTAACAGGTACTCGCGCTCCCCTTCCCCGATTACGATGACCGCTCCCAGCTTCCCATACAGCCACTGAAGCCAGCGGTGCGTGACCATCGGTAATCGGCTACGTTCGAGACGTTTCTCCGTTCCCATCATGATAAGCACGAGCGCGGCGCCATCACCCGCATGCCATTTGCGCAATGCCAGCATGAAGAGCACCGGCTCGCTCATGCTGACGATGGCGTCGAAGCGGCGCAGAAGATCCGCATTGAGCCGAGCCGCACCGCCGAAATCAGGACTGAGATGGGTGAACCAGTGAAGAAGTTTCTGAAGGCCTACTCCAAGGTGGGAGTGGAAATCGCGCGCCATTAGTTCCACCCGCCAGCCCTCACGGCGGGCCAACTGACAATAGCCGTAGAAGAATTCGTCGGGGAACTTTCCTTCACCGAGTTGTAAACGCTCGGTGCGGCCGCCGGGGAGAATGTAGAGCAGGCGGAATGGCACCGTTGGAATCGCTAGGCTTTCCCCGGCAACAGAGAATGGATCAGGGTATTGAGCCGATCAGCGTAGGGCTGATCCGACGGCTCGACAAAGTAGGCGCACTGCTTTTGCAATCGATCGTGGATTCCCTGATCGTCGCTGAGCCGCAACAACTGCTTGCAATCCCTGACCAAATCCTCAGGGCGTTCACATTTGATGCACTCGACCCGCTCGAAGAAATCCTTGAAATGGGCCAGATTCGCCACGGTGAACAGAAACGTATTGGTGACCATATCCTCATCCGGCAAATAAACCGCTACCGGCTTGCCATGCATCGCCGCTTCTAACAAGATGGTGGACAAGGGAGAAATCACCGCATCCACGGCGCTTAATGTCACATGCGTGTCCTTATAATCAGCGAGCTCAACGTGCATCTTATCTCCGCAGCGAGACCGCCGATAACAGGCTTCCATGGTCGGTTCAAAAATCACGTGCTTCCAATCCAGGGAAAAGAAATCCGCCTCGCCTGGAGGATAGGCCCGCCACGGATGCGGCCGATATAGGACCACGCAATTTTTGATCTGCCCCTGCTCGACTGCATGCTCAAGTGCAACGAGGTGACGAATTTCATTCAAGCCCTTACTGGAACCGGCATATAGCAGGATCTTGCAATGGTCAGGAACACCCAGACGGCGCCTGTATTCAGGCGGGGAAATTTTGGGAGAGTTGCGATAGAGATCAAACTGTGCGGCGCCCAAACACACGACCCTCTCAAATGGAACTCCCATATAGTGAATCGCATGCTGTCTGCTCTGCTCCCCCCAGACCACCAGCCGATCGGGATAGCCGACCGTCATGGCCTTCACAGAGGGATTATCCCAGGCGTTCATAATGAAGACCGTGGGAGCACGGTGTTTCTTGCCCCAATGCACAAGGTCTGACACGAACAACCCTTCCAGGACCGTTGGATGAAGGATGAGATCCGGCTGTTCGTCCTGAAGCAGCTCTGTCAGCTCCTGATTGTCACCAATCCTGGACAACAGAACCCATTTATGAAGTTGATAGAAAAGGGGCCATGAAGCCAGCAGGCTCATGAAGAATTCAACACGACCCAACATTCCTCTCCAGAAATCGAACACCACCGTCTGGTGCGGGGTGCCCCTCATGGTTCGAAGGACGGTCGCATGGTACAGCCGCCGGTAGAGATGCATGCGCCGATCCGAGACACGGAGAGTTCGATACCGTTTAACAGGCAGGGCGCCCAAATCCATCTTGACGCGTTTGTGGTTTTCAGGAAACACGAACAACACATCGTGCTTATCGGATAGCCCGGCCAGGGCGCTGTTCAGCACGAAATGCCGAAGCACGATGTCGTGATCGATAAAGACCGCAATCTTAGCCACACGCGGCCTCCGCAATGGCGATCACGGCATCCGCATGGCCGCTGGATTCCAATCGTTCACGATAGATCTCATCGATAGGCGAGAACATCGCTCGCAAGGTTTCGTCTCCGCCCGGCTGTCTTTTGGCCAACCATGTCAAATGATTCTCCAGGCCATATCGCTGATGCCCGAAACACGAGAGAACGTGGAAGCCATTCTGCTCCAGCAATCGGCGCAGGGATTTAGCCGAATAGACGTAGGGATGTTGCGCCTGGAAATAAAAGTCCTCGTACTCCTCTATCCGGTACAGCGCACGCAATGGATCGTCCAGCGACGGGACCTCGATAATGACCCTCCCCTTCGGCTTCAAGACGTTCGCGCATGAGGACAAAAATGCCGCTGGATCGGCGATATGCTCAAGGACGTGGAAAAAACACACGAGATCAAAACGTATGTGTTGTTCGTGGAGTTCGGAAAAACTCGCGTATTGCCTCAACCATCCGGACTGATCCCGAGCTGCCTGAGTGCCGGCGTCGACTTCAAGGCTGGCCAATGTCAGCGCCTCGTTCTGTTCCCGGGCAAACTGCAAAAACGCCCCGTCAGACGAGCCGATCTCCAGAACGCTCAATGGGCCGGTGAAATAGGACTTGATCTTTTCGTAGCGCCTCTCAACCACCTGATTGCGCTTCCGATACTCGCCCAGATTGAGCCGTTGAAACCGAGGGCTGTACTGCGTGTAATTGAACGGCGGCTGGGGATGGAGGCATGCAAAGTCTTCCGCCTGCGTCACATAGACATTTATCTCAGGATGCTCGTAAATCCCCTTCCGGAGGATGTGAAAGCTCTCCTGATTGAACGGAGCCGGCAGCGATTGAAGAAATTTATCGTCCAAGATATTTACGACAGTCACGCGCAGGGTTGTTTCGATTCCGTCTGCTTGAACGATTCAGCCCCGTTGACGCATCAGTTCTTCTATCCGTTGAAACTCCTCAAGTGTATCAATGCTGATCATCGGTTCTTCAATGATGAATCCTGCCGTGCGCTTGCCCTTGACGGTGCGCTGCTCCAGCAAGCACTCACGCGTGTACGCATAGGCGGCGCCATTGCGATGGAAGATCGGATCGAGCTGCTGCCTGGCAATGATGGCTTCACCACGGGGGTCACAGTACTCTGCGGCGCCGTTCCCGCTCAGCTTGAGTTGCTTCAGCGGATGATATTTTAAATCCGTGTGAGAAACCGCCCAGACTGCGTCCCAGCCTTCATCAATGAGCTTGGCAATCACGCCTGTCACATGGGCCGGCTTCCGCAGAGGCGAGGTGGGCTGGAGCATGACAATGACGTCATAGCGCGCACCTCCCAATCGTTCAATTTCTGTCACCGCATGGTATAGCACCTGAAAATCACTGATGCGGTCACTTGACAGTTCCTCCGGTCGCACGAACGGGGCTTCCAATCCAGACTTCCGCGCAGCTTCGACGATGGCGGGATGATCCGTGGAGACAATGGCCTTATCCACGTAGCCCAACTCGCGGATAAGGTTGCCGGTATGCGCGATGAGGGGGATCCCAAGCAAGGGGTGGATATTCTTGAGCTTCACCCCTTTGCTGCCGCCACGCGCCGGCACCACAGCCAGGATAGTTCGTCCCTTAAACATAGAATTCAGACTGAACTTTGTTGAGGTATCACGCTGGAGGAAGGATACGAAACCGTCGCGCCCTTAGATCTGATACCGGCCCCAGTTGTTGACGATGGTCTTGCGCTTCGATCGTTCGGTCCTGTTAATTAACTTGTCGGCATAGAACGAATCATCGTTGTAATGCGTGGTGGAGATTTCCTCGATGATCGCCCCCGTGTCGGTCCAGAATTCGTGCCACACGCCCTGTTGCACCAGTTGAATGTCGCCCGGATAGAGCGTCCGCCGCCGTCCATCCACTTCGACTTCCTGGATGCCGTACAGGACCTGGAAGGTTTCCTCTTTCTTCTTGTGAAAATGCGAGGGGTGCCGTTGCCCCGGCATCTGAATGATGAGCTTCTTGCAGTAATCCCGGTTGATGCACTCAACGATGGTCGCGCCGACTTGCGGAAATCGTGCAATGCCATAATGGTGCGAAAACTCCGCTTTAAAGTCTGTGTTTAGCGCAATCCTGGCTTCGTTGAGGATCCCCTTGATCGTGTGAATCGCCGTGAACAACACTTGCCTGTCGGAATCGTGCGGAATCTGGAGAGTGGCCGTCCTCAACGCGTGATCCTTGCCCACATCCTCCAGCGTGACAATCCCATCCTTCCACTCGCCCGAGGTAAACTGCCCCGGCTCGCATGGCATCGCAAAATACATATCCTCCCGCTTGACCGTCGCCCCACGCTTCAGCGGGCGCCTCGCGTACACGCCGCGTTTCAACGAGTGCAGCGCATCCAGTTCTTCGGCCGACGCAGGCGGCCGTTCTTCAGCTCCACATAGTCTCCTGGCTTTTTGATAGGCCTCAAGCCACCGCTCGGCCTTCGCAGGCGTGCCGGAATAGGCGTTCAATGTGATGCCGTCCGCCTCGACACCCACATGCCGCTCGAACATGCGCGCGCCTTTCGCCACGGCCACCTGCACCGGCGACAAATCGTCCGGCGACTCATGCGTCGAGAACCCAATGACCTTGTCTGGGTACCGGCGGCACAAGGCGCTGACCTGGTTGAGCTGAAGCTTGTCGTCCGGGGTCGGATAGAGCGCCACGCAATGCATGATCGCGTGATGAACCCGGCGGTGATCGAAGAAGCTGACAAGGTCGTCGATCTGTTTCATCGTCAGACCGCCGGTCGAAAAAATGACAGGCTTGTCGCACTCCGCCACTTTCTCGATGAGCGGCCAGTCAGTGGCGGAACAGCTTCCGATCTTAATCACCTCGATGCCCAACTCGACGATCATATCCACCGATTCTTCGTCAAAGGGCGTGCAGATCGTCACGAGCCCTTCCTTCCGCACCTCCTCGGTGAGGAGGCGGAACTGGTCCTTCGAGAGACGCGTGGACAGAAACCGTGGGATGTGCTTGTTCGCGCTGGTCTGCTGGTGCGCCGGGTGAATCATGGTCTCGAGTTGTCTAAACTGGAACTTGATCGCCGCCCTGATTCCCTTCACGCGCGCCACCTGCGCGAGCTCCCGGATGATGCGCTTGCCGTGCTCGACCTGGCCCTGGTGGTTATTGGCCATCTCGAAGATGAAGAGATCCCTGAAGTCGAATGGTTGATTCATCATATGAGACTCCTCATTACAGAACACATCGCCATTGTCATGGCTGAGACCTCAACGGCCGCAGCGCATCCAGCTTGTACCCCCGGCTGTAATCGATCTGCAGCCGGGACTGACTCCGTTCCGCGCCATGCGCCGCCGCCACGACCAGCATCGTATCCAGGCCCCGCTCAAGGCTGATGCTTGACGGCTCACTCGGATGTTCCACCTGAGCCTGGAGATGCTTGAGTTCCTCGATAAAATCGTCTGGCCGCTTTTTGGGAATGAGATGCACTTCGTCATCCCGCCCCGGCATCAAACGGAGAACGGCATCGCCGTCCGCATTGTAGCCGTTCACCCACTCTACGGCCCCTTCCGATCCTTGCACACACGCCCGTTTCCGGTATGGGCGTGTGACCACATCCTGGACGACCCGCCCGACCAACCCCTTTTCGGTCCGGAGGCTCATCAAGCAGAGATCGTCGTAGGCTGCTCTGCCCTGCTTCACGTAGTGCAGCATCGCGTTCACTTCAACCACACGACCGGCTCCCGACACATGCGCAAAGTGCTGCCACAGATTGATCGCGTGCGAATGCTCGCCGCTTGCTCCGCCGCCACGCTCCCAGTAGCCCAGATAGCTGTCTTCGGGACCGTTCAGCCAGGGATGCGCGTTGAAGATGCCGCCCCAATGCTCGCGGAATTCCACGTCGATCGTCTGGATCTGCCCGATCACACCGGAACGGATCAGCGTTTCTGCCTGCCTCGTCGCCCTGCCGACGACATGGTCGTAGCCGACAAACACCTTGGTGGATGAATCCCGCGCCGCTAGGTAGAGCTCATGAGCCCGATCCAACGCCGGCGTGCACAGGGGCTTTTCTATCAGAACAGCCTTGGGCTGTTCGCGGAGCGCCTGCAAAGCGAGCGGCAGATGGTGATCGGGCGGCGTGCCGATGCAGATCAGGTCAAACCCGCCGGCCGGCGCTTCGGCATTGACACAGAGTGTGATGGCCGAATCCCATTGACCATAGCGAGCCGGATATATCTCTTCCTTCATACGCGTCAGGGCCTTTGGATCGAGATCGCACACCGTCACATCCCACCCGAGCCTCCGCGAGGCGTGGGCAAGGTGATTTCCGATTGATCCTGCACCGTAAATTTTCACCCGGTAAGTAGCAGACATTTCAATCGTCACTTTCCCGGTTCACCTACTGGAAGCAACGCGTGCAGAGATAACCTGCACACGGGCATTGTGGGTATCAGAAACATAGATTCGACTGCCATACACACGGACGTCATAAGGAAACTTGAATGCACCTGGTTCGCTGCCTGGCACGCTGGCGCCGCCGATTTGCCATCCGATGGTGCCATCGTTTGAACGCCCGAACCAAGCAACAGCCATGCCATCTGCTGTAAATTTCTGTACGCGGCAATTTTCATTCTCAACGACATAGAGGTTATCGTTCACGTCAAAATCGAAGCTGACCGGGCTGGCAAAAGCCCCAAGCCGAACTTCCGGCCTGACTCGACCGTGTATTTGCCAGCCGCCAGCTTCGGCGTTTCCGCCTTTTCCACCAAGCCACCCTACAACGCGACCATCTTTCGTAAATTTTTGTATGCGGTTGTTACCGGTATCGGCAACGTACAGGTTTCCGTCAGGACCATATCGGACTAGATGCGGATTATTGAACCCTCCCGCCTGGGCCGATGCAGCCGTATGAAGACGGTCAAACCGGAATCCCGGCTGAATACTCCCACCCTCTCCCGCACCCATCCACCCAGCGAACGTACCATCCGAACGGTAACGGACAACGATGTGGGCCCTTGCATCTCCGACATAGACATAGCCATCCTTCTCAGGCCACGCGGCCACGGGACCTTGAAGAGCGACAGGATCCGACGTACTGCCCAGATACCGGATAAATTCTCCCCCGGCAGTGAATTTCCCAATGCGGCTCGCCTTGTATTCGACGACATACAGATTGCCGTCGTCGTCCGGCGCGACGGTGTGCGGGCGGTGAAAGCGTCGCCCGGCATCCGGTTTGTCTTGATCTACTGGAGTGCATTGCCGGGGATAGGCATACCATCCCCCCACAGGCCCGCACAGAGTTGCGAGGAGATCAAACGTGGGTGATAGTTTGAGAACTGTGCCCTCAATGAATTGAGGAAGATAGAGTTGCCCCTGAGCATCGAGTCCGAGATTGTAAACATGTTTAACACCGCTCAGAATAATGACCTCGTAGTCGCCGACGGTGAAAGCTCCGGAGCGTAGCGCTCCCGATTTCCCCTCTTCCCCATTACACACTGCAAGTCCCAGCATAACCGATGCAGCCCGAAGGTACCGTACAACAACTTGCCCGCATCTTCCCATTAGCTGTTACTTGAGACGAGATGGTAGACAAGGGCCCGGCGTTCGTCATCCGCGATTCGCGAACGGAATTCCGGGGATGTCGCCATATTCAAGTCTTCAAAATCAGCCGAGTAATGATGCGTGTACGTGTTGAACATCGTGTAATGGATCACGAACGCTGTTCGACGTCCATTGTTTTGGCAGCGGCTGCCGTAGTGCAGGCAACTGGTGGTATCGACAATCGCCACGGTGCCGGCTGGTCCTGTTATACGGATAAGGTCGCGTTCATCAAAATATTTAAGGAACTCTCTGTCGTTACGAAACGGGGATGTCCTCAACCGTCGGCCGGTCTTCCGAAGCAGCCATGCCGACTTATCAGCCGGAAGAAGCGTGAGTGGGCCATCTTTCTCATTCACATCCGACAGGAAGCAAAATAGCTTCACATGACGGAGATCATGGTTATCGGTGTGCAGGCACTACGTGCCCAGAGGCACCGAACTCGGACCAAATGGTTCTGCAAACCCTGACACAAATACGGCCATGTGGGAGAGTTCTGGTAGACGGCGATAATAGGGAGCGAGTACCTTGAGGACGCCATCACTAACTGCAAAATCCACTACCTGGGGCATCACGACAAGATCGCCGCGTGTCAGGATATTGAAATAAAACGGCTTGAGCGGCTTACCGTCACCGGTTCCGTGCTCCAGCAGACGAGGCACATCAAGCGCGGCAAGCTTTCTCACTGCGAATTCTTGGAGCATTGGCACCAACTCCCTGAGTCCCTCAATCCGATTCGCAGTGGTCAGAACATAGCCGCTTCGCGGATCAATAGAAACAGACCCTGCAGGCGAAGCGAGGAATTTTCTTGCCTGTTGTTTTCGCTGTCTGTGACGGGGAAAGTCAGAGAGAGTTCGCACAAGAAAGTTGCGATAATCATTGAGCTTGCTATATCGAAGCATGATGGAATTTATAAGCGAGAGCACATTCATCGATCAACCCTACGACCGCCTTTTCCAATCAATACGTTTCCCAAACTTTCCTCGCCTTCTGCAAATCGGCCTCGGTCCCGAATTCCAGCAACGCATCAACGGGGACGGCTTTGGTTTCTTCGACCTCGATGTATTTTGACACAATGTCGGTCGTCAGGTCGTTGAGGCGTCCTTGCCTCGCCAGGGAATAGGCAATCTCTTTCAGAAGAATCGTGTTCTTGAACACGAAAAACCCGACGACGCCGTTCTTGATCGAGGGAACGTGCGAGGGCTTATCCAGAACGACCACCTTTTTAGCAACGTCGCGGTGGACCGAAATCGAATGCCGGAACGTCCCGACAACTCCCTTGGTATCCCGGGTGGCCAGATACAGAGCGTTGCCGGCGATCAGCGGATTGCTGAGCAGCAGTAAATCGCAAAACGACACGATCGTACCGAACCGGCTGTTCACGTTATCCAGGGCGTACAGCAGGGACGTGGCATTGTTTCGAAGATCCGAAGGCGATTCCTGGGAATAGACGACTTTGAGATTCGGATAGCGTCCCCGGATGTAACTTTCCAGAAGATCGGCATGCCAACTGGTGCCGACGACGAACTGGTTGGCGATGAGAAGAAATTTCGAGAGGAGCAGATCGATCGCGCGCTGCGAACCGATTTTCGAGAGTGCTTTCGGGATATTATCGGCGGCGGCTCCCATCCTGGTGCCGCCGCCGCCGGCTAATATGACGACGTTGTATTTTTCTTCGTGCTCGGAAAAGAATTGACCCAGCATGTCCGATCTCCCCTAATCCAGCAGATGTGAATACTTCTTTAGAAATTTGGCTGAGACCATTCCCGTGGACTGATACCCGTAGTAGCCCGGAGGGTAGAGACTGTGAAATGCCTGCTGTAATTCGGCGTCCTCCTGCGAAGTTTCGTAGGTTCCCTCCAGCCTGCCGGCCAGTTCGAGAGAGGCATCGATCACGTCATCCGGCGAGTTGTGGACGATCTCGAACCCCGCTGCCTCACACTCGTCGTGGTATGAAAAGAAGGAATTGAAATAGATCTGCTCGCGAAACGACAGATACCGGCCCTCTCGAACATCGCGAATGAGCTTCGGTACAAAAATATTCCGCACCTGCTTGTTCGACGAGTAAATGGTATTGCGGATGAGAAATAAATCTGACACCAGCGCGGGCCGATCGAACGCCGCGGCGCCTGAAAACAGACCGGTGTCTCCGGCCGTTAGAAACCAGCACTGGGCGAACAAAAATGCGTCAAGCTCATCGGAGCGGTTCTCGCACGTATAGTCGATGATCAGGGGATGGAGATTCTTCGGCAACGCCTCGCTGACCCTGAGGCCCATGCGAACCACCTGACAGCCCCGTTGAGCCCAAAAGAGCGCAAAGCGGACATAGGTGTCGAGAGGCGGACAGCGGTGATGCGTGCTCGCCCGCTTCCCCTGCTGGGATAAAGGGATCTTCATCACATCGCCATAAAACTCGTAGTAGGCCATGTCGCGGAGGCCGAAGCAGATCAATGGCTTCTCCGGGTCAATCCCCGCACATTCCATTTGCTTTCTGAGTTGCTTCGTTTCAACTTCGCTGAAACTGATGACAGGAGGATTCTTGAGAAAGTCCTGATTGATCCTCCTGTAGTCCGTTGTGATCTCGGTAAATCGGCCGGCCAATTCAAGGATTGCGATAAAATACGATGCCAGCTTTCTGATCAGCCGATTCGTGGCCGGCACAAACGTGCAATGCCGTCCATACATGTCGAACAGTTGCCTGTTCGGATAGCCCCCGAAGAAAAATACAAATAATTTATAACTGGATGACTCCCCCTTCGCTGCGAGTCGTCTGAGCAGCGGGTCGACTCGATCCACCAGATCTGCCAGACGGGTGAATTTCCCCATCGATGAAAAATAGATATGCCGTTTCCCTGTCAAAAGACGGACAAGAGAAACGCTCACCGCCACGATGGCCTGTGCCAGGAACACTTGCAGCGTTTCGAGAACACTCCGCCTTGTTGAGGTGGCACTCGACTCGTTGGCCTGGCATCCGAGCGCTTTCAGGCAGCGCGTTCGCTCGGCCAGACATTCCGGAGTCGACCCTGCCCGCTGGACAAGAGAGTCGAGAATGGCGAGTGCCAGATCCGGTCGTTCCAGTTGCCGCAACTCTGCGGCATAGTGGATGAGCCGGCTAGGATCCTTCTCCTGGCGAGCCGACGCAGACAGCACTCGTGCTTTTCTAATAGGATCAGCAGGTTCACCATCCATATTTAATCCAATGCCTGAGATCGGTCCGGACTTTCCTTTACTGCCAGGAGACGGCTCAGCCATGGAAGCCTTCGATGGATGGATCATGGGGTGACCCGAAGAGGAACAAAGAGATCGCCCGGCAGGTCAGGCTTCGAGCACGGGCGGTCCGTTACCGTATCGACAAACACCAATTTCTCATGCGCCCAGGAAAAGAGATTTTTGTAATAAATCGTTTCGGAGTATTCCGTGATCAGGAATCTGGCCAGCACGTCATTAAAGCTCCGCCGCTCAATATCCTTCTTCAGGATTCGATCGAATCGCTCCCTTTGCGGAGTCGACAGAAAAAATATCCTGGTGAACTTATTGATCAGGTCGGGCGGCCCCAGAATCGCCCCTTCGAAGAGCATGATCTTTGAAGGTTTGATTTCTATCGGATCAACTTTCGTTCCCGATGTTCTATCGTACGGAGACTCCACGACAAGGCTCGATCCCTCCATCAGTTCGTTCACATCGCGTCGAATTGCAGACCAATCCCACCAATTGAACTGGTTCGCGGAGTCCTGATAGTCCACAACCGATTTCGCCTGCTTGCGATTGAGCAGCGCCTTCCGCTCGACCGAGTCTCCGATAAATCTGAAGTCCGCCGAATAGAGGGTGAACCCATGACTCGCCGAGAGCGCCTTCCCGGTGTAAGTTTTCCCCGATCCGGCCGGCCCCGTGATCCCGAACAGGCCGGAGCTATGTCCCTTAAGGATTGAGGAGACAAACGAGTAACCGTTGATCTGGTCGGTCATGAATTAGCCGGCGGCGCGGCTATCGGATGATCAAAGTCCGACAAGCCGAGGCGTCCACCGTAAGCGCCACTCGCAGGCTGCCTGGTCATTTGGTGATAAAGGCTTGACGAGCGCAAAAGCTCTTCGTGAGTGCCGCGCGCGGAAAGATTCCCGTCTTCGAAAACCCAGATTTCTTCGCAGTTCCTTACCAGTCCAATCCGGTGCGAGACGATGATGGTCGTCACTTGACCATGGAGGGTCGAGATCGACTCAGTGATCTCCCGCTCGACAAGCGTGTCGAGAGAACTGGTCGCTTCGTCGAGGATAAGGATGTCGGCACCGCGATAGAGCGCACGCGCAATGGCAATACGCTGGCGCTCTCCTCCCGAAAGAAGGTTGCCCTGCTCTCCCAGCCTGGAAGATGTTCCCTTCGGTAACCGTGCGACGACTTGATCGAGGCTGGCAAGTGTTATGGCGCGATTCAATCTCTCTTCATCCACCTCGGTGGTGAAGTTAAAGGTGATGTTTTCGCGAAGCGAGACATCAAGAAGGAAAGGGCGTTGCGCGACATAGCCGAATCGCCGCCGCCAGGATCTCCGATTATCCATGATCAGCGGTAGACCATCCACATGGACCACACCATTGCCAGGCCCTAACAAGCCGGCGATCAAGTCGATGACCGTGCTTTTGCCAGCACCAGAAGGTCCAACAACACCATATGAGAGTCCGCGCTTGATGGTTAAGGAAATGTCATGAACGGCGGCTCGCTCAGCGCTTTCATATTTAAACGAGACTCTCTCAAGAGACAATGTCTGCCACGGTGTCCCCACCATATCATCGGTCGGTGATTGTTCTGTTGATGCGGTTGCAGCAATCAATGCACATAAGTCATCGATGGCCGGAAACGTGTTCAATAGCCTTGTGAGATTTGAAACGAGCGTTGAAAACACGGGAGTCAGGCGCAACGCCGAGAGACCGTAGAGCAGAATCAGCCCCGAAAGCTCTGTGCTCTGCAACTCAAAGGAAACGATAAATATACTAACGCCGACAAGCCCACCGTAGGTAATAATTTCGAGCAACGATCGAGGGATTGTCATCCACTGCATGTCTTTGGCGGCGGCGTCCGCACCCCGCGCAATGTGTTCATCGAAAATAGAAGAAATATTGTCTTCCGCGCCGGCCATTTTTATTTCTTTGGCACTGAAGACTGCGTCAGTACAAATTCGGTTGGCTCCAAGAGATGCAGTCCGATTGATGATTGCAAGGCGCAAATGCTCAGGCCTTACAAATCGGAAAATAAGGAAGGCAAATATCAAGAAAACAGCGACAACAAGAAATCCAGAAATAGGATTTGCCCAGATAAGAACCAGAACAATAACTAATGCTGTCATGAGATCGTTGGCCAACTTCAAAAGAGTTCCAACGAACTGACGTGACCAGTAGTGAACAAATCCAACAGTAATTTGCCTGATCCGTGCCGTGTTTTGCTGTACCAGCCACGTATAGTGCGTGGTTAGAACCTGGCGCATCAACATAGAACTGAGGCGTTTTTCGCACCGTGAAGAGAACTGCGCCATCCATCCGGTATGAACCCACACATAGATCGACTTAATGAGAATGAGACCGACAACGCCCCCGCTAAGGATAAGCACAATGGCTTTCCTGTCTGATCCGATAAGCAATTGTGCAAACCATGCCGGCGCACGTTCAAAAGACAGTTCCAAAGAACCAAACATCAACATGATGACGGGAATGATCGCGACGAGCGCAGCGGTCTGCAGAAAGGCGTTTACCATTGACGAGCAAAAAAGCCAAAATGCTTTTTTGCGCTCTGCGGGGCTCAGTAAAAATATCCCGCGCTGCAATCTCTCCCTAAGACGGATCACCTGGGTCTCAGGAATGTTTGCGATTGACGCGGCGATGGTCGGCGTTGTCATTGACATCTACACTTGCATTTTCAGCTTTGCGAAATGCCCGGAAATAGATTTCTGCTGAGCTTGGCTGCGGATCGTCTTTTCAGGCTGGTTTTCGGTCGTAGTAGGCCATTAATGTATCGAACGAGAATTGGCTGTGCAGGGTTCCGTCGACATCGCACACGTTGCACGGCTTTTGGCTGCGATCTCCCTTTGCAAGCCGGAGCCGGATGGCTTTCATCTGTTCCGACATCCAGATATCCTGCACGGGCGTTTCCAGGATATTGCCGACAATGATGTTGCGTCCCCAGTCGTTGGCGCAAAATTGGACGTTGCCGTTCCAATCCACGAACAATTTGTAGAACGGGTAATGGCAACGCTTGTTCATCGCCTGTTTGGTTGGATTGACGATGCCTGAGCGGTTATTCAAGATGAGCCCGAAGCTCTCTTCGGGCGCCCAATGCTGGCGCATGATGTACCGGTCAACGCCTGCCTCGCGAAACATCTCAGTAATCAGTCCGACCTGATGTTCGCCATCATAGAGATTCACATAAATCTGGCTTAGACCCGCTTCGAAGAGTTTGTTTATCCGGTCCGAGGTAAGCGTGTCGGCGTTGGTGTTCATTTCAATGGCATTGTTCGGCAACGCTGCTCGGTAAATCTCTATGTGACGGTAGATATCCTTCGAGAGCAACGGCTCGCCATAGCCGGAAATGGAGACTCTGCCTTTGAATCGGATGGCGGCAAGCTGGGCGGCAAGAATTTCCGAGGTTGAGGGAGACATTTTCCAATCGTATCGGTTCGGATAAATTTTCTGATCGGAGTGGGGACAAAACCCGCAAACACGATTACATGCATCCATTACATTGATTTCGACGGAAATTAACGACGCCATTGGATCATCAGACCCAGATACCAGGCGTTCATGCTCGGCTGCCTGTTCGATACGGTGTTTTAGGAATGTTTCGCCGCCCATAATTATGGTCTCCTCAGTTCGTGGATGATATTGTGGATCTGACGCGCATCAGCGATCGTCGCAAGCTGAACATGGTCCTGGTGCAAAAATGCATGCATCTGCTCATAGATGCCTGGCTTGAATCCATCGTTCGGGCAGGTCGTTTGTTGGACTTCGTGCGCCCTGTAGCATCGCACGCCTTCGCTCTCGCTTACTTCCATGCCCTTATAGGTCGTCAGGCGTTCAATCGGCGCAAGGACATGCGTTGTCCCGTCACTCATGCGAACGCGCACGCCGACCGGACTGGGATCATCGGCATTGATGGATAGATGAACGGGGGTTCGATCCTGTCCGGCGATGAACATGGCTTCCACATTTAGATAGTCTTTGGGCCCTTCGGAAACGGATCGCCACACAATTTCAGGACGCCCGAACAGATAGCTCACTAAATCCAAAATATGTGACGCCCACATCTCCATCGCATAGGGTAGAATGCCCTCACCATGCCGTGAGATTACCGCATCAATCATGTCCGAGATTGTCACAACGACGGATTTCACACGACTGTGCCCTACTGCACTTTTCAACTCACGGACCGGCAGGTAAAAGCGCCGATTGAAGCCGATGGACTTATTATCCTCATGCTCACCAGATGGAAATATTTGATTATGCAGGGAGATCGGCTTCTCGATAAGCATGGGGAGCGGGCACGCGAGCAACGTGTGCGCCATGTCCGGAATGACATCCCACGGAGCCGCGACAATCCACGCGTCGACTTCATCATTTTTCCGGGACCACTCCGAATTCACGACAGTGGCGCGCGGCGCCAGCTTCATGAACTCTTTTAAATTGTTCGAGTCGGAGTTTGCGTTGGCAACAACCGAGACTTCCGCGCCAATTTTCACGGCCGCCCGGGCGTGAGCCTGAGCCATTTTCCCCGCACCCAGGAAACCCAGTCTCTTCAGCATCTGCTTATCCAATCCGCGCGACTTGTGACGATATCGTCGAATCTCGACCCCTAGGGACGACCATTCCCTTCGAATAACATTTTTGCGAGGCCGGAGACGTTCGGCGCGCTTTGAGGCCAGCAATACCCCCGTATCTCCTCATCCGTAAGGCGGATGCCCGCATGGGCATCGAGAATTGCCTCCAGCATTGGACGGAGATCGGTCGCCCGTTTCACACCATACACCGCAGCACGATCATCACGGCTTGGAGACGTAAAACGGGCTCGTAAATGCTGGTACCGTTGCCGCCCGCCCCACAATAAAACAGGGCAACCCCCGTGGATAGCCTCCTCAAGCGTGGTTGAAAACAGGCCGACTGCAAGATCGGCTTGCACGATCGAATCTTTGAGGCTCGGGATCTTATTGTCTTCCGTAATATCCGCGCTGGCCTGAATCTCACAATGCGTGTAATCACGCACAAGATATCTCATGGCGCGAGTGTCCAGATCCGTCTTCGATTTGGAGCGAACGATGACTCGGCACCGGTCTATGCCAGACGTGATCTGTGCAAGCTCCACCATCGAGTGAGCGAATTCATCGGCGGTTTCCCATACCCAGGGATGATCGTCATGCCAGCAGCTGAAATTACCAAGAAACAGTATGATCCTGTCACGGTCTGCGGCGTGCCGGACCTGCCCGCCCGGGGCTTTCCAGTTCCGCCCCATCCACACGACCGGCTGACTGCGGATGACCGGTTTTTCAGGAACCGTATCCTGCGCGGCACAGATGGCGGTGGGACTCTGCACAATGTTCCCATGCGCCAGCCTGCTGACGCCCGTAAATTTTGCGAACAGCCCCGCTGCGTAACGCGACGTGGCGTCCGCCTGCCCGCCCGATATGGATGACGCGGTCAGCATCCAGCATGGCGTTTGCTGTCGGGCCGCCGCCCATGCGAGCGCCGGCCCGACCCCGCCTCCCATAACCCACAACAGCACAAAGCGAGGCTTGATTCGTCGCAGATATTCACTAAACTCATGGCCAAGCGAATCGATGTACAAATGGTAGCTGACAAGATCGTCGTACAGTTCCAGTGCCGCCTGCCTAACAAGACGGTCCGGGACGCCATCCAGGCATCCCTTGATAGCCCGTTCTACGCTCTGAGGCGCACGCTTTACAGGAACATTCACTAAGATAGCATCTGTGATTTCTTGTCCCATCAGACGGAGAAGCAGTTTTATTAGATTTCCGACGGTTCTCCAATAGGTCCTGAAGCCTTTTTTTGCGACCACCACACTCCACGTCACAGTTCCGCTTGAAATCGATCTGATCTCGGCGCTGAACGTCTTCATCCCGCGATTGGGCTTGACGATAACAATGGAGCTTATGCGGCTGAGAAGTCCAACTATGCACTTATTAAGAATCGCAAACAGCGACAATCTTGACGCGGAGGCAGTTTTTACTAAACGATTCCATTTTGATACAAAATACAGATCCTGTCGGATTCGATTAAGAACCAAGGATGCTATTGCCCATCTGTCCGCAACTTCCCGCCATGCCTCGCCGTCATAAATGACCCATAGTCCTGTCGAACCGACGGTGCACCAGATGCGGGAGACCACGGCAGTCATCTGCAAGAGGCTCTGCCGAAGCGCCTCCTGCGTTCCCGGATGCAAATTGGTTTCGCCCGCGAACAGGGTGTCCAGGTAGCGTTCGACGCGGCGGCAACGGGCCAGCCCGCGCCGGTGCCCGCGCTCGCTAAAATGCATGACGCTGGTTTCTACTTTCCGGCCCGCGGCATCCATGACCGTTCTGGCAACGGGCGTCAGGCAGAGGATTCGATTGACGGTAAATGGGCCGGCAAGAAACTTCTCGGCGTCCGCTCGAGTCAAAAGCAACAGCACCGCTGATGGCGAACACATGAAATGTCCGGACACGAATGCGCTCGCTTTCGTTACATTCAGAAGTTTGTCGTGCCCCGGCTCAGAAACCGTGCGATCCAATGGTGGTCGCTATTTTCCGCCGGAAGATTTTCGGGCTCGCTGTTCGCAGTGAAGCATGCTCCCCCGCTCCGCGCTCCACTCCGCTGAATACTCGCAGCCTTTATACTCTGCAAAATACGGCCCACCGATCGTAAAGTGAACGATCCCTGGATTGTCGCACGGCTTGTCATACCCGACCAGATGGTTCCAGCGCGATGGCAATTCGCCGATAAGCGATTCATCATGAAGCCATTTAAATTGGTGCAGCTCCAACCCGCTGGCAGCATTGACGTAATGCGCGGACAGCGCGGTGCACTTCGCATTGTTAAACAGCATGACGCTGGACCAGTTTTTCTTTTCGTAGCGAGTCTGGGTGTGCCCCAGGAACTTGACCGTCTCTGTCGGGACGTGGTGGTGCTTGACGACCTGGACGGCGTACCGGTCGTCGCGCAATGCCCACAACTTGCTTATATCGTCCTGCGCCAGCATGTCGCAGTCCATGAATATCGCCCACCCCTGATAGCCACAAAGATACGGGACGAGAAAACGTGAAAATGAAAACTCCGTGGACTGAAGAGGGTTGGTCTCACGGGTAAAGACGTCCTTTAATTGCGACAGCATGATCGGCGTGATGGAAACCGGCTGCGAGGAGCGCAGATGAATGCTGCTCGAGAGGACGTTGAATGCAACCCGCTCGACCGAATCGTAACCGATAAAAACTGGAATCATAGGCTTGCCATCCTCCTGGTTAATGGAATCGAACAAGTGATGTTCGGCC
>Ga0247727_10005974_pt1 | contig 24200 bp, 33 predicted proteins | sample WisWelCaveWW1625_FD_202498 | JGI IMG/M metagenome (GOLD analysis project Ga0247727, IMG submission 202498) | Biofilm microbial communities from Wishing Well Cave, Virginia, United States - WW16-25 | ecosystem: Environmental > Aquatic > Deep subsurface > Groundwater > Cave microbial mat | place... | reverse complement strand
GGGGGGGGGGGTGGGTGTGGGGGTCGGGGTGGGGGTGGGGTTGGGGGTGGGGGTCGGGGTGGGGGTGGGGGTGGGGGTCGGGGGCGGGGTCGGGGTCGGGGTCGGGGCCGAGGTCGGGGTCGAGGTCGGGGCCGAGGTCGTGGTCGAGGTCGGGGTCGGGGCCGAGGTCGTGGTCGGGATAAGGAGAAGGAAGGGAAATCATGGCGAAGATCATCAGCCCGCTCTCTGTCGGTCGCGCCGTCTTCGTGCGGACGGTGACCATGTACTACACGGGGCGCGTCGCCCTCGTGAAGGCCAGCGAGATCGTGCTCACGGATGCGGCATGGATCGCCGACACCGGGCGGTTTCATGACGCGCTAGCGAAGGGCAGCCTGAACGAGGTGGAGCCCTTCGTGGCTCCCGTGTCGATCAACCGCGGGGCCATCGTGGACGTGACCGAGTGGAAGCACGCCCTGCCCAGGACGCAGAGGTGAGCGAGGCGCACGGGTGGAAGGGCAAGTGGTGGTGTCCGCTCTATCCGCAGCACATCCACCGCTGGCTGCTTGGGGCCTGGCTTTGCCGGCGTCGCCGGAAGGAGAGGGAGACACGATGAGCAAGATGATGAAGCCGCCGAAACGGGGAGCGCGCCGGAAGGGCGCCAAGCCTCCCGCGTCCGGCCTGGACGCCGAGGTCCCGCGCAAGCTCACGGAGGCCGAGATCACCGAGCGCAGCCGCCGCCTCGCACGGAAGCAGGTGGAGCTGTGCGCGTGCGAGAGGGCGAAGAAAAGGGCCGTCCGCTCCTACGTGGAGGACATCAAGGAGTGCCGCGCCGAGATCGACAAGCTCGCCGAGGAGGTCGTCCACGGCGAAGAGATGGTGGCCCAGGGAGATCTCTTTGCCCCGCCCAAGACCGCCGGGAAGCCGGCGACGAAGGCGACCACGAAGGGCGCCGACGGTGGCGTGAGCGTCGGGGCTCCGGCGTAGGGCAGCGAGATGAGCGAGATCATCGCCTTCAAGGCCCGCCAGGCGCTCGCCGCCGAGCCGATCCAGGCTGACATCGACGCCCGCGTCCGCCGGTGGAAGCGACGGCGGCGGCTGGCTGGGCTGTGGGAGCGCTACGCGCCGCTCGTGGGCTTGGCGCTGGCGCTGGCGTCGTGCCTCGCGGTGCTGTGGGCGGCGTGGGGCCTGGTGCTGGTCGTGTGGCCATGAGGGCCCCATCGGCGAGCGTGACGCTCGACGCTAGGCTGTTCGCGGCCACCAGCCGGGGCAAGGGGCTCCTCGCGCTGCAGCTACTGCCAGAGCTGGCCGACGCCCTCGAGCTCGCCGCGGCGTCGGCTCCGGAGGATCGCCGGGCGGCCCTATACGGCGCGGCGTGGCGCGCGCGGGCATTGCTGGTGGAGACGCCGTGAGCGCGGCCAGCTCCGCCATCGTCCGCTCGCCACGCGATGCGTGGCTCGCGCGGCGGCGCGCGCTCGTGACGGCGAGCGACGCGGCCGCCATCCTCGGAGTGGACCCGCGCCGGGGGCCTTTGGCGGTCTACGCCGCGAAGCTGGGAGTGGAGTCCGACGAAACAGAGCCTATGGCTTGGGGCCGGCGCCTCGAGGATGCGATCGCGGAAGCCTATGGCGCCGAGACGGGGCGCGAGGTGATCGCTCCCGCTGATCCCTACGAGATCACGGTCCACCCGGAGTTGGACTGGCTCGGCGCCACGCTGGACCGCACGACGAGGGGCTGCCAGGCCTCGCCCCCGCCGGTGGGTCTGGTCGCCGGGTTCGGCCCCCTCCAGCTCAAGGCCGTCTCCGATTGGCGCCGCAAGGACTGGCTCGAGGAGCCGCCCATCCACTACCAGGTGCAGGTGCAGGTCGAGATGGCCTGCGCCGGCGCCGCATGGGGTAGCCTCGCAGCCTTCCAGGGCATCACCCGGCCCGTGGCCTGGGCCGACCTCGTGCGCAACGACGGCTTCCTCGCCGCCGCGCTCCCGCGGCTCCACAAGTTCTGGTGGCGCGTCCAGCGGCGGGAGCCACCCGAGGCTGACGGTCTGCCCGGCACGACTGAGGCTATCCGCACGCTGTGGGCGCGGGACGACGGGCAGACGATCGCCCTCGACGGCGAAGCCCTCGCGTTGGTCGGGGAGTGGGACGACGCCAGGGCCTTGGCCGGCACGCAGGCCGGGCGCGTGCGCGAACTGACGAACCGGCTCCGGACCAGGATGGGGAGCGCCACGTTCGGCGCGCTGCCCGACGGCTCGTTCCTAACGCTCAAGCTCGTTCAGCGCGGTTCCTACGAGGTCCAAGAAACGGAGTACCGGACGCTGCGGCGATGGCGGCCGCGCATCCCGGGGAGGTAGACGATGGCGACGCAGAGCAAGCCCGAGGCGAGCACGCAGATCGCCCCGGCCACCCCGAGCGGCCCTGGCATGGTGGCCCGCACCGAGTTCGGGGCGACCCAGATCGACGTTTCGGGCGAGACGGCCGGCACAGCGCTCGCCGCCCAGGCCCGCGCGATCGTCGAGGCCAGGTTCATCATGGCCTTGCGCCGGCCCCGCGATTGGGATGACGTGCGGAGCCGGCTGCTGCGCGCCTGTGAGCGCCCCGGGTTCGCTGGCCACGCCACCGAGAAGGTGTGGGGCGCCGCCTGGTACCGGAAGCCGATAGGCGACGGCGTGGAGGGCTTCTCGATCCGGTTCGCCGAGGAGGCCATCCGTTGCATGGGCAACATCGACGTGCAGACGGTGCCCGTCTTCGAGGACGACCACAAGCGCCTCATTACCGTAACGGTGACCGACCTCGAGGCGAATATCGCCTTTCCCACCTCCATCGCCATCGAGAAGACGGTGGAGCGCCGGTTCCTGCGGAAGGGTGAGGAGGCGATGCGGGTCCGGATCGGATCGCGCAACGAGCCGGTCTACATCGTGCCGGCGACGGATGACGAGGTCTTCTCCAAGGCGCAGAACCTCGCCTCGAAGGCGATCCGCAACGGCGCCCTCCGCATTCTGCCGGGGGACATTCAGGCCGAGTGCCGGAAGCGCATCCTCGAGATCCGCCTGGGCGACGCGGCCAAGGACCCCGACAAGGTGCGCAAGGAAGTCGCCGACGGTTTCGCGGCGCTGAACGTCCTGCCCTCCCATCTGAAGGATTACCTGGGTCACGACCTGGGCCAGGCGACACCGGCGGAGCTGGCGGACCTCCGGGAGCTCTGGCAGTCGATCAAGGCCGGGAAGACGACCTGGGCCGCCGTCATGGCCGAGGAAGTGGCGGAGAGGGGGGAAGCGCCCCCTCCGGAGCCGGAGAAGAAGCCGGGCCTCGAGGGCGTCACCGAGAAACTCAAGGCCGAGGCGGAGAAGGCGAAGCCCGGTCAGACCACCCTCCCCCGGTAGGGCGGCCCATGCCCAAGAAGCAGCCCGCCGCCGTCGCCGTCCAAGCTCCGGCGCCGCCCGGCCGCCTCACCATCTCGCGCCTTTCCATCCAGGCGGTCATGGGGGTGAAGGAAAGCACCATCGACCTCTCCGACATCACGGTGATCGCCGGGGGCAACGCGAGCGGGAAGTCCTCGCACTTGGCGGCCCTCCGGGCGGCGCTCGGGATCGATCGGACTTCTCTCGCCCGCATCACACACCTGACCGACGGCATCCCCGACGACGGGGCCTCCGTCGATGTCGTGCTGGTCGGCCAGGACCGCGAGGTCCACGTTTCGCGCAAGGGCGACGGGAGCCCGGAGGTACGAGAGCGGATCGGCGAGGACTGGCGGAAGGTGCCCCGGCCGGTCGAGTGGCTGCGCGACCTCATCGACGTCCAGGGGGCGAATCCCGCCACCTGGCTCGCCCTCTCCGACGAGGACAAAGCGGCGGCCCTCCTGGCCGCCATGCCCCTCGAGGGCTACAACCGGCAGGCGGCGCTCGCCGAGGCCGGCATCCCCGACTTCCGGCTCCCGGCCATCCCGGCGGGTCTGCACCCCCTCGAGGACCTCGAGCAGGTGGAGGCCGCGGTCTTCGGCTCCCGGACCGTCATCAACGGCGAGGAGCGGGCCGAGCGGGATGCGGCGGAGAAGCTGCTCGCCGGCTTGCCCGCCGAGGCCCCGGGGGACGTCGCCGAGCTGGTGGCCCGCGGAACGGCCGCTGCGGAGAATCTCGGGGCGGATCTGGCCCGCCTCGAGGCCGCATCGGACGCGGCCTGGAACGAAGCCCGGCGGACCATCGCGGCGACCCAGGAACGGACCGAGGAGCTGCTCGCCGCGCATGTGAAGGACGAGAGGGCCAGGCTGCGGGGCGCCCACGCCGAGAAGGCGGCGGAGATCCGGGCCCAGGCGGAAAGGCGGATCGCTGAGCTCGCGGCCGAGATGGAGACCGCGCTGGACGCGGTGCGGAGCGAGTGCGATCGGCAGCGCGACGATGCCCTAGAATCATTCAACGCCGCGACCGAGAAGGCGGAGGCCGCGCGCGGCGAGGAGCTGAAGATGCGCGAGGGCTCGCGCGCAGACTTGGCCGCCGCTCGAGAGCGCCTCGCCGGCCTCCGCGCGCAGCAGCAGTCGGCCGACACCGACCGCCACGTCCGGGCCGCCGCCCGGCAGGCGGAGGACAAAGCGGATGCGCTGCGCGCCAACTCCGCGAGGCTGACCAGGGCGCTCGAGGCGCTGAAGCGCTACAAGCTCCAGCTCGCGGCCACCCTCCCCGTCCAGGGGCTCGCCGTGCAATTCGCCGAGAGCGGCAAGAAGACGCTGACGCTCAACGGCGTCCTGCTCGCGATGGTGAACAAGGCGCGGCTTGCGGAGCTGGCGACGGAGGTTTCGGTCCTCCGCGGGGCTCGGGCGCCCGCTGACGGCCGGCCTTTCCTGCCCATCGTGTTGCTCGACGACCTCGAGCGGCTCGACTCGGAGTCGCGGGTCGCGCTGCTCCGAGCAGTGGCCGCGCGGGGATCGCAGATCGTGGCAGCGGTGGTCACCGACGAGCCGCTGCGCGTACTGCGGGGCGAGGCGGCGCTCGCCAGGGTCTCGTGACGGAGATGGCTTCGTCCGCGCCCGACATCCAAGGCCCCGCCGGCCAGGCGAAGGCCGCGCGTCTCCAGAGGAGCGCATTGCTGATCCTCGGCCGGCTCCAGGAGGGACCAGCGACGAACCTAGAGCTGTTGCCGTTCTCTATCCGGTACGGAGCGCGTTTGTTCGAGTTGCGAGCGGCGGGACACCAGATCACCACGGACGAGGACAAGCGCACTGGCGTCGTCGTATACAGGTTGGAGCCGTGAAGGCGGCCTGGTGGTGGATAGATCGCTGGCGCAAGAGCACCGCCTACACCGACATGACGCTTGCCGAGCAGGGAGCCTACAGGAATCTGCTGGACGAACTCTGGTTACGCGACGGGCTTCTGCCGCTGGACGATCGGGTGCTAGCAAAGGCTGCCGGTGATGCTATCGCATGGCCGAAAATCCGAGCGCGGGTCCTGGCTCGGTTCCGGCGCACCAAGGAGGGCTACCGAAACGAAACTCACGACGAAATCCAGGCTGAATCTATGAGACGGTCACAGAGACAGCAACGTTACCGCAACAGATCACGTCACGTTCCCCCCTCTCCGTCTCCGTCTCCGTCTCCGTCTCCGTCTCCGTCTCCGGAGAACGAACGAATGGACGCACGCGAGCGGTCATGCCCACCGAGTCCCTTCCTGGCTCCAGGAGAACGGCCCACAAAAGAGCGAGAGTTGCTCCAGCTTGTCCGACGTGAAGCGGAACTCACGAACCGTGACGGTGCCGAAGTGATGGCGGAAGTGACCAGCTACCACGGGGCCAAGACCAGCAAGATCAACCCGGCGACCATGTCGGATGACCGCTTGCTCAACAGCCTGATCGACGCAAAGGCCAGGGTGAAGCGCCTGGAAGCGCAACAGGCGCCGACTCATGGCGGGCCGTAGTGCCGAGCGGGAGTTCCGGCCTTATGACCCGAGCCCATCACGCAACGGCTACCGTGAGGCAGGAGAGCCTGCCGACGGCCGGCCCGTCATCGTGCGCGGACCATTTTGGGATTCGGAGTCGGAGCGCTTGCAATACGAGTTCGTGGTGCATGAAAACCCAAGACGGCCCGGCGAAGGCGTGGTGAACTACATCGTGCGGATTGCCGAGTTGAAGGCCAAGCATCCGTTGCCGGCTGCGTTGAAGGACATGCCACGGTTGCCCTACAGAGACGACGAGGAAGCATTCAAGGCGGGGCTGTGATCCGCAATGCCAAGGCCAAGGGCTCGCGCCAGGAGCACCGGACCATGCGGATGCTCGAGGCTCGTGGCTACCGTTGCACTCGGGCCGCAGCTTCGCTCGGTGAGTGGGACGTGATCGGTATCGGTACGGTCGACGCGGTGCTGGTGCAGGTCAAGAGCAACCGCTGGCCGCGGAGCGGAGAGATGCGGGTCCTCCGTGCGTTCGTCGTGCCCCCGGGCGTCCGGAAGCTACTCGTGCGGTGGCGCGACGGCGTGATGACGCCGGACGTGCGGCAGATCGCGTAGGCTGGAACCACCATGAGCGCTACGATCGTCATCGGCAAGACCGATAGCGCCGGGGCGCTGCGCCTCGACATCCCCACCCTGATCGACACCCGTGCGCTGGTCACCGGGAACAGCGGCGCGGGGAAGAGCCGGCTCCTCCGGCGCCTGGCGGAGCAGGCGTTCGGCAAGGTGCAGGTGATCGTCATCGACCTCGAGGGTGAGTTCGCCACGCTCCGCGAGCGGCACGGCTTTCTCTTGGCCGGCCGGGGCGGCGAAGTGCAGGCGGAGCCTCGAGCCGCAGCGCTCCTCGCGAAGCGCCTCATGGAGCTGCGCACCCCGGCGGTGCTGGACCTCTACGACCTCCGTCTGCAGCAACGCCGCGAGTTCGTGCGGCTCTTTCTCGAGGCGCTCATCGACCTCCCGAAGGACCTCTACGCCCCCGTGCTTCTGCTCCTGGACGAGAGTCACCTTTTCTGCCCAGAACAGGACGAGGCCGAGAGCGCGGGCGCGGTCATCGACCTGATGACCCGGGGCCGGAAGCGCGGTGTTTGCGGGGTCCTCGCGACGCAGCGGCTCTCCAAGCTCGACAAGGACGCGGCCGCGGAAGCGAAAAACGTCTTCGTCGGCGGGATCACGCTCGACGTGGACCAGAAGCGTGCAGCCGACACGCTCGGGCTCTCGGGGCGGACGGACCGCCTTGCCCTCCGCGATATCCCCCCGGGGCGCTTCCTGGCGTTCGGGCCCGCGTTGTCGCACAAGGGCGTGACAACGTTCACCGCCGGGGAGACGTTCACGACTCACCCGAAGGCGGGGCAGCGACACAAACTGGAGGCCACACCAACCCCTGACGCCATCCGCCGTATCGCCGCTGAGCTCAAGGACCTGCCACAGCAGGCGGCCGAGGAGATCCGGACGCTGCAGGCGGCACAGGTGAAGGTCCGGGAGCTACAGCGGGAGCTGAAGACGGCGAAGGTAGCGCAGCCAGCGCCGAAGGTGGCCGCACCCAAGCCGATCGAAGTCGAGGTCGTGAAGCCGCGCCAGGTCAATCGCCTTGCCGCTGTCGCGCGCATTCTGGAACGGCGGCTCACCAAGATCGAGGAGGTGGCGGCAGTCGTCCGTAGTACCTGGGAGGACCTGGCGCAAGTGCTCAAGCGCGCGCAGGCCGCCCAGGCGAAGCCCACGGCGCTACAGCCAATGGGCTATGCCGTGCCGGGGCGGGAGAGCAGGCCCGTGGCTCCCGCCCCGGTCGTTCCTCCGCGCCCCGCCGGCAACGGTATCGGCTCCGGCGAGCGCCGCATCCTCGCGGCCGTGGCGCAGCACCAGGCCGGCGTCACGCGAGAGCAGCTCACCGTGCTCACCGGCTACAAGCGATCGAGCCGCGATACCTACCTCCAGCGGCTCCGGGCCGGCGGTCACGTCATGGAGAGCCTCGGCCGGCTGATCGCGACCGACGCGGCGCTGGCCGCCCTGGGCGATGCCTTCGAACCCCTGCCCACCGGGGACCGACTGCGCGAGTATTGGCTCGGGCGCCTGCGGGGTGGTGAGGGGCGCCTCTTCGAGGCGGTGACAACGGCCTACCCCCGCGAGATCGAACGTGAGGCGCTCACCGAGGCCGTGGGCTACAAGCGATCATCCCGCGACACGTACCTCCAGCGGCTCATCGCCCGCCGTCTCGTCGTGCCGGTCGGGCGCGGGAGCGTGCGCGCGGCGGAGGAATTGTTCGGGTGAGCGCCACGAAGATCGAGTGGACCGACGTGACCTGGAACCCGACGCGAGGCTGCAGTCGCGTCTCCGAGGGCTGCCGGAACTGCTACGCCGAGCGGATCGCCGCGCGCTTCTCCGGACCCCGGGAAGCGTACGAGGGCTTCGCCGCCGTTCGCGAGGGCGGGCGGCACGGGCAGAGCGGGAGGACACGGACCGGCATCCGGGGCCATTGGACGGGCAAGGTCGCGCTGATCCCCGAGAAGCTGGAAGAGCCGCTGCACTGGCGGAAGCCGCGGCGCGTGTTCGTCAACAGCATGAGCGACCTCTTCCACGAGGGCCTCCCCGACGTGGCCGTGGTCAAGATCTTCACCGTCATGGAGGCCTGTCCGCAACATACGTTTCAGATCCTCACGAAACGACCGGAGCGGATGCAACGCTTGCTTTCGCATCCGCATTTTCAGGCCTATATGCGGAAGCTGGGCTACGATTGGCTCGGCCCCAAGAGCTACCAGGAGCGCGGGCCGCACTGGCGCTCGAACGTCTGGCTCGGCGTCTCGGTCGAGAACCAGGCAACCGCCGACGAGCGCATTCCGCTCCTCCTGCAAACACCGGCGGCGGTGCGCTTCGTGAGTTACGAGCCCGCCCTGGGGCCGGTGGACTTCACGAAGATCGGCAAGTGGAGACGGGAGGATCTCTCCGCGTTGCAGGAGCAAGTGGGTTACGTCGAACGCCCGCGGCTTGACTGGATCATCGTCGGTGGCGAGAGCGGACCTGGAGCCCGTCGATTTGATGTCGACTGGGCGCGCTCCATCATCCGCCAATGCCGTGATGCGGGCGTGGCCTGCTTCGTCAAGCAGCTTGGGTCCAATCCGACCACGAATCACCGGACGCGGCCAGCGGCAGAGCCCGCCTATTGGACGTCGATACTGCACAACAGCAAGGGCGGCGATCCCGCCGAGTGGCCGGAGGATCTGCGGGTGCGAGAGTTCCCAGCATGACGGCCGATCTCGCCTCCCTCGTCGCCGCGGCCGAGCCCGAGGAGTTGCCGCGCCTCATCGGGCAGCTCGCCGAGGCGCAGGCCGCGGCCATGGCGCGGCTCACGGCGGAAGCGGCGCAGCCCAAGGCGGCTGCGCCCTCCTCCGGGCTCATGACGCTGCGCCAGGCTGCGGCGCAGTGCGGGATGCGCGTCGAGACGCTGGCGAGCCTGGCTCGGCGAGGGCTGCTCCAGGGCGCGGTGGAGGCGCCGACGCGCGGGCGCGGCAAGCGGCGCCGCTGGCTCATCGCGCGGGCGGAAGTGGATGCATTCAGGGAGCACCAGCAGTGTCCATAATGCGGCATGTTTTGCCCCTGCTGGCGCCACAGACACAGCATTGGCGCCAAGTCAGCAAGTTCGACGCGACCGCAGCGCGGCTCGCGGATCGGCACTACTCTAGGCGCAAGCGCGGCTCCCCACAGTTCATGCCTCCCGGCCAGACCATCGTGCTTCTGGCGGTCGACGGCTCTGCGGTCTTCGGGTGGTGGCGGCCAGATCCAAAGGCGGGACTGCGCGCGATGAACGGTCTCGATGGCTGGACTTGCACGATCTTTCGCAATGAGCGACCCGACCGGCGTTCTTCGGAGTTGGTGCTTGAGGCTGAGACGTTCATGGGCGCGCTCGATTACGATTGCGGGCCGGATGGGCTACTGACCTACGTTTTTGACAGCAAAGTGTTGTCCACCAATCCAGGCTTTTGTTTTCTCAGGGCGGGCTGGCAGCGCAGGCGTCGGTCCGCAGATGGTAAGCAAACGCTGCTCTGGAAGCCATTTGAAATGGCCGGACGGCTATGTCGGTAACGCGCCACAAGAGCGGCTGGCGCGCCGACTGGCGCGATGCATTCGACCTGCGCCACCGCGCCTGGTACAAGCTCAAGGAGGACGCGCAGAGTCGCGAGCAGCACGAGCGCGCGAAGGCCCGGGCGGTGCGCTCAGGCGACGCCCCACCGCCGGCCGGCGACCCCGACGTCACGCTCGCGGCCTTCGTCCGGGACGTCTTCGTCCCGCGCCGCGCCGCTCAGGGCATCGCGCCGGGCACCATCGAGTCCGAGCGCTCGGCGCTGGACCAGCACATCCTCCCGGGGCTCGGCGTCCTCCGCGTGCGCGCCATCCACCGCCGGGTGGCCCGCGACTTCCTGCTGCGCAAGCTCGGGGACCTGAGCGACCGCGGCAGGCCGTTCGCCGAGGGCACGGTGAAGAAGCTGGGCGCCGCGCTCGGCGCCATCCTGGCCGAGGCCCGGGCCGAGGGTGTGATCGCCGACAACCCGATGCGCGGGCTGTGGCGGGAGCTGCGCCGGGGCTCGGCCGCGCGGGCCAGGAAGGCGGGCCCGGTCAAGGCGCTCACTGCGGCAGAGGCGCGGCGGTTGGTCGAGGTAGCGCCGGGCTGTGTGCCCCGGGCGTGGCCGGCGCTGGCCCTGATGCTCTTCGGGGGGCTGCGCGCGGGCGAAGCGTTCGCGGTCACCGCGGACCGCGTGGACCTGGCCGGCCGCCGGCTGCTCGTGGACCGGCAGCTTGCGCAGTTCGGGGGGTTGCGTCCCACGAAGACCGGCGAGGGGCGCAGGGTGGAGCTGAGCGCGCCGCTCGCGGCTGTGTTGCGCTCCGCGATCGAGGCCGCGCGCCAGCCGAGCTCCGAGCGCGTGGTGCGGCTCGACGGGGGCGCCCTGGGCGCGTCGGCGCCAACGGGACCGTATCTCGCGGCGCCAGAGCTACCCGAGGCCCCGAGCGGCAAGCAGTGCCAGGCGCTCTATCGCCGCACGCTGGAGGCGCTGCGCCGGGTGCTCAAAGCTGCGGGCCTGCCGCAGCATCATGGGCTGCATAGCCTGCGCCATACGTTCGGCTCGCTGCACGTCTCGCGGGGGACGTCCATCGCCTGGGTGCGGGCGCAGATGGGCCACGCCTCCATCGCGATGACGGTGGACGTGTATGGGAGCTGGCTGCCGCCGGAAGCGCCGGGCGCGGCCGAGGGGCTGGCCGCCGAGTTGATGGGGCCGGCGCTGGGGCGCAACCGCGAGGAAGGCGAAAAGTGAGTGACGACACGAAGGCGGCCGAACCGATCGTGACGGTTTTCGTTTGCGGAGGAGATGCTTGTCCCGCCGGTGGCGATCATGACAGTAAGGCGCAGGTGGAGTTGCCTGGTGGCGGAGCCTCAGTGGCCTGCTCCAAATGCGGATCGACCGCTTTCGAAAGAGACTTGTTGAGGCTGCCCTGAATGGCGCGCAAGGCGGGCGAGGGCGAATGAGCCTGGTTCTCTCGCTGTTCCCTGGCATCGGCTTGCTCGATCGCGCATTCGAGGAGCAGGGCTTCAGTGTCGTAAGGGGTCCTGACGTGCTATGGGGAGGCGACATCAGGAACTTCCATCCCCTGCCGGACCGCTTCGAGGGAATCATCGGAGGTCCGCCCTGCCAGACGTTCTCGGCGCTCGCGAATCTCGTCCGGGCAAAAGGTTACGAGCCGAAGTTCGGGAATCTGATCCCCGACTTCGGGCGGTGCGTGATCGAGGCTCAACCGGAATGGTTCCTCATGGAGAACGTGCCGGTCGCACCAGAGCCAGTTGTGACGGGCTACAGCGTGACTTCATTCGTGCTCGACAATTGCCACCTGGACTCAGGCGATGGCTTCGGCGAGCAGCAGGAGCGGAAACGGCGCTTCAGCTTCGGCATGCGAGGAACGGAGCCACCGGATCTCAGGCGGTGGATCAGGCCGGCGGCATTGCTGCTGCCGAGGGCTGGCACCATCACGCAGACGCATGTCAATAACTCTTCGGAGGCGAAGCGCAGAATCCAGGCCGTGCATGGCAGAGAGGGCGCCGTAGTTCACGCCCCTGTCTGCGCGAGTAGGGCGCGAGAACGGAATCCTCGGTTCCGGCAGCAGGCGGCCCTCGATTCACATGCGGTGCCAGTCGCCATCGGCGGCAGCGGCAAGCGCAAACCGGGCGCGCGCGTCCCGCCAGTTACGAGCAGCGACGGATCGGGATCGGTCGCGCGACGCGAGGCGACGGTGGCAGTGACGGGCAGCCACTCCGGTTTCGCTAGGCCGAAGGGTGGGCATCTGGTCGTATACCGCTGGGCACGCATGCTGGAACTCCAGGGCCTCCCGCCCGACTTCCTCGCTGACGCGCCGTTCACGGTCGAGGGGAAGCGCAAGGCGGTGGCGAACGGCGTCCCGCTCCCGATGGGCAGAGCGATTGTTCGGGCTGTGGTCGCAGCCCTCGCGGAGTGGTCACCAGATGGACACTGCGCGGATGGCGAAGCGCACAAGTCCTCAGCGCTCGGCGACTTACCAGAGCGGGGCCATGTTGTCGACGAACCTGAGGGTTGATGGCCCGAAGGGTACGGAGCAGTCTTTTCATGGGCTTAGCGCATCCAGAAGATCCCCATCGTACCCCGAAGAAACCCGCAACCGGGCAGAAGGTGGACACCAGATGGACACACCAGGAGGGCGGGGCAAGGCCAGGCAAGGCCAGGAAGCGCGGCGGGGGGTGGGGTGAGACGTAGCCCTGCCGAGCGCCTAGCCCAGGCTATCCCGCCAGATGCCGCCCGGGCGATCCTGGCGTGGCTCGACGCCGCGGCGCCAGGCGACCGCCTGCAAGTGGCCCTGGAGCGCACCGGGGCCGCCAGGCTCATCGTGACGCTGCCCAGGCGCTATACGTGGCACTGGGAGCCCTTGACTCCCCCAGGGGCGGGGTAGACACTTAACCTGTAGGTCCCGACGTTAGAGGCGCGGGCCGAGGCCCGGTCGCATCCACGGGCCGATGAGGCCCCGGACGACTCCGATCGCATCCACGGAGCCCGCCCGGGGCCTCTTTGCTTTGGGAGGGGGCGGCGGCGCAGCGATGCGGATGCCCGGTGCGGATGACCAGTGGGCCGAGTGGCGGCTACGAGAGCTTCCGCCGCCACCGCTGCACACGAACGGCGTGGCGCTCTGCCGCGCGTGCGGGCGCCTCACCCGCTGCGCGCGCTGCGGCCGGCCCTCTCGGCACTGGGTCGTCGGCACCGGCGAGCGCGTGTGCGCCTACGGCTGCGACTGCCGGCCGGTCACGGTCCACCGACCATGATCTCCCTCAAGGAAACGGTGCGGCTCCAGGGCATGACCGGACGCCTCGCGCTGGCTCTGCGCATCGCGGAAGGCGTGTTTGATGACTTCGGCCGGCCCGTCATCGTCACGTCGGTCAACGACGGGCAGCACATGGCGAGCAGCTGGCATTACCGGGGGGAGGCCGCGGACCTGAAATCCAAACATCTGGCCAGTCAGGCGGCGAAGGGTGCCGTCCTCAACGAATTAAAACGGCGGCTCATCGGGTTCGAGGTTTTCCTCGAACGCCCCGAACAGGAGAACGAACATTTTCACCTCGAGCCTGCCCCATGAGCGCCAGTTTCGGAATCCGCCGCCGCAATGGCGATGTCTTCGTGGCCCGGATCGACGCGGAGGATGAGGAACGCATAAAGGCAGCGGGGCCATGGCGCATTCAGCCCAACGGCAGAACCTTTTACCTCAGGCGTAACGTTCGACGCCTAGGTAGTCGGCAGCCGAGCCTGCTTCATCGTTTCATTCTGGATGCGCCTACCAACTTGGAGATTGACCACATCAACGGCAACGGTCTCGATAATCGGAAGACGAATCTGAGGCTGCTCGTGCATGCTGAGCAATGCCAAAACATTTGTCGCATTCGCAGGACGAGCCGTTTCCGGGGCGTCTCGTGGGATGCTCTTCGCCAGAAATGGCTGGCACAGATTCACGTAACTGGGCGAACACACTCTCTTGGTCGGTGGCCCACCGAAGAGGCCGCCGCCCGAGTCGCGCAGAGAGCGCGAGCGCGTTTCTTCCCTCATGCGAATGAGAGCCGGCACCCGGGGCCGGACCACCGGGAGTCCTCAGCATGAAGCGCAAAGCGAAGCCCGCAACCGACGCGCAGCGCAGGCGGCTCATGGAGCTGGGCCTCGACCCGGCCGGCGTCACCCTCGAGGACGCGCGCCGGCTCATCGCGGAGCACACCGACCAGGCGGCGGCGCGCCGACGGCGGAGCAAGGCGGGCGTCCGAGCCAGGCGCCGGAGGGTGGACCGATGAGGCCTCAGCTATTCATCGCCTCGATCGCGGCTTCGGTGTTCGGGCTCTCGTGCCCGATCAACCCGCCGCGGCCTCCAGCTCCCTCGCCAAGCACGCCGGCACCAACGCCGACGCCAAGCGCGTCACCGACACCGCCGAGCTGCGAGCCGCCTGCGGGAGCGGCGTGCCGTGAGCCCGGGATCGGGGTCGATGGCTACCACCGGGCAGCGGTCGACCGGGCGATCGAAGTCGTCCGCGGCGGGCACCCGACCTGGTTCGGCGCCGAAGTCCGCACCGGCTCGTGGGTCATCCTGGGCGAGCACGGCGAGCCGTTGCACCAGGACACGATCCCGGAGCACTTCCACCGGGCCGTGATCGAGCGCCTGCAGGAGATCGGCCTTTGCGCCCGACCCGAGGCGGACGAAATCGCGGTGAGTCATCCGGCCGATGCGAGCTACGAGAACTACCACACCGTCATCGCCGGCGCCGGCCCGCGCACGGCCTACGGCCGCGGGATGTTCCGAGCCACTTGCGACTTTGCCGCCGGGCCAGGCGCCCCTACCCCTGTCCCCAGTACGCCCCCAAGCGCGCCACCGGACCCGACGCCGATCGCGGGGTGCCCAACCGATCTCGGGATCGGGAAGCTCGAGGGTAGACGGCACAACGCCTTCACCAACCCCGACGGATCGCGGGTGTTCATCGTGGACGCCACGCCGAAGGTCTGCGATCGCCCGTACTGCGCGGGCGTCGGCCTGGCTGGCCGCGAGTGCTGCTCGCCCGGCGGTGGCGACGGCCAGTGGACCGAGTGCGAGGCCGAGCTGCTCGGCGTGACGAGCGACGGCACGCCGGGGGTGGAGTGGACGATCTCAGGCACGGTCCGCGCCTCCGAGCGCCGGGACCTCACCAAACTCAAGGTGACGCTCGACCCAGGCCAGTCCGCGGCCCTCGAGGGATGCGTCCCGCAGCGGCCTACGGTGTGCACGGCCGAGATCCCGGTGCCCTGGTGAATCTGCAAGTGAGCCCCACGCGGCGGAGAGTGGTGGTGCAAAGGGCGCGACTCTTCTTCTTCGCGCTCAGGCCGGTGCCGCGCATGACGGCGCTGTGTCTCCTGCTCTCCGCCGCGTGTGCGGGGGCCGCACCCGCACCGCCCCCCGATCCCCTGACCGCCGAGACGTTCGGCGCCGCCTATCTCTGGCGCGGGTTCATCTGGACAACCGATCAACCGAGGGGCGACTACTGGGGCGCGCGCGTCATCGGCCAGATCGGAGTCGGCCGCATCGGGATCACGATGCGAGCCGATGTCGCCGGCTTGCCGTCGAGCTTCGACGTGAACGACCCGGCTACATTCCAAAGCATGGAGGGGTACCTCGCCATCCACTGGAACGTCGTGGCCACACAGGCCGGGGCGGTCATCGGGCCCTCGGTCTACGGCGGCAAGGCGCTATCTCTCGAGGCCGGCGGCGGGGCGGCGCCGACTACTGGCGCGTTCACCATGGGGGCTGGAATCCGCGTTGCGGGGCGGATTTACGGCCAAGGGGCGGCAGCGTATCTCGGCCTCGGGACCCATGAGGCTCTCGGAGGCCTGTGCGTGATGGCCGCAGCACACCTCCCCATCACCAGCCGGCTCTTCGCCATGGTGGACGGGGCGGTGACGTCGGGCGGCCGGGCGTTCGTCCGCATGAACATGGGCGTGGTCCTTGCGCAGTAGGAGCCTCCTGGGATGAGCCTCTTCAAAAGGATCGCGCTGAAGCTCGCGTGGAGAAGGATGGTGAAGCTGATGCCGTGGCTGAATCGCTGGGCCCCCGTGATCGGGGGCGGGATCTTGGTGGCGGCGACCCTGCTCCGCCTCTTCGGGCAAGGGGAGGCGGCCGGCGCCCTCGAGGGGATCGGCGCCGCGCTGGGCCTCACCGGGCAGTCGCCAGTACCGGCGGCGGAGATCGCGGTGGCGCTTACGCAGCTCGCGGTGGCGCTTACGCAGCTCCTGGCCGCGGGGACGCTGGCCTACGGCATCGGTCGGAAGCTGTGGGCGGCCGTCAGAGTACGGAAGTCGTGAACCTCGGCGGCCTGGTTGTCTCTGCGTCTCACGTCGGGCGCGAGCGGCGCCACGCTTCCCCGGCCGCGTCCAGGCTGTGGGCAGAGCACAACGGGGAGCGGCGGAACGGATCAGGACTCCGAAGCCTGCTCGTGCTCCTCCCGCGGGGAGCGCTGTACGCGATCATCCTGTTCCTCTCCGGATCGGTCGGCTGGCTCTCAAAGGGCTGGATTGACTACGTCAACAAGCACATGGAGACCGTGCCGGAAGGCATGGCTCGGCTTGCCGCAGTCGAAACACTTTCGGCGTCGACGGCGGTGACGCTCGGGGAAACCAGGAGCGAGCTTGCGGAGATGCGGAGCGATCAACTGGAGCACTACAAGTGGATGGCGCAACTCGAGGGCGACCGCAGGAGAGCCGATGAGATCGACGCGAAACTCCAAGCCTTGAAGGGGGGGTCGAGATGAGGCGAACGACCGTTTCGGTCGCGGGGGTCATGTGCGGCCTGCTGATCGCGGTGTGGCTCTACGCTCAGGCGGCGGCGGGGTTCACGCCCGTGCTGACGTGGACCGACGCCTCGACAAACGAGGACGGGTTCCGCATCGAGCGTGGCCCTGCAGCGGCCGGGCCCTTCTCGGTGGTCGGCACCGTCGGGCCCAACGTGACGTCATTCCGAGACCAGATGATCGCTGCTGGGACACTCGCATGCTGGCAGGTCTTCGCGTACAACGCGATCGGCGACAACGCGAGGCCGCCTGTGTGCGCCACGAGCCCGCTCGCGCAAGCCTGCGGCCCGTCGTCCGAATCCTTGCCGTCCGCCCCCACCGACTTGGCGATTGCCTTTGAGCTGGTCCCGTGTCCCGAGCCGACGCCGACTCCGACGCCCATTCCGACTCCGACTCCAACACCGACTCCCGAGCCGACTCCGAACCCCGATGCGGCCGTCGAAGGATACGGGTCCATTTCCGTGGGCGGCGCTGGTGGCGATGTCTATACGGTGACGAGCCTGGCCGACTCCGGATCGGGAACCCTACGCGAAGGAGTGGCAACGCAGACGGGACGGCGAAACATCGTCTTCGGCGTGGCCGGGACCATCACGCTCCTTTCCGAGATCACGATCCGCACGGCGTACCTGACCATCGACGGCACGACCGCGCCGTCGCCGGGGGTCACCATCGCGAAGACGGCGCCCTGCGGCTACAACGCGGTCGTCATCGGGCCTGGCCACGACCTCGTAATCCGCGGCATCCGTTTCGACGGCGTGTGGGTTCCAGGGGCCCCCGTCTCCTGCAACAACGCGGCCTCGCTCGGGTTCGACGGTGACATCGGGCCAATCCAGCGGCCGTGGGACGACGAGCCGCCAGACCCGCAGCCTCGCTCCGTTCGGAAGGTCATCGTTGACCGCTGCACGTTCCTCCACGGGGCCGACTCCGCGCCGGACGTGTGGGGCGAAGTCCGGGACATGACGTTCAGCCGCAACCTGCTCTACGAAAACAAGCACCCGCAGACGGTGAGCTACGCGCAGACGACGCCGCGTCGGATGCCGCGGCAGCGGCTCTCGTTCTATCGCAACGTTTATGCGAAGAACCAAGAGCGGCACCCGCAGCTCGTGAACGGCGTCTACGACATGGAATACGTGAACAACGTCGTCTACGGCTGGACGCCCTACGACGCAAACTCCGGCTACGGCATCCGGTTCAAGGGCGGGTCGGGCGACCTCGACACGTCCCCGATCAACGTCTACGGCAATGCTTTCATCGACACGGCCGGAAGGCCGAGCTGGGCGTGCGTGTTCGGCGATGCTCCGACCGCGAACTCTGGCCCGCGTCTCCGCGTCCAGGCCATGCGGATCTGGATCGCCGACAACATCTTCCCTCCGGGCTACGCGCCGTTCCTCGCGGCCAACTGCACGACGACCGCGAGCGCGGCCGGAGGACCCTACCCGGTGCCGGCCTATGCGGAGATCACCACGCTGCCGAGCGCTTCGCTCCGCACGATCCTCCCCGAGGTCGGGATGCCTTTCCGAGCGAGCGCCGAGCAGGCGATCATCGACCAAGTGGCGGCGGCGCTCCCATGAAGCGACATCGTGGCTAGCTTCAAGGGCGGGACCCCGATTTCGCTCAACGGAACGACCTGGGTATCGATCGTCGCCGCCCCGGCGACCGGCCAGAAGCAGATCCTCGCGTGCCATGTGCACAACCTCGATACCGTGCAACACACTATCAAGCACCGCTTGTTCATCGGCGCCGCCGGGTACGAGGACTTCGCCGAACAGGTCCTCGCTCCCGGGCAAAAGGCGCAGATCGTCGCGGCCTGCATCGTGCTCGACGCCACGAACATGAGTTACGAGCTGTCGATGGCGGCGGCGGCATCGGTGACCCAACCACGCGCGCGCGGCAACGTTTTTGAGGTTCCGTGATGAAAGCTCTCTGTCTCGGGATCTTGAGCCTGGCCGCGACCCCCGCCTTTGCCCAGGTCTTCGAGCCCAGCACTGGCGCCTCAGCCGTATATCAACCGGCCCGGGTCGTGACCGACACGCTCACCAGCCTCAACGACACGGTCGAGATCGAGCTGTTTGGGCGGGCGTCTGTGGGTCTGGTCTGGGCCACGACCAACTTCGACGGCGTTGTGACTCCGGAGGTCAGCGCGGACGGCTCAACGTGGCAAGCGACCAAGTTCCTGGGGAGCACAGGCCAACTGAGCACGGTGACGTTCACCGGCGGCTCGGCCACAGCCGATCAGAGCATCTTGATCGAAGGCGCGACGGTGCGCGTGCGCGTCAAAGCGACGACCTTCACGGCCGGGACGCTCACCGTGGTGATGGTGGCGGCCAGCGCATCCTCGAACCTGGTTCGCGGCTTCATGGGCATTCAGGACGATGAGGGCGACCTGGCCGCGGTGATGGCGAGCGCTCCCGCTGGTACTGAGCAGGGCGTCGTCACGCGGAACATCCCCTCGGGGACGCAGCCGGTCAGCGGAACAGTCACCCTTGGCGCCGGCAGCGCCGACGCGGGGAACGTCAACATCGAGATCGGGAGCGCGGTCCTCAGCGCGACGAATCCGGTGCCGACCCGCCCTTCCGATGGCGCGGCATTCATTGACCCCCGCGAGATCGAGGGGCAGAACAACCTCAGGCCCCTGTACTGCGACAAGTCCGTCTCGATCAACACGGCGACCATCAACAACGTCCAGCTCGTGGCGCTGAGCGGCAGCACCGTCGTCTACGTGTGCGGCTGGGACGTGATCGCTGACGGCACGGTTGGCGTCCAGCTCATCAGCGGTACGGGTACGGCCTGCGGCACAGGCGAGACGGACCTGACCGGCGTCTACTCGTTCCAGGTCCGCGAGGGCAAGGTGGCGTATGCCGGCGGGGGGAACATCGTCACGAAGACTGCCGCCGGTGAGGCGCTCTGCATCGAATTGAGCGCGGCGATCCAGATCAACGGCGTGCTGAGCTACGCGCAGTTCTAAAGGGGGGACCAATGCTGAGACGACTCGCACTGACCATCCTGGCGCTGTTGGCTTGCCTGCGATCCGAGGCCGGGCTCTACGAGCGCCTGATGGGCCTGCCCGGCTTCGAGAATGCCAAGATCGAGATTCACAGCTTCATCTCTGCGCTCGGCGAGATCGAGCGGGGCAAGATGACGGGGACCGAGGTCGCCACGCTCTTCAACCTCAACGCCGCAGAGCAGACCGAGGCGGCTGCGCTGATCGGACAGATCGTCACGCCGCTGGAGAGCGTGAGCTTCGGAGGCTTCGCCACCCTGACGAACGTCGGGGCAGCCTACGACACGACTACGACCGTCTTCGCATCGCAAGGTCTCGGACTCGTGCGCGTCCAAACGGCCGGGATCACGGGAGCAGAGTTCACCGTCCGGGTGAACAAGATCGGGACCGGGACGCAGTCCTGGCAGTTGTGGAATGAGACGGATTCATCAGAGATCGCGGTGGTTGATGATGCTGGTGCCGCGGGCGTTAAGATGCTCACCGTCAGTGTGTCGCTTCCTGGTCCCCTGACTGCCGGGCTGAAAACGCTGCGTGTGCGGGCCAAGAGTACCACCGCGGCCGACGATCCGCTCTACCTCGGGGCCTCACTCCTAATCCGGCGCATCGAACGGATGACGAGCACGGAACTGCACGAGGTACTTCTCCTGTCTGAGGAACCACGCAAGTATACGACCGTTGCCGAGCTGAAGGCGCGCCTGCGGGTCCCGTGATACTCCGCCGTCTCATCGTTGTCGCCGGGCTGCTTGCCGGGCTCTGCGCCCCGGCGCAGGCCGCGCTATCGGCGAAAGCCGGTTCCTTCAACATCACGACCCAAGCCGCCGGCAACACGGTGGTTGTCACCGGCGTTGGCTTCTTGCCAAAAGCGCTCGTCCTCTGGTGGAGTGGACGTACCGAGAGCACTGACGCGACAGGCGGCGCGACGATCAACGGTGGGTTCGGCTTCTCGGATGGGACCAACGACCGCGTGGTTGGGTGGTTGATCGTTGATGCCGCAGCGAACGCCGATACCGATCGCTTCGGGCGCGCAGACGCGATCGTGCTCTCGGGGAATCACACGACTCCGTCAGTCGATGGCCGAGCAAGCCTTCAAACCTTCGACTCGGACGGGTTCACAGCCCTCATCGACGATGCCTTCCCGACCGACTTTCGCGTGTCCTTCCTTGCTCTCGGTGGTAGCGACCTGACGAACGTCTCCGCGTTCTCGTGGACCACGCGAATCACGGTCGGAGACGACGCGGTTACTGCCCCCGGGTTTCAGCCGGATGCGACCGTCATAGCTGCGGGCTGGCACACCGCCGTGCCTTTCGCTGAGGTCAGGGCAAGGATGAGCATCGGCTTGGTGGCCGGGGCCACGCCGGCGAACGCCATTTTAGCGTTTGACGACAGAGACAACGTGGCCACGATGGTCAGTACGTCGTACTGCCGAGCCGGAGATGCCGCAGCCAGGCTAACGGTTGGAGCCAATCCTATCAACATGCGTGGTCGAATTTCTGCCTGGACCGCTACCGGGTTTACCTTCACCTGGGACGAGGTGGACGGGGCAGCGAACATCATGTTCGGTCTGGCTCTAAAGGGCGGCAACTACCTCGTGGGTGATCTGTTGACCCAGACCAACACCACGACGGACATTGTGGAGACCGGATTTGGATTCGCACCCACGGGGGCACTCCTGCTGTCCGCGTCACGCGCGCAGAGTGCATCCGATACGAGCACATCCCACAACGCCGGCTCCATTGGTGCATGGAACTCAACAACGAGTAGGTCGGCCCAGGCTTGGTGGGATCAGGATGCGGTAGCAGACTCGGAGAGCGCCACGCTAATAGAGCACGACGAAGTGTACGGCAACATCGACTCGGCGGATGCTATGGAAGGGCTGATGGACATCAAGTCGGTGGAGTCCAACGGTTTCACGAATATCATGGACGACGCTGACCCGGCGCAGAGCTACGTCGCGTACTTGGCGTTCGGGGATGCGGCAGCTGCGGCGGTCCGGCTACGGCGGCCACTGTTGGGGGTGGGAAGATGAACCGAGAGGGAGTAGTAGATGGCAGCCTATAACAAGTTCCAGGATGCCGTTGAGCAGCTTGTGCTCGCGAAGCACGACTTCTCGGCCGCAGGTCACGTCTTCAAGGCTTACCTCTCGAATGCGGTCCCGTCCGCCTCCTTGGACGCGGTCAAGGCGGATCTCGCGGAGATCACGGCGGCGAATGGGTATCCAGCGGGCGGGAGTGACCTACAGAACGCGATCTCCGAGACAACCGGTACGGTGACGACCACCGCCGTCGACGTGGTCTGGACCGCCGCCGGCGGCTCGTTCGGGCCCTTCCAATACATCGCGACCTACAACGACACGCAGACCTCGCCGGCGGATCCGCTCTGGAATTGGTGGGACTACGGATCGGCGCTGACGATCAACGACGGGGAGTCATTCACAATCGACTTCGGCGCGTCTTGGTGGACGTTGTCATGACCCGGAGAGATGGAGCCGCGCGCGACCGGCAGGCGGCGCTTCTAGCCAAGCGCGGCGATATCCACGACTGCTGCAAGGTCGCGAGAAATCTCCTCACCGTCGAGACCACGAAGGACACTTTCCTCTCGGTCTGCTGCGTCTGCCAGAGAAAGCACTACCGTATGGTTGCGGAGTCGGGTTTGTATCCGGTCAGCGGGTTGCCTACAGGAGGATCGTCATGAAAAACGAGGCGTTGTGGGCGAGACTCCGCGAGCTCGAGGCGCTGCGCGATAAGATCCTCGAAAAGTGCGCGCCGCTCGACCTGGAGCGCGAGAAGGCGTGGGCCCTCGTCTCCGAGGCGACCGCCTCGTGGAAAGAGATCGGCGAGGCGATCATGAAGCTCAAGGGCGAGGGGTTCCGCGTGATGTCCAACGAGATCGCGGCGCTCCGTCGCGCCCTGGGCTCTGCTCAGTCCATGAAGGCGGAAGCCGGCGAGTACGGAGTCAAGGGCGAGGCGGTCTAAACGAGAGGTAGGTCGTCGTGAACGAATCCCAGCGCACCCCAACTCGCTGGTTCTTCTTCTTCGCGGCGGTCACGTATAGCCTGTCCGCGGAGTCGGGCTCCTATGGCGTGACCGGCCAGACCGCCGGGCTCAAAGCGGCTCGCAAGGTCGACGCCGCGAGCGGGGTCTACGCGAAGACGGGCCAGGTGGCGACGCTCCGCGTGAACCGCGCCCTCGCCGGCGGGGCGGCTTCCGGCTCGTACTCCATCTCTGGGCAAGCGGCCGCGCTGCTCGCGCAGCGCGAAGTGGCGGCCGTCTCGGGCGCGTATTCCGTGAGCGGGGCCACCACCGCGCTACTCGCGCAGAGGAAGTTGATCGCCGGGTCCGGGACCTACGTCCTGTCAGGACAGGTCGTCGATCTGCTCAAGGGGTTCCGGGTCGTGGCGGAGAGCGGGACGTACGCCGCGACCGGAACGACCGCTACCTTGCGCCTCGCTCGGCGCGTCTCGGCTGCGGCGGGCTCCTACCTCGTGTTCGGCTCGACGGCCGGGCTCCGAGCGGAGAGGCGCGTCGTGGCCGCGGCTGGGGCCTACGCGGTCACCGGATCGGTGGTGGATCTCGACTTGGTGCGGCGGCTGATCGCCGGCTCCGGCGTCTACGCGCTCTCTGGTTCGCCCGTCACGCTGCGTCCGGCCAGAGAGATCACCGCCTCGGCGGGCTCGTACACGATCTCGGGATCGACCGTCACTCTTTTCGGCGGTGCGCTCTGGAAACCAGTGGCGAGGCCGGGCGCGGCCGCCTTCACGACCGTCTTGGTTGGCAGCGCGGCATCGACGCGACTCACGCCCTCCGAGGCCACGACATCGTTGGCGGGTAGCAGGACGTCGACGAAGCTGACGCCCTCCGAGACGGCGACCGTCATCAGGAGCGTGTGATGGATAGCTTCTACTTGAAATACCGGGACACGCGCCCAATCCTCGACGTGGAACTGCATGATCCGGCGCCGGCGGGCAGTGCGCCCGGGACGATCGGGCCGATCCATGACCTGACCGGAAGCACTGAGTGGAAGCTGTTCATTTGGCTCGCCGACGGCTTGACGAAGCTGAGCAGGCCCATGACCATTCAGGGGGCGCCGACTGCCGGACTGCTTCGCTACACCTGGATCGCTGGCGATTGGGCCGCACCGTCTTCGCCCGACACGAACGGGGCGTTCACGGTCGGTGGGCTGGTGGTGGGGCCCACCGTTCCGCTCGACCCTGGCCAGGTCGAGCACCGCATGGAGTACGAGGTGGTCGGGCCCGCAGGGGCGCGAATGACCTTCCCGAACAGCGATCCTGAGCTTGGCAATACCCAGCGGGCCTACGACATCTTGCGGATTCCTCCAGACATCGGACAGGGATGAAGGCGATGCGACGCGCAGGCGGCTGCTCCTCGACCATCCCCACGTGGCCTGGGTCCTTCTCGGCACCACAGCGAGCGGGCGCGCCTTGG
>Ga0247727_10005973_pt1 | contig 24203 bp, 24 predicted proteins | sample WisWelCaveWW1625_FD_202498 | JGI IMG/M metagenome (GOLD analysis project Ga0247727, IMG submission 202498) | Biofilm microbial communities from Wishing Well Cave, Virginia, United States - WW16-25 | ecosystem: Environmental > Aquatic > Deep subsurface > Groundwater > Cave microbial mat | place... | reverse complement strand
GCCTTGGCGACGATTTCTTTGACCTCCAACTCGCGCAAGTAGTGCGTCACCAAAATGCTGGCGTCCAAGCGGTCGCCAAGACTGACGATCACCACATCGATATTGTTGACGCCAAGACTAACCAAAATGTCTTTGTCGGTCGCATCGGCAATGACTGCTTTATCGACGATCTGCTTGACATCGTCGATCTTGGATTCATCGTTATCGACTGCCAAAACAGAGAGGCCGCGTTCGCTCAATGCCTTGCATAAAAAAAATCCAAAACTGGAGAGGCCGATAACAGCAAAAGTGCGCATAAAAAATATACTCCTTACTTTTTTCAAAATTTCGGATCAGCCGATTAAAAAATTCTCTGTGGCCAGTTTGTGTCTTTTGTATTTTGTTTTCACTGCCGCAACGGCCACGGTCAATGGCCCGATGCGGCCAAGGAACATGACGAACGATAACATCACTTTGGCGAAATCACTGAGAGATGGCGTGATGCCGGTGGACAATCCAACCGTGCCAAACGCGGAAGTGACTTCGAAGAGCACCGGCAAAAATTTATCGCGATCTGCCGTGCCGCGCAAATCACCATACTCGGTAACCATTATTATAAACGAAACCGCCAGAATGACTACCAAGGAAAACAACGTCACCGCAATCGCTTTCGAAACGACGCTTTCAGGGACGCGGCGCTGCATCAACTCGACGTCGGGATATTCGTGAATCTGCGCTCTGAAGAAGGCAATCAATACGGCAAAAGTACTGGTCTTGATACCGCCGGCGCACGACCCGCTGGAACCGCCGATGAACATCAGCACGATGATAAAAAATAACGAGCTGTTGGTGAGCACGCCGATGTCCACCGTATTATAGCCTGCGGTTCGCGGCGTGATCGATTGGAAGATGCTGGCGATGATCTTCGTGGACAATGAAAACGGTTCAAGGACATTTCTGTATTCGATTGCAAAAAACACCAGCGCGCCGCCGATAATGAGTGCAGCCGTCACCGAAAGCGTTAAGCGCGCGTGAAAATTCAGCTCGCCAAAACTAAACCGGCGTTTCTGGAGGATCATTCTTCCGACTTCGTAGAACACGACGAACCCCAAACCGCCGGTGACGATCAAGGCGCAAATGATCAAACTGACATACCAATCTCCGACGTAACGCATGAGATTGTCGGGATAAAGAGCAAAACCAGCATTACAAAACGCCGAGATGCTATGAAAAATACCGTACCAGATTGCATCCTCTTTTGGATGCACATGGCGAAATTGCAGATACAATAAAATCGCGCCGACCGCTTCGATTGAAATCGTGGTCACGAAAATGGTTTTCAACAGCCCCGCAATCGTTCCCATCGGACGCTGGCTAAAAGAAGTTTCAATGAGGTCTTTTCCGCCGAAGGAGAGCCGCCCGCGAATGAGCAAGATGAATAGTGTTGAAAAAGTCAAAAAACCCAAACCGCCAACTTGGACATAAATCAGCAGAACGATTTGGCCAAATGATGATAGCCTTGTGCCAATGTCGATCACACTAAGTCCGGTGACACAGGTTGCTGAGGTGATACTAAATAGCGCGTCGACGAAGGTGAGTGGTTGTTGAGTGGATGCAATCGGCAGGATCAACAGAAATGTGCCGCTGAGGATCAAGCCAGCAAAGCTCAAAACCAACATACGCGCCGGGTTGCGCAAGACGTGCACACGCAGCCATTCGATGATCTGGGCTGGGCGCTTATTTCGATTGACTGAGGACAAGTAAAGCGATGGCTCCGCATTTAATATGCAAGGATAACGGCGGTCAAAGTAAACAAAATTACCTGAAAATGCAAGCTCACTAACTTTGGTACAAATGCTACGGAGGGCGGGAGGATGGAGTTCAAGCTGAACATTCGCGATATGCCTGCTGACCAGCGGCCTCGGGAACGGCTCATCCAACTCGGATCGGAAAGTTTGTCGGATGCGGAATTGCTGGGAATCATTTTGCGCGTTGGTAATGCGCAAACGACGGCCATCGGCTTGGCGCAAAAAATTCTTCAAGAATGCGGCGGCTTCCGCGGCATCGATGGGCGCAGCGTGGCGGAGTTGTGCAGCATCTCCGGCGTTGGACCGGCCAAGGCCGCGCAGATAAAAGCAGCGTTAGCCATCGGCAAAAAGTTGATGGCGGAGAACGATACTCCTCGCGATTACATTGCCACCAGCGAAGACGCCTACAAACGTTACGCGTTGCGTCTGCAAAACTTGACGCGAGAAGTTTTTGTCGTTATCTTGCTCACGGCGCGCAATAAAGTCATCAAAGAGCGCACGCTGTTTGAAGGCACGTTGACCGAAAGCCTGGTCAGCCCGCGCGAAGTGATTAAGGAAGCATTGAATGAAGCCGCCGCTTCATTGATCTTCGTGCACAATCACCCAAGCCGCGACCCCAGCCCCAGCTCCGAAGACCGCCTGGTGACGGCGAAGCTCAAAGAAGCATGCCGCGCTGTCGGCGTCAGCGTGCATGATCACATCATCATCGGCGGCGAGCGCTACTTTAGTTTTGCAGATGAAGGAATTTTATAAACGAGATAATATTGCATGTGCAGAATGATCGGTTGTTTTTCTCAATCGCCAGTTGATTTGAATTACCCTCTCTTGGATGCGCCTTATGCGCTTATCCGCCAGAGCAAACAAGATCGCGCTGGCAAGACACATCGCGATGGCTGGGGAATCGCGTGCTGGAATGGCGATTTCGCGCCGCTAGTTCAAAAGAATTTCGAGCCGGCCTTTGACGATGTCGTGTTCGGCGAAAAATCCTCGCATCTGCGTGCTCCGGTTTGGATTGCCCATGTTCGCGCTGCCTCTTCCGGAAATGTGCGCTTGGAAAACACCCATCCGTTTCACTATGGAAGTTGGGCATGGGCGCATAATGGCACGATCATCAAGCCGCTCGATCTGCTGAGCGAGATCATCATGGACAACGTCGCACCGGATTTTCGTGAGTTGCGTCGCGGTTCAACGGATAGCGAGTTATGCTTCTTGCTTTTCTTGACAGAGCTTTTTCGGCGCAGCGACGGCGACTTCGCCAACCCACCGATGGAAATAATCACTTCGTCGATGCGCGCAGTGGTCAACTTCCTGTATACGATCACCACGCCTCTCAAACAAAATCCACCGACCATGAATTTCATGACGAGTAACGGGAAAATTCTTGTTGCCACACGGTGGGGGAAATCGTTATGGTCCCTGCAAAGCACTCGGAAAAATGAAAGCGATGGGAATATGAATTCTTCGGCGGTTTATGTTGCCTCGGAGCCGTTTGACGACGATGATTGGACGGAAGCGCCGGATCATTCATTGGTGACGATTGATGAACACGGAATATTGAAAGTTGTCGCTTTGGAGAATTGATTGCCGTGGCAATAAAAGCGAATGGATTTTATAAGCCTCCAACACTCGGCATCATTGGCGGCGGCCAGCTTGCGAAGATGACCGCGCTGGCTGCTTTTCAGCTCGGCTGCGAAATCATTGTGCTTGAAAGAAAAGAAGAATTCCCAGCGCACAGCATGGTCACCGATTTTCTGATCGGCGATTGGGATGATCCGAATTATCTGATCCGCTTGGCATCGAGAGTGGATGTGCTGACTTTGGAAAATGAGTTCGTTGATGCCGAAGCGTTGGCGATTGTCGAGCGCGAAGGTTACAAGCTTTTGCCGCGCGCCGAGTGCATTCGCATCGTCCAAGACAAGCTTTTTCAAAAACAGGCGCTGCAACAAGCGGGACTTCCCGTGCCGCAGTTTGCGGATACGCCAAACCAGCAAGCGGCGATGGCGGCAGCAGAAAAATTCGGCTGGCCGATCTTATTGAAAAAACGCCGCAACGGTTATGATGGCAAAGGGAATGCGACTATCAAATCATCGAAAGAGTTGGAGTCTGCCTGGAAACAATTGGACGGCGAGGTGAATGCTCTTTACGTCGAGGAGTATTGCTCTTTCAGCAAAGAGCTTGCTGTAATGATTACTCGTGGGCAAGATGGAGAAGAAGCGACTTATCCGGTTGTGGAAACGATTCAGCGCGAACATATTTGTGAAATTGTGAGAGCGCCGGCCGCGATCCCGAATGAAGTTGCAGCGCGCGCTTCGGATATTGCGCGCCGCGCCGTTGCCGCCGTTGATGGCGTTGGCACGATGGGCGTTGAATTATTTGTCTCGAGCAACGGCGAGATTCTGATCAACGAGATGGCGCCGCGTGTTCACAACTCTGGACACTACACAATCGAAGCCTGCGTTTGTTCGCAATTTGAAAATCACGTCCGTGCTGTGTTGGGATGGCCGCTTGGCTCAACCGCGATGCGTGCGCCAGCAGCAGTGATGATCAATCTGCTCGGCATTGGCGAGGGCAGTGGGGAGCCGCAGAATTTGGTTGAAGCGTTGCGTGTAGATGGCGCGCATGTGCACATTTACGGAAAATCCAAAAGTGCAAGAGGACGCAAGATGGGACATGTGATAGCTCTGGGTGACTCTGTGACACAAGCCCAGGAGATAGCGCAGCGCGCGGCAGAGTGCATTCGATTTGGAGCGCGGGAATGAAGAAAGCCAATAGTCGGCAGCGCCCGGTGGTCGGCATCATCATGGGCAGCGATTCAGACTTGCCGACGATGAAATTAGCAGCGGAAGTTTGTGCTGAGTTCGGCGTGCCACATGAAGTGAAGGTGGTGTCGGCGCATCGCACGCCGCTGGACATGGCCCGTTATGCACGAAGCGCGCATCGCCGGGGATTACAAGTGATTATTGCCGGCGCCGGCGGTGCGGCGCATTTACCTGGCATGGTCGCCAGCCACACGCCGTTGCCGGTGATCGGCGTGCCGATTGAAACACGCGCGCTGAAGGGTTTGGATTCGCTGCTCTCGATCGCGCAAATGCCTGCTGGAATTCCGGTCGCCACGGTAGCCATTGGCAACGGCAAGAACGCCGGGTTGTTGGCCGTTCGTATTCTCGCATCTCGCGATGCAACGCTACGCGCACAACTCTTGAAATTCATGGCGCGCATGGCGAAGGAATCGCGAGCTAAAAACTTAAAGTTGAAGTCGAGAAGTGAGTAACCGGTGATCAGTAACTCGTCGCCGGTAATCAGTGCAACGTCTTGTTTTTCTCCGCTCCTTGCGATGAACTCCGCGCCCCGGTGCTTTTCGATGATTGAAAAATTTCCCATTCCCTGCCTCATCGGCCCTACCGCTGTCGGTAAAACCGCTGTCGCCATCGTACTCGCGCAAGCGCGTGGCTGGGAAATCATCTCCGCAGACTCACGCCAAGTTTATCGCTATCTCAATGTTGGCACGGCCAAACCTATACGCTCTGAGCTTGCGAGCGTTCCTCATCATTTTATCGATATTCGCAATCCCGATGAAATTTACAGCGCCGGTGAGTTTGCGCGTGAAGCGCGCGTAAGCATTTCCGAAATTTTAGCGCGCGGTAAAATTCCCATGATCGTCGGCGGCTCCGGTCTCTACATTCGAGCGCTGACCCAAGGATTCTTCGAGCCGCCGATTTCCAATCGAAGCGTGCAGCGCGAGTTGAAGCAGCGTGCACAGCAGGAAGGAGTCGCCGTTCTTCACGCCGAACTTGCGAAAGTCGATGCCGAAAGCGCGGCGCGGCTTCATCCGAATGATGTGCATCGCATCGTTCGCGCCCTTGAAGTTTTTTATACCTCAGGACGGCCTCTCTCTGAATTCTTGAAAAATGAAACGGCCAGCACGCCTTACGATTTTTATTTCACCGGCTTGAGCATGCCGCGCGAGGAGCTTTACAATCGTATCGATCTTCGCGTTGACAACATGATCGAGAACGGATTAGTGGATGAATGTCGAAAGCTTTTAGAACGGGGTTATTCGCCCGAACTTAACGCATTACAGACCGTTGGCTACAAAGAAGTTTTTGCTTTTCTTGCCAAAAAACTTGATGAACAAAAAATGATCGATGAGATCAAAAGGCATACACGCAATTATGCCAAGCGCCAGATGACATGGTTTCGCAAAAACCCGAATCCGCGCTGGGTGGAGAGAAGCGCGAAGGACGCTGTCGAGAGCATCGCGCAGTTGGTTTCCGCCGAATTTGAATTTCTGAAAACATCCGGTTAGACTTTCGCCTTGACATTCGAAAGCCCTTTCATTATTTTGCGTTCGCATTCTTCCTCCCCGTGTGCAAAGGATTCTCGTTTCGTCAATCGACCAACGAGGCTTGATGCTTCATCAACATCCCCATTCTGTTGCGAATCAATTACAAGCCGCCGCTTGGTTGTGGTTGAGCATGGTGGTTGTGATCGTGCTTTTTGCGGTGATCGTCAGCGGGTTCTTGTGGTATCTTGCCGACCGTAGCCGCGCCTATCCACACGTGGAGCAGATCGGCTATCTCGGAGCGATGGCCGGGGCGCTTGGCTCAAAATGGTTTCAGAAGACGGGAATTATTTCACGACGTTTTGATTTTTCACGTGAAGAGAGTTGTTTCAAAGCTTATCGGCAGGCCCTCGTCATCGGGATGGCGTTGGCAGAGTGCGGCGCGCTCGTGCTGTTGGTGAGCATGCTGTTATCGCAAATGCTGCTTCCGGCAATTTTATTTTTCATTTTACCTCTGGGGGCGATGATTTCCCTCCGGCCCAGCCACAAAGCGTTCGACGATTTTTGTAAGTGGCATAAAGAGCGGTCACGATAAACATGTTTCTCGTTTCGTATCTATGATTTCGATTGATCGCCCGACAATTTGCGAGCTGCTTCGACGACTCTTGCAAGCACCGAGTTATCCCGGTTTGCCACGACGGGAGGAGAAAGCGGTCGCAGTACTTGCTGATTTTTTTACGACTCAAGGAGTCGAGTTTACACAAACTGAGGTCAGCTCGGGTCGACCAAATTTGTTGGCGAAGATCAGCGCGAGTGCGCCGGGAAAACATCTTGTGCTCTGCGGACATACGGACACGGTGCCGCCGAACAAGATGACGTCACGCGATCTTTTTTCCGCCGAGATTGAAGGTGGGCGCATGTTTGGGCGTGGCACCGTCGATATGAAAGGCGCGCTTGCTGCAATGGCAGGAGCGATGGCGGCAATTCATCACGCAAAACTTCTGCGCCGGGGATCGCTCTCCTTCGTAGCCGTGATCGACGAAGAAATGGAGAGTCTCGGCGCGGAAGCGTTGATTCGTTCCGGTTTCAAAGCCGATGGCGCGATAGTCGGCGAGCCGACACAAAATCAAATCGCCATCGGGCATAAGGGGCTTGAATGGATCGAAGTTGAGTTCATCGGCAAAGCAACACACGGCGGCACGGCTGATAAAGGCGTGAATGCAATTTCTGCGGCAGCAAAATTTATTCGCATAGTCGAAGAAAATCTTTTTCAGAAATTGAGTCAACGGCATCATCCAATCATCGGTTCACCAACGCTTAATTTCGGTACGATACAAGGCGGCGATCAACCCAGCACGGTTGCGGCGAATTGTAAAATTCAAATCGACCGGCGCTGGATTCCTTCGGAAGATGTCGATCTGGTTTTTTCAGAAATCGAAGAGTGTTTGGCTCGGGTTAAGCTGCAAATGCCAGGACTCAAAACCGCGTTGCGCCGCGTTCCCGGCGGCATGGCGACGATGATTCACGGGCCATTGGAAATTTCTGAAACGCACCCACTTGTTGTTGCTGCGCAAAAAGCGCGTAAAGAAATTTGTGGAAACGCAGAAGCGCTCACAGCTTTTCCGGCGTGGACTGACGGCGCTTTGCTTTCTCGCGAAGCAAATATTCCGACAATCATTCTCGGTCCGGGAGATTTAGCCCTCGCGCATTCGGCTGATGAATCAATCGCCCTCGAGGAAGTTTATCAAGCTGCGGAAATTTATGCGATGACGGTGATTCATTTTTTAGAAAGCTGATCAAGATTTTAAATGAAACTCCGCGTTCCGCACACCTATGTTCTGCTCTTTGGCTTATTGCTCTTGGCAGCAATTTTGACGCACATCATGCCTGCCGGAGAATACACCCGCATCGAGCGCAATGGCAGGCAGGTGGTTGATCCGCTTTCTTTTCATGGCGTCGATAAAAAGCCCGCAACCGTTTCCAGCGTCTTGATGGCTTTTCCACGCGGCCTCGTCGAGGTCGGCCACATAGTTTTTTATATTTTCATTGTCGGTGGCGCTTTCGGTGTCGTGACTGCGACAGGCGCGATTGACGCGGGGATCGGAACAGCAATCCGCAAGATCGGCCGTCGAGAGAATTTACTGATCCCCGGACTGACGTTTCTCTTCGCGCTCGGTGGCGGCACTATTGGCATGGCTGAAGAGACATTGCCCTTTTTGCCAGCCTTAGTTTTATTGACGCGTTCTTTGGGTTATGATTCGTTGACCGCCGGTGGCATTGCACTCGTCGGTGCTTGCGCAGGGTTCGGCGGCGCGTTCATCAATCCATTCACACTTGGCGTCGCCCAGAGCATAGCTGAATTGCCGGCGTTATCCGGGTTCTCTTATCGTGTGATTGTTTGGTTTATCCTAACCGCCGTCACCGTGTGGTGGATGGCGCGATACGCGGCGCGTGTGAAAAAAAATCCGCAAACAAGCTTGGCGTTCAAAATCGATCAAGCGCGCCGGTTCGACAAGACTTCGGCGAGACTTCGGCGTGAGCGCTCGGTCGAGCCGCTGACGTCGAGCCGTGCAGAAACTCAGAAAGTTGATGAGCTGCCGGCGCTGACTCGCCGCCATGTTTACGTGCTTCTTCTCTCTGCAGCGGTTTTTCTTTTGTTGGTCGTCGGTGCGATAAAATGGCAATGGGGCATCATGGAGCTTGCGGGATTGTTCATCGGCTTGATGGCGCTTGCCGGCCCGGTGGGTGGCCTCTCGCTCGACAAAACCGCCGAGAAGTTCATCGACGGCGCCGCGGCATTGACCGGCGGCGCTTTAGTTGTTGGGTTGGCTCGTGCGACACTCGTGGTTCTAAACGACGCACGGGTCATCGACACGATCATCGCGGCGATGGCTAACTTGGTGCAACATTTACCCGCATCAGTGAGCGTCGTCGGTATTTACTTCATGCAAATTCTTTTGAGCTACATCGTGCCTTCAGGCGGTGGGCAAGCCGCGTTGAGTATTCCGATTCTTGCGCCGCTTTCTGATTTGCTCTGCGTCACACGGCAAACGATGGTGTTGGCTTATCAGTTCGGCGACGGCTTCAGCAACATCATGACCCCGGCGCAGGGATATTTTATGGCGGGCTTGGCGCTCATCGGCATTCCGTGGAGCGTGTGGGCGCGCTGGTTTTTGCCGCTGCTGGGAATTTGGTATGCGATAGGACTAGTGATGTTGTTGATTGCACATGCGATGAAGTGGGGGCCATTTTAAAAGGAAAAAATTGTAAGAACATTTCTTTGGTCTTTATCGCGCAGAACCGGATGCTCTACGCGTCTTTCGTCGTCAAGGACGATGGTCTTTTTCGAGGGAGGCTACCATGACTGCTGCTGTTGAGATTTCCCCGCATGCCGCTGTTGAAGCTGCACATCGACCACTTTGGCGAAAATTTCCCGCACTCAAAAACGTTCTGCCGATTTTCCCCATCGCAAATTTGCCCACCCCGGTCGAACTTGTTCCCGCGCTCGGTGATGATTTGTCTATTCCAGGATTGTTTATCAAGAGAGATGACATAACTGGCGAACTTTACGGTGGGGCAAAAGTGCGGGCTGCTGAAGTTATACTTGGCGCGGCAGTTCATGCTGGCAAGAAGCATTTGCTTTGCAGCAGCGTTGCGGCCTCGAACTGGCTCTCGGTCTGCGCGATTTACGGCAAGGCGCTTGGGTTGCGCGTGCACCTCTTGGGCTTGAAGCGCGAGCTTGACGACAACAAAAAGAATAATCTGCAAATCCAACAAGCCATTGCCGATGATGTGATTATCGAAAAAAATCCTCTGCAACTGCTTCGCCGCGCCGCGCAAGTGCTCTGGCAATATCGCGGCGATGTTTTTTACGGCGCGCCGGGCGGCACGTCCCCTTCCACCTGTCTGACTTATGTCAATGCGATGTTCGAGCTTGCCGAACAAATTCGCGCAAAAAGGCTGCCGGAGCCGAAGTACATTTTTTGCGGTCTCGGCAGTTGCGGAACCGCTGCCGGTTTGGCGCTCGGCGCGGTGCTTGCCGGACTGCGCTCGCGCATCATCGCCATTCGTGTTGCCGACCGCATGGTCTCAAATCGCGTCAATGTTGAAAGGCTCGTTTGGACTGCAATGAGAAAACTTCACAACGCCGACGGCAACGCCTTACTCATCGAAAGCCCGTTGAGGCGATTGCAGATCGACCACCATTATTTTGGTCCGGGCTATGGAAAGTCATATGCCGATGCCGAACGGATGAAAGAGCTGATGGTCGAGACCGTCGGCGTGCCACTCGACGACACCTACACCTCCAAAGTCGTCTGGGGCATGGCTGACTATTGCCATCGCCATCGTGTTGGCAAAACGCCGGTTTTATATTGGCATTCACTAAACTCTCGCCTCATGACGATCAGCGAGCTGTGCGCCGGCGTGAAAGAATTCTTCAGTCATAACCAAAACGTGGAAATCGCCCATGCCTGAGCTGCCCGATTTGGTTTATCTCCAAAAGCGGTTATCGCCGTTGTTGGAGAATCAACGCATTGCCGAAGTAAGGGTGAGCGAGCCGATAGTCGTACGCATGCTTCTTCCGGGTGATTTTTCCAGTGTATTGATCGGTCGTGTTTTTACCGGAGTACGGCGCCACGGGCCGTTTCTGGTTTTCTCGCTCGATGAAAATCGCGAGTTGATCATTCATCCCATGCTCGCCGGGCGCTTCATGGTTTCTGATAAACAGGAGAAAATGGGGGCATCCGTCTGCGTCTCACTGACTTTATCGAACGACAAAATCTTTCACTACCTCGATGACAAGAAAATGGGGAAGATATATTTCACGGCTGCCGGGGAGCATCAAAACATCCCCCGCTTTACTGATCAAGGCATCGACCTGTTGTCTGACAAATTCACGTTGGACTATTTCCGCGAGAAGCTCAAGAAGTCGCGCAAACAAGTACGCGTTCTGATCATGGATCAAACCGTGGTCAGCGCCATCGGCAACGCCTACGCCGACGAGATACTCTTCTGCGCCGGAATTCATCCAAAGACATTTTGCTATCAACTTGGTGATGAGGCAATCGAAAGATTGGATCGCTGCATCGGTGAGGTGATGCGCTGGGGAATTTCGGAAGTTGAAAAAGCCGCGCCCAGCCTTGAGGACAAGTATCGCGAACATGTGCGGGTGCGCAATCGCAAAGATCAGCCATGCCCAAACTGTGGCGCGAAAATCCGCCGCGCCGGGGTGCTCGGTTACGATACATTCTTTTGCCCAAATTGCCAACCGCTGGGGAGGGAGCAGTTTATTGATTGGCGGAAGCTTTCCAAGGAATAGGTAGGATGAGTGTTTGTTGGTTGTCCATGAAGATGTGAACGCCGGATTCAATTATTCATAGAACTTCATTGTGCGTTTTTGAGATACCATTCCCAGAAGCGGCGAACCCGCTGGGAGATGCTCAAGTGTTCCAAATAACGGGCGACGACTTCTCGTGGTACGCGTTTGACCTCGACAGCCGTTCCGCGTTCAAGAAGACGGCCAAGATACCAAATAAAAAAACTCTCCTCGTGCATTTCGGAAGGAGAAAAATGATAATCCCAGAGCAAAGCCTTGTTGACTTCGATGTTGTATAGCGTGTTCATGCAAAAATAATAGCCAAAATACTTTCAAAAGCCAAGCGCCGCAAACTAACGAGCAACGATCCAAGGTAGAACTAAGAAAATCTTGCATCCCAAAACGCTGAAGCTTATATTGGCACGTTCATTTTTCAGAAAATCAAAAGTTCACTCTAATCCGAACAGGAGATACAGAAATGATAGAGCGCATGAATGCGGCAAAATTTGGCGAGACGACTGCGACGTTGCTCGGCCCGGAACTCAAAGTCGGCGACAAGGCGCCGGCATTTTCAGTGATCGCCGCGGATAAATCGGTTTTCACGCAAGAGAATTTGAAGGGTAAGCTGACAATCATATGTTCAATTCCATCCGTCGATACCGGCGTTTGTGATCGTGAGACCAAGCGCTTCAATGATGAGGCTAAGAAGCTCGGCGACAAAGCGCAGATCGTGGTAATCAGTTGCGATTTGCCGCTTCGCCAAAAAAGCTGGTGCGGCGCCGCCGGAGTTGAAAACGCGAAACTCTACAGTGATCATAAAGAAGTGAGCTTCGGCAACGCGTTTGGCACGCACATGAAAGAACTGCGCATTTTGTCGCGTGCGGTTTTCGTCACCGATAAAGACGCGCTCGTGCGTCATGTCGAGTATGTGCAGGTCGCTGGCAACGAGCCGAATTATGATCCAGCGATCGAGGCGGTCAAGAAGTTGATGTAGTTCGGAATTGTGCAAGGGTTCATCGAGCGTGCTCAAGAGCAGAAGAGCAACGATGAACCCTTCTTTTTGCGGGAAGATTATGGCTGTGAATCCACAATCGAGCACAAATGCTTTTGCAACTGCCAAAGCGCCATTTGCTGATCTGCGCGACAAGGTAGTTTTAATCACCGGCGGGACACGCGGCATCGGCTGGGTGACCGCAGCTTTGTTTGCATCCTGTGGCGCTCAGGTGGCTGTAAACGGTCGAGAGCAGTCTGAAGCGGACGCGGCGGCGCGCAAATTGAACGAAGCGTATGGCACACCCACGCAGGCGCTGGCTGCGGATGTTTCCGATGTGCGACAAGTTAGAAAAATGTTCGAGAACTTTTCCTTGTGGAGCCGCGAGCGGTTAGATGTCTTGGTGTGCTGTGCCGGTTACCCTCTGGTGGATGATCTCTGGAATACGCCTTTGCACGAAGTCGGCGACGAAGAAGTCGAAAGATGGTTCAAGGATGTTCGAGCGGTCGATTTGGACGGCGCGCGATATTGCTCACGCCACGCGCTGCAAATGATGATTCCGGAAAAAAGCGGCAGCTTGGTTTTCGTTAGCGCCACGCCGGCGCTTGTCGGTTATCACGGCACGCCTTACACCGAAGCTAAGGCTGGGGTGCTCGGCCTCATGCGCGACATCACTGTTGAGTATGCGAAGTCCAACATTCGCGCTAACGCCGTTGCGCCGGGGAATATTGCCAGCGGTTGGTATCATCAACTTTCGGAGCAACGGCGCGATGAGTTGGCGAAGGAAGCTCCGCTTGGCAGATGGGGCAAACCGGAGGAAGTTGCCGGAACGATTCTGTTTCTCGCTTCGGATCTGGCCGGCTACATCACCGGCCAGACAATTGTAGTAGATGGGGGAGAGGTGATTCGATGACCCGCGAAAAATCCGATAAATAATCCCGACGTCATCCTCTTCCAAATATCCTCTTTGAAGACGCATTACGCCACAACTTTTCCTTTCATGTTCATCAGCCTCACCGGCGCAGAAATCATGTGGCCGTTGCCGTTACCGAAGCTCAACGTATCCATCGGACAAACGGTGACGCAGATGCCGCAGCCGATGCACGAGCTGGTCTCGTTGTCGAGCACTTGCTGCTTCAGCGCGTAGCTCATCACGTCAATGCCGACCTGGCAATTCCGCGAGCACTCATAGCAGCCGATGCACTTGTCATTGGCGACGATTTTAAACTTGCTGACTTTGAGCTTGGCAAAAAAATGCGATTGCAGATGCATGAGCTTGGCAAGCGGGCACCAGTAGCGGCACCACACTTTGCCGCCGAGGAAGGGATAGAGAGTAACCGGCAAAATACCAACGAGCCAGACGTCGGCGTAGATGCGATACAAGCTCACTCCCAGGTCAGCCGCGTTGTACAACACGCCATAAATATCTTTGATCAGCACCACGGCTGTAACGACGGCTGCAAAAATCAGCACTGCAAGATTCATCCATTCCCATCTGATCGATGTTTTGCCTTTTGGCGCAAGATGTCTCCACCGATCGCCGAACGTTTCGGCCAAGCCGCCGCAGCCGCAAATCCATGAGCAATAGCGTTTGCCCTGGAAGAGAACAAAAATCGGGATGACGACAAACGTGAGCAACACGCCCCACACCACCCATACTTGATGCGGGTTGTAAAAGAATGTGTAAAAGAAGAGGGGCCACGCATAGACCAAGCCGTAGCTGCGCCATGCTTGGTCGGCAAACACCGGATCGCTCGCCAGCTTCTCGCCGACCCACTGAAACTTCACGGCGTATTGAAACAGAAACTCCGGTACAAGAAAGAACATGATCCACTGAAAACTCAACAAACAAACGTAACGCCAGATTTGAAATTTGTCTTTGCGATCCAACCCCCAGCGTTTCACTGCCTGCAATCCAAACAGTGTCATGAGCGTCGTGTAGAGCACGGTGTACCAGAACGACCACGGTCTATCGAAGAGCGATAAAAATTTATAGCCCCAATCTTTGTAAGGCCAGAACTCTTCTCCCTTGCCAACCTTGACGCCGTAGATCGTGTACCAAACGAAAAACGAAATACCAAGCCAGGCGAACCGATCGCCTTTCATGCCGAAGCGAATCATTCCCACGAGGCCGATGGCAAAAGCGAGCGCGCCGATCCAGTTCGGAATAAAGGAAAAGTCGATACCCAAGAAAGAAGCGTGGCCGCCAAACCCAACGCCGAAAATCGCCAGGCCGATGAAGGCCAGGAGTGAGAGGCCTATGGTGCGCAGCAGGCTGCCTTCCCACTCGTTCTCCATTTTGAGTCCAAGTGATTTGAGAAAATCGCGCGGCACATCCGCGCCGACGAGCACAAAGGCATGGTCGTAGGGGATCTTGCGAATCTCATCGCTGCCCCCGCGATTGATCTTTAACGTGGCCTCATGCTCGGCAAATTCTGTGATGTCAGAATTGAGCAGCGGCTCGATTCTCTTCGCAGCAATGGCTTCGTTCAGTTTTCTCTCGTTGTCTTTGAAAATGCGCGCAAACTCGCTGCCGCGATAGGAGAGATATATTTTATTCTGCTCGCTCAACGTCACTGCAGCTTCGATGGCGCTGTTGCCGCCGCCAACGACGATGATGTTTTCATTTTTATATTTGCGCGGCGAGTACAAGCGATGATAAACATGCTCGCGATCCTCGCCTTTTACTTTCAGCTTGCGCGGGTTGCCGCGCTGGCCGGTGGCCAAGACCACGCGCTTAGCCCGATACTCGCTCTTTGGCGTCTTGACATGAAAGATGCCATCTTTTTTCTCAACTCCGGTGACGCCCTCGGAGGTGCGCACATTGAGCTTGTTCTCTTCGATGATTTGATTCCAGCGTTTGGTCAAGTCTTCCTTCACCGCGCCATCGAGCCAGAGCTTGCCTTTGGGCGGCTGGGTGTCCGGCTCGGCATAGACATATTTTCCTTCAGGAAAATTTTCAATAGTGTTGGCGACTTGTTCTTTTTCGAGAACGACATAACGCATGCCGCGCTCTTTGGCTTGCAGCCCGGCGTTGAGTCCCGCAGCCCCGGCACCGATGATAAGCACGTCGTTGAGATCAGCCCCGTCGCCGCCGATGCCGCCGGGCAACGTGGCAATGTGCTCGACGACTTCATAACCTTGCGCCATGGCATACTTGATCACCGGCGCACCGGCGAGATCGCCGATGATGTATAGCCCGGGGATGTTGCTTTCGTTATTTTTTTTCAGAAATGGCCGCTCATTCTGACCGCTGCCGGAGTGCAGAATGTCGACAATTGGCTGCTTGATTTTTTCACCAAGAGAAAGCTTTTTTTCTTTGTCTGGCATATGACTACCTCAATGTGTGTTTCATTTCTTTTAAGTTCTGTTGTAAAAGTACAGTCGCTCGATGCTGGTCGCTTGTTGCTGGTGAAGCGATTCTGAGCGACCAGCATCAAGCATCCAGCGACAAGCATCTCGTATCTCGTATCCCGCATCCCGTATCACGCCCTCGCCACTTCCGATTGAATCAACGGTTTTAATTTTGTTCCGCAACTTGCGCATTTGGTTGCTGACGGATGATTCGTGTAACCGCATTTCTCGCACGGGACTGGCGCCGACGTTGTCGGCACTTTGACGAGACCCTCCGGCACCTCGCCGGGCTTTGCCGTCGACGGCCGGGTGAGAACATACAAGTAACCTACGATGGTAAGACCGATGAAGAAATTCGGAATCGGCGCCAGGCCTTTGGATACTGCCGCGTAACCGCTGAGGCCGCCAGTGAGCAAAGCAATCAAAACAACCAAACCAAAAATGAACCAACCAGCTTTGATGCCTGCTTGGCTGGTCTCATTTTCTTGAAAGAGCGCGCCCCGAGGTTGAAGAGAGGCAAAGTACGTTTGATAGATCACGGGATTGTTTCTTACGGCGCTTTCGCAAAATGAATGGGTTGGAATTTTTCGTCCGCGATAGAGCAGCGCATAACCCGCAGAATCCAAATACATCGGTTTATTGCAGCCGACGCATTTCAGAAAGCCTTGCACGGCGACTTTGATATGCCCTAGACTATTGGTTGAGTCTGCGACTGCATCTGCAGCAGATGTTTGAGCGGTGATCAGTAGAGCAATTGCCAATGTTGCAGCTCCAATCAAAACATTGAGCCACTTAATTCGCATTTGGTCTCCTCACTGGATTATGTGCAACTCATGCTTTTATTTCGCGGCTGTCGGTTTATAGTTTGGATCATGCTGGTCAAATATAAAGGAATCGTTCTGCACAATCTCACTCCCACTCTGCATGGAAAATCCCCGGCTTGTCCACGCGCTCGAAGGTATGCGCGCCGAAGAAATCGCGCTGCGCTTGAATCAAGTTGGCCGGCAGTTTTTCGCTGCGGTAGGAGTCGTAATAGGCCAGTGACGCGCTCATCGCCGGCAGGGGAATGCCCAGACCGATGGCGGTTTGAATCGCAAAGCGCCAAGCCTCCTGGCGGCTGTTCATCGCCTCTTGAAATTGCTTGTCGAGAAGAAGGTTGGGCAAATCACTATTGCGTTGATAAGCATTGGTGATGTCGTTCAGCAGTCTGGCGCGAATGATACAACCGGCGCGCCAAATTTTGGAAATGGCGCCCAAGTTCAAATTGTAATGATATTCCTCGGAGGCCTTCTTCAGCATGTTCATGCCCTGGGCGTATGAGCAGATCTTCGAGACGTACAACGCATCGCGCACCGCGTCAATAAGTTTTTGTGCCGAGCTGCTGGTGTACTTTGCTTTTGGGCCGGTTAAAATTTTGGATGCGCGCACGCGTTCATCTTTTAGCGACGAAAGAATGCGGCCATCAACCGCGGCGGTAATTGTTGGAATCGCCGCGCCAAGATCGTGCGCATTCTGGCTCGTCCATTTGCCGGTGCCCTTTTGTCCGGCTTTGTCGAGAATGACATCCACCAACGGCTTGCCGGTGTCGTTGTCAATCTTCTTGAATACTTTCGCCGTCACTTCGATGAGAAAAGAGGACAACTCGCCTTTGTTCCATTCGGAAAAAATATCAGAGAAGTCCCGCGCCGAAAGTCCGAGCGCGCCTTTGAGCAGATCGTAGGCTTCGGCGATGAGCTGCATGTCGCCGTACTCGATACCGTTGTGCACCATCTTCACATAATGTCCTGAACCACCGCCACCGATGTAGGTGACGCACGGCGCGCCGTCTTCTTTGGCCTTGGCAGACACGGCGATCATGATCGGCTCGATGTCTCGATAAGCTTTTTCGGAGCCGCCGGGCATCAGGCTCGGCCCCCACAACGCGCCCTCTTCGCCACCTGAAACCCCCATGCCGATGAAATTTATTCCCCTGCCTTCCAACTCTTTGACGCGGCGTTCGGTATCGGAGAAGTACGAGTTGCCGCCATCGATGATGAGGTCGCCTTTTTCCAAGTAAGAAAGTATCTGTTGAATCGTTTCATCAACCGCTTCGCCGGCTTTGACCAGCAGCATAATGCGCCGCGGCCTTTCGAGTGATGCGATGAATTCTTCCGGCGTTCTTGTCGGCTTGATATTTTTTTCTGAAGCCGGGCCTTTGATGTACTCCTCGGTGGTCGAGTAGGTACGATTGTAAACTGCAACTCCGAAGCCGTTGCGCTCGACATTCAGAACGAAATTTTGTCCCATCACCCCAAGGCCAATCATTCCAAAATCCTGCTTCTTCATTCTTCCTCCGTCATTTGTCATGATGATGGTCACCCTGAATCGATTGTGCCCAGGCTCGACCATCGCGCGCGAGCAATTCGTCACCAGCAGATGGCCCCCAGGTGCTGGGTTTGTAGGTGAGGAGCGGTGGCGCGTTTTCAGTTGCCCAGCCGGCTTGAATCGAGTCGATCAGTTTCCAGGCCAGCTCGATCTCATCGCTGCGCGCGAACAATGCTGCATCGCCGTTCAGCGCATCGAGCAGCAGGCGTTCGTAAGCCTCGGGTATGGTGGCCCCACCGAAAGAATCCTCGTAATGAAAATCCATATCCACCGGGCGCATTTGCATCCCTTTGTCGGGCACTTTGGCGGCAAAGCAAAGATGCAGTCCTTCATCAGGTTGAATGCGCAGACTGAGACTATTGGCAAACGGTTGGTTATCGCCGCTTTTTGAATTAAACAAATGATGCGGTGGCGTGCGAAAATGAATGGTGATGGCTGAAGTTTTATCCGCAAGCAATTTGCCGGAGCGCAAATAAAACGGCACGCCCTGCCAGCGCCAATTGTCGACAAAAAATTGTAAGGCGGCGTAGGTTGCTGTTTGCGAATTCTTGTCAACATCGGGTTCCGAGCGATAGCTTTCATATTGCGCGCGAACGGTATTTTTCTTGATCTCTTCATCGCGGAGAGGACGAATGGCGCTCAACACCTTGACTTTTTCATTGCGCAGCGCGTCGGCTTCATAAATCGCCGGCGGCTCCATGGCAATCAAAGTCAAGAGTTGCAAAAGATGATTCTGAAACATATCGCGCAAGACGCCGGCCTTTTCATAGTAACCGGCGCGATGCCCGACGCCGACGGTTTCGGCGACGGTGATCTGCACATGATCGACGTAGTTTCGATTCCAGATCGGCTCGAAGATGGCATTGGCAAAACGGAAAACCAAAATATTCAAAACGGTTTCTTTGCCGAGATAATGATCGATGCGGTAAACTTGTTTTTCTTGAAAGACTTTGTGCACCATGCTATTGAGCGCCTTCGCGGTGCTAAGATCGCGACCGAATGGTTTTTCGATGATCATCCGGCGATAGCCGGTTTGCTCGGATTCTGTTGCCATGCCGGCAGCGCCCATCATCGATACCGCGATGGGATAAAATTGCGGCGCGGTGGAAAGATAAAAAAGCCGGTTGCCGCGCTTTTGTTCGAAGGCGCTGGCGCGCTGCTCTATGGTTAGATAGTCATCGAGCTGGCTCATGTCGCCTGACTGGTAGTGCAAGCGCTTTGCAAACTCATCCCACTTTTGGGCGTTGAAATCTGCCGCAGCGAATTTCTGCATGCCCTCGCGCATCTTCTCCCGGAAGCTATCATCGGTAAACGGGCTGCGAGCGACGCCGAGGATGCGCGAGTTTTCAGGAAGACGTCCTTTGCGATAATTATTGAACAAGGCCGGCACCAATTTGCGCGCGGTCAAGTCGCCCGAAGCGCCGAAGATGACGATGGTGGTGGGTGTCAAGATTTAGCTCCCTCGTGTTTAAGAACGGATTTTGCGAGATACTGGATACTTGTCGCTCACCGCTTCATTGCCAGCGACCAGCGCCGAGCATCCAGTATCAATACGCCGTTAAGGATACGACATTGCCAATTGTCTGGTTTTGGGTTGTCTATTAAAAAAGCGCGCCTTCAACTAATTGCCTCAGCGAGTTTTTTCAAGCCGCCTTCAACATCATCCCCCAAATCAAAGCGGATGAAGGGTCGTCTGGCATGCAAAAGCGCTTGGCGGTCTCCCAACGCCTGTGCTGTTTTCAGCACGCCAAAGGTGATTGATGACCTCTCAGATCCGGCTTCATCAGGAATGGGAACATCCTGGGGCATGTTGGCAGTGAATTGGATGAAAAAACCGTTCCCGGCGTCACCTTTGTGAAGCTGGCCGGTTGAATGCAGGAAGCGCGGCCCGTAACCGACGGTCGTTGCCAATCGCATCGTGGTTTGTATTTTTGTCCGAAGGTTTTGCAGAGCGGCGCCGGCTTTAGGTGAAGGTGTGAGGTAAGCTTGCAGCGCAACATAACTGCGCCCGAGGTTTGCTTTCGCAAGAAATTTTTCCAGCGATTCTCCAGCGGTGTTCGATAGCTCATCAGCATAAACTGTAATGCCGTCATTTCGCAGGGTTGGAGGAAGATCAGGCAGCTTACCCTGGTTCTCATACGCCGCGACCATTTGCCGCGTCAAAACTTTCGCAGACTCCACGTTCGGCTGGTCGAATGGATTGATGCCAAGTCTTCTACCGCCGATGATGGTGGCGAATTCCCATCTAAAAAATTCCGAGCCGAGATCATAAATATTTTGCATTGTGAACTGAACAACCGGCTGGCCGGCATCGATGAGCGCATTCACTTTTTCGTCGTGCCTTGAATCACCATCGAGGCGCAGATAAACAAAGAAGCGATCATTCGCATAACCATCCGGCGAGAAAATATTTTCACCATCGACCGGGAGGATGCCTTTGTCTTCCTTGCCGGTGCTCTCGGCAATCAATTGCTCCGCCCAAGCGCCGAAAGCAGAAATTGCGGGTGAGGTGATGATCGTTACTTTATCACGACCGGCTGCCGCCATTTCTCCCATGACAACACCCAGGCAAGCAGCAGTATTCTCACCGTCAAGTTGTGCATTTTCATTTCTGCATGAGTCTGCCATTGCCATTGTGCGCTTGAGGAGAATGTTGAGATTGACGCCGATAAGCGCTGCCGGCAACAATCCGAAGTAGGAGAGAGCCGAGTAACGACCGCCGATGTTCGGGTCGTTGATAAAAGTTTTGCGAAAGTTGTATTTCTTCGCCGTCTCTTGCAAGCCGCTGCCGGGATCGGTGATGGCGACAAAATGCGCGCCCGCCTTTTGCGTTCCAAGCTCGTACATTGCGCGATTATAAAAGTATTTGAAGAATGAAAAAGTCTCCACCGTGCCGCCGGATTTTGTAGAGACGATGTACAGCGTTTTGGCCGGATCCAAACGACGGTCGTGCGCCAGAATCGCGCCGGGATCAGTGCTGTCGAGGACGGCAAGATCAATGTAAGGGCGGTCCGATGGGTCGCCCCTACGAAGGCCAAATGTGAAACGATAAACTGCGGGCGCGAGGCTCGAACCGCCCATGCCCAGCAATAGCGCGTGGGTGAAGCCCTCGGCGCGTACTTCATCGACAAAGGCGTTGATTTCTGGAATCGGATCGATCATCACCTCGGGGCTGTGCAGCCAGCCGAGGCGGTTGGTGATTTCGGTTGGGTCGGGCTTCCAAACTGTATGATCGTGTTTCCAGATGCGTTCGATGATTTTATTCTTGCAAAGATCGGCGAGCGCATTTTCCACCGCCGGCTGATAATTCCCCAAGTTGTAACTGAAATCTTTGCCGGTCATTTTCATATCATCACTCTTTGCAATTAAGGTGCTCAAAAGGTGCATTTAACAAATCGTACCGGAAGTAGCGCCGGATTTTCCCTTGCCTTTTGCTGCTCTGCTTGATACATTGGCGCATCAAAAAGGGAGAACTTATATGAGCGAAACGATCCGCGGCATTTATCGCAACGGCGTTATCGAGCCGGTCGAGCCGCTGAAAATTGCCGAAGGCACCGAGGTGTATGTGACTGTGCCGCACCAACGCACCCGTGAGGAGATTCTTGCTTTTCTCAAGAAACTTGAAGAACATGGTCTGCAACTACACTACAATCCTGACAATGTCGGCAAGCCATTTCCCGAAATCAAGTTGGGAAAAATAAAAGGAAAGCCGCTTTCCGAAACCATTATTGAAGATCGGGAACCTCGATGATATATTATTGCGACAGCAGCGCTGTCAGCAAGATTTATCTTGAGGAAGCCGGCACCACATTTATGAGAAAGATTCGCCATAACGCGCCACGCGATGAGCTCTTCATCAACGATACTACCGGTCCGGAAGTTTTGTCTGCCTTACATCGGCGCTTTCGAGCCGGCGATCTAACAATGGAGGTCTTCTCGGAAGCACGCAATGATTTCAGAAGAGACTACTTCGAATTTTTCCACCGCGTTTTTCTTTCGGAGCCAGTCTTTGCCTTGGCAATGGAACTCATCGAGAAGTACCCATTAAAAGGTTACGATTCTATTCAGTTGGCAGCCGCTCTGCACATGCAAGCCGTCTTGCGTGTTTCCAACGGACAAGAGGTTCACTTCCTTGGCTCTGACAAAGTTCTCAACAACGCCGCCCAGCGTGAAGGTCTTGTTGTTATCAACCCATCCGAGCAAGCATAAACTTGCATTGATCGACCGAAGAGGCTTAGAATGAATGAAACAATCCGCGGCATTTTTCGCAACGGCGTTATCGAGCCGGTCGAGCCATTGAAAATTGCCGAAGGTACCGAGGTTTATGTGACGGTGCCGCATAGCAAACGCAGTCATGAGAAGCTAATAGAGTTGCTTCTAAAATTGAAGGAAAAGGGCATCGTCGATTTCGATCCGGAAAATATCGATAAGCCAATTCCTGACATCGAACCGATTAAAATTAAGGGCGGTCAGATGTCCGATACCATTATAGAAGGGCGAGGCCCATGATAATGGGCTATCTGGATAGCAGCGCTATTGTAAAAATCTACCTCCCCGAACCAGGCAATGAGTGGCTGCGAAGGTTGCGTGTCAATTCTCGCAGGGTTGCAATCTCCATATGTGAAATCTCAGGGGCTGAGGTCTTCGCAGCATTTCACCGTCGTTTTCGGGCTGGTGATCCTTCGAGCGATGACTTACAGCATGCTTGCGATCTTTTTCTCAATGATTTTGAAGAACTTTATGCACGATTGCCGGTATCGAAACCTATAGTCGATGTAGGCATGCAACTGATTCAAAAACACCCGTTACGTGGTTATGATTCCATCCAGCTTGCTACGGCTATCTCTTTCTTGAATGAATTGCAGAAGCTGAACGGAGAACTTTTGAATTTCATCAGTGCAGATGAAGTTCTCAACCACGCCGCGCGAAACGAAGGCCTGACTGTGATAAATCCTTCCGAGCAAAAATAGCCCTTAACTCTATCTCTCTTCGACAAATTTTTTGATTGCCTCAAAAGTATTCTTCCAACCAATCACACACCCAGCCTAAAATTCATCGGCAATAGAATCAGCGGGGAATTTATCTTGTATGACTTTCAGGAGTGACCCTGCCGGAGCCGGCTCGACGATGAATTCAATGGTCATCTCTGGCGTGAAAGGGAGGGAGCCGCCTTTCGCGAAATACTTCGGATCAACAAGCAACATGCGTCGCGGTGAATCGAAGACTTTGATCGTGGCGGCGCTGATATAATCTGGATCGTCCTCGTTGTCGCCCCATGCAGCGCACCAAACTCCGTCCTCTTTCGCTATGACGATTGCGTTCGAAACACTCCACCACTTTCGGATGGCGCTGGGAGTGTGAAGAATTTTGAATACATGCTGAGGACTGACAGGCAGCTCGATCTGGTGGGTAATTTTGCGATATGACACGTCTTCTCCTCGTCGAAATGTTTTCTACAGATACAAGGCTGTTTTTGAAATTCAATTTGCCCGGGGACGAAATACACAATTACATTTCCATCGCTAACGAGGCCGCGCCAAGCAGGGCAGCGTGATCATCGCGAATGAGATACAGGGGCGTTTTCTTCACCACCTCGGAAAGCCGACCTTTGCTGAGGTAAGATGCGATCATTTTGCCTTCTTCAATCTTCGGGAGAATCTTCGGGGGGATGCCGCCGCCGAGGTAAATACCTCCGGTGGCCAAAAGGGTTAGGGCCAAGTTTCCGGCTTGCGCACCCAATATCGATGCAAAGACATCAAGTGCTTTCACACAGAGGTCGAAATCACCCGACAATCCGGCCTCCGCAATAACTGCGGAAGGATCCTTTCCCGCGAAGCGCATCGCCAGCTCGGCAGGTTCCGGGGCAAGCCCGGAGTCCTTCAAGAAGTTGTAGATGTTGATCAAACCCGGCCCGCTGAGAACGCGCTCATAACTCACACGGTCAAATTTCTTTCTCAAATAACGAAGCAAATCGTTCTCAAGGTCATTGGTTGGAGCAAAATCTGAATGGCCGCCCTCGGAAGCGATGACGTGGTAGTGGCCGTTGTCTCTAAACAAAAAAGCTTGTCCGAGGCCGGTTCCCGGGGCTAGGACGGCGCAGATGTGGTT
>Ga0247727_10005972_pt1 | contig 24204 bp, 13 predicted proteins | sample WisWelCaveWW1625_FD_202498 | JGI IMG/M metagenome (GOLD analysis project Ga0247727, IMG submission 202498) | Biofilm microbial communities from Wishing Well Cave, Virginia, United States - WW16-25 | ecosystem: Environmental > Aquatic > Deep subsurface > Groundwater > Cave microbial mat | place... | reverse complement strand
AGTCCCGCCCTGCGCCTGCTCGAAGCGGCCGATCTGCCTCTTGTCCGCGCCCGTGAATGCGCCGCGCTCGTGACCGAACAGCTCAGATTCGAGAAGCCCCTTGGGCAACGCCGCGCACTGGACCGCGATGAACGGTTGACTCCTTCGATCGCTGATGCGATGGATGAGTTGCGCAGCGACCTCCTTTCCGGTTCCAGTCTCACCGAGAATCAGAACCGTCGCGTTCGTGGGTGCGATCTTCAAGATCTGTCGAACGACGACCAGCATCCGTGCCGAGCGGAACCGAAACTCCGGCGCGATGTGTTCGAGCCGTTCAAGGATGCGCTCCGCTGTTCCCGTTGCCGCGGCGCTCTCCCGTTCGAGGTCCTTCTGAAGTGCGTCGAGGAGAAAGCTCTTGCTTCGCCCGTGCTCCGGAAAGACCGCGTGGCCGGACTTGAGCGCCATCAATCCTCCGGAGTCCTTCAACCAGCCTCGCTGGCGCAAGCGCTGGGTCAGACGTTGCTCGATCTCCCGGCCCCGAGCCATTGTGCCCTCCGGCAGGAGCACCGTGAATTCCATCGGACCCGTGCGCGAAACGATTTCGACGTCTCTGCAGATCAGGCGAAGCTCCCGCGCGGAGTCGACGACGAGGTTCTGCTCCTGTTCCGCCGAGAGGGCCTGCTGTCCCTCGGGTCTCGACCAGGCGAACTGCACCAGCGCCAGCGGACGATGGGTCGTCGTGGCACGCTCGATCTCCTCGGCGAGACGAGATTGAAAGTAGCTGTCGACGTACAGCCCCGTCTGGGGGTCCTCGACCGCCATGCGGAACAGGCGAGCATTCTCGAGCGCGACGCCGACTTGCGCGGTCAGGTTGCGCAGGAAGGTCCGGTCGATTCGTTCCAGCGGATCGTCGGAGCCCGAGTATCCGATCACCAGTCCGATCCAGCGACCCTGCCGGCCCAGAGGAAGCAGCAGGACCGGCTGCTCAGGAGGGATGAGCACGCTTTCTTCCGGCGTGTTGTTGTGGTACTCGGAGCTCTGGCCGGGCGCCGCAAGCCATCTGGCCTCGTGGCTCTCCAAGGTGCTGCGAATGATCCCGCGCGGCTGATCGATGACTGCCGGCGGCTGGACCGGATTTCCTGAGACGTCTCCAGGATCGAAGGTGCGATGGGTCTCGAGGATGAAACGGCCCGACGTCACCTCCTGCAGGTAACAACCAAACCAGCGTCCCCCGAGAATCTCCTGCAAGAAGGCAAGAGCGACCTGGATGCGCTCGTGAACGTCGAGACTGCGAGTCAGCAGGTTGTTGGCGGCGGCGAGCAGATCCTGGTCATCGATCCTGCGGCGCAGACTTTCCGACATCTGGCGAATGGCATCGGCAAGCTCGGCAACCTCATCGAATCGCCGGTCGACCGACGATTCGCCGCTCTCTCCGAGCGCGAGCGCGCGTGCCTTGCGTCTCACCATTCCCAGCGGCCGCGTGATCCCCTCCGTGACCACCGAGCCCAGAAACAGTGCCGATGACAACGTCACGGCGCCGAGCACCAGGACGAACCACAACAGGTCGATGGTTGCGAATCCCAGATTGAGCGCCAGCGAACGCGACTGAACGGTGGCGGCGAGGATCGCAATCGGTTGCTCATCTCCACCTCGCAGCAGCTCATAGACCCGGGTCCCCAGGCCGGCGATCTCCCTCACCACCGTTCCCCGGAAACGGTCGAGCTCGGACGCAACCTCCGCCGCCTCGCGAGCCGGAACCTCGACACCGATCCGCGTGCCGGCGAGCGTGACGCCCTCGCCGGGTCGCACCTGCTGCTCATCGCGAAACCGGGGAGACAGGACCGACAACGACTCGAGCTGCTCGGTCAGTCCCAGCGATTGGAAGCAATCCCGGTGCAAGATCCCGCCGACCATGACCGCGACCGAGGTGCCGCCGACCGTGTCCCTCGCCTCGGACGAGAACACCACGGAGCCTGCCGCCCAGGACAGCCCGGTGCTGGCCGCGGCCCAGCAGGGGAGCTGGCTGCCGTGCTCGTGGCTGAAATGCGAGGTTGTGACTCCGCCGAGAACTCCCGATGACTTGACGTCGATCCGGACGTGCAGGGGCACGGAAGGGTCGCTCAGCTTGCGGGCAATCTCGCTCAAGAATGCCCGGATTTCCTCGAACGGCCTTTGTCCGAGATCCGGCTGACGCCCGACTTCCTGCAGAATGTCCTCGGCGCCCTTGCTCGTTCTTGCAAGGAGCTCGTCCAGACGTTTGCGACCGGCAACCAGGATCTGCTGCGCGCGTCCTCGTTCCAGACGATGCTGCTCTGCGACCACCAGGTTTCCCAGAACGAGAAACAGAACCGAAAGAGGCACGGCGGAAGTCAGGAGGAACAGGAAGGAGAGCCGGGTCTTGATCCGCGTCGCGGAAGTGAGCAGCTCGACCACGATGAGGAGAAGAAACGGCAGCGCCAGGAAGCCGATCACGAGCGTCGCGAGGTTGCGGACCCTCCGGTACACGTCGAGATCGCTCACCGGACACAGAAGAACCAGCTTGTCGTCTCTCTCTCCGATGTCCGTCGACGCGACCGCAACGAGGACCTGGTGATCGCCGATCGAAAGCATCGAGACGCTGGGAAACCGCCCCTCGGCGTCGCCGCCGTCCTCGATGCTGGCGCCCCGGAGAAGCGGCACGAGGGTCGGGTCGAGATCCCGACTCAGGACCTTGATCCTTCCTTCACTCACCCAGCCGAACCAGAGAGCTCGCTTGCCGATGCGGAACGCGTCGAGAATCCTACTGCTCGGCTCGAGCGAGCCGCGTCCATCCTCCCGGAAAAGATCATTGGCCTCGAGCGCGGGTGGATTTTTCGTGACTGCGGCGGTGAATCCCGTCACCACGAAGTCGCCGCCGCTTTGCGCCGGATTGCGCACGACGATTCGCTCGATCTCGAAAGGACCGGTACGACCCGTGTCCGACAGGTCGAGCTCGACCCCGTCATAGTGCAGGTAGGCCGTCTCCGACCCGCTCCGCACCGGAATGCGCGATGCGATGAACGATCGATAGCTGCGCGGCAGGGTCGCCGCGTCCGCCGACAGCATCTCGGGAGCGACCTCGAACTGCTCCTGCAGGGGAAAGGTCAACGGCGGAGCCCCGCCTGACAGCGTGACCTCCACCTCCGCCCGTCGCCTCGGTGCGGAGGTCTCTTCGAGATCTTCGGGGCGTACGTCCTTGGCCCGGAAGTACATCCTTAGCCGCTCAAGAGCCACGGCGTGGCCCTCGAGTCGGGGAGTCACGACATGTTCTTCGCCAGGCTTGAGCAGAAGGTCTTCCGGACCGTGGCCGCCTTCGCGAACGGCCATCGGGAACCGATCCGGATCGTTGCTGCCCAGCCGCAGAGGAATGTATTCGCCCTCGTCGAAGCCGGTCTTCAGGGTGATCGCCGACAACCACAGGTCGACTTCGCGCGCACTCTCGCCGCGTGCGACGACGATTCGGGTCAGAGATCGGCCCGGGGACTCAGGCAGCCGGTGAATCAGATGATCGATGTGTCCGATCCGCCCCCGGCCGAGCCTTGATTTGAGATAGGTGTTGTCCGGGTTCCTTCGCCCCTGGGCGGCAATCCCCCACTGCGCCGACGTATGGCCGTAGGCTTCGCTGCGCGTGTCGTCAATTGCGAAGGTGCACTTCTCGCCGTTGGGATTGCCGTCGAAGAAGCAGGTGAGATGCACGGCATCCTCCGCCTGCGGTCCGCTTCCCTCCGGGAGAAATGCGGCGACTGCGAGGTGAATCTCGCTGATCTCCCGCCGGGGCGTCAAGTCGACGGCGAGAAAGGGCTGCTGCCCCTGATTCAGCTCGATCGCGTATTCGAGGAACGGTACTTCCGCAAAGGATTTGGACCGGTACTCCCCCGGCCCCGGCTGGTCGGGCCGGCGCAGGTTGAGGATCTCGTAGTGCTTGACGCCTTCCTGCGAGATCCTCCGCCCGCTGAGCAGATCACAGAGATCGTCTGCGGAGATCTCTCGTAATCGAGCGAGCAGATCCGGCCGTCGCCGCGCTTCGTCAAAGATCTCTTCGATCTCCGCGGCCCGTTCGGCGAAGGCGCTCCGCACTGATCGCAAGCGCACCTCGCGGAGGAATGTCGGCAACCCAAGGACCACCGTACCCAGAATCAGAGCCGCGATGACTGCCTGTCTCTTCCAGCCTTTGCGGCGAACGAGCAGCCGGGAATGCACCGACTTTGCAAGAAAGCTCACCAGCGCCAGCAAGGCGAGCACCAGAGTCGCTCCGAGAAACCCCTTCCAGAACGTGGTCCTCCGCGCGGACGCCGCCGTCTGGTGCAGCTCTCTTGCCTTTCCCACAAGGCGCAGGGGCACCGTCGCGGGGATTCCCCCGCGAGAAGACGCAACTCCGCTCAAGCTGAGCTCCTTGCGTCGCGGTCGATGCCCGGTGTCCGCTCGATCCTGATCGAGAAGGATCAGCTCGATCCGAAGCAAGGTGTGTTGACTCGGGTCGATGTCCAGAGCCGCAAACGGAATCGACGCCTCGAACTCGTACGAGCCGCGCTCCGGATGCTGCACCGCGACGACGTCGACTCCCGGCAGATACAACCCGGAGGCCTGCTGACCTCGGGCCTGCCACACATCGACCTTTCGAACCTGGTTGAGCGGCAGGAGAAAGAACCGGAAATGACTTTCCCCGTTCGCGCCCGGGTCGCCTCCCTCGCCGGGATCGATCAGTACTTCGATGGCATCGGATTCCCACCGAGTCGGGGCATCGGTCACGAAGTCGTCATCGAGGATCCAGCCCGCCAGGTACAGCGCCTCGGCGGAGTGGCAGAACGCGACCTGTCCGCTGAGATCCTTCCCGTCGGGGGCATCGCCGCTCTGCATCGACCTGCGCGGAACCATCTCCCACTCGTCCAGCACTCCGTCGAGCACGATGGGACCCGGCGCAACCGGACAATCGATCGCCCGGGTCTGCTCCGCCGCGGGCGACGACTCCTGCCCGGCGACGCAAACCGAGGTGACCAGCACGCAGACCAGGATGGCGAGGATCGTGCGTTGCATGCCCATGAATCGTCGCGGAAGAATGCCGGAATCCAAGCCATTTTTCTCCGGATCCACAAGACCGGAAGGCGCCTCAAAAAAACGCTCTTCCGGGTCTTGTGGGGGAAACCGGGGTTCGACTGATCCCGGGCAGTCCCCGGTCAAGCGCTCGTTCTTTCCGAACGAATGCAAATTGTGCGGGAAGTAAGCGCACCCCTGAGTGCCAATGCAAGCATCGACGGTCTCTTGTCTTCTTGGGGAGGCTGGTTGGTTGTTTCTCGGGGGACCACCCACACAAAGCCCGGAAGAGCCAAAAAGAATCCGGCCGGGAATCGGTCCCCGGCCGGATCACGTTCCGCTGCGCAATCGGGCGCAGGTGGGTCGGCGTCAACTCGTTTGCAAGCGTTTCACGTTCTCCGCGAACAGGCCCTTCTCTCCCTTCACGACGTCACACTCCACGGCCTCGCCGTCGCGAAGGCTCTTGAAACCCGTCCCCTGGATCTGCGAGTAATGGACGAAGATGTCTTCCATCCCGTCCACCGTGATGAAACCGTACCCTTTCTTGTTGTCGAACCACTTGATCTTCCCATTCGTCATGGATGTCGAATCTCCACAACCAAGTCCCGGACGCGCGACTGCGACGTCCCCACACCACACTCGTTCCCATTCGGAGGCCCCAGGGTCTCCGATCGGGGCACGAAGTTACGATCGTTTGTGAGTCTTGCAATATGAAGACGATCCCGCTTGATGGGGGCCGAGGACGTCGATCAACGCCGCCGGCTGCGACGGCGCGCGGGATACGCCGGGCGCGCATCGCGCCGCGGCTACTGGTGATGCCCTCCCCCCTGGGGACGATGATGGTCCCGCCCCTCTCCGCCACCGTCGCGGCCTCCGAATCGACCCCCGCGCCCCTGCGGCCCATCGCCACTTCGCCGCGGCGGGGGACCCTGTGACCGCTCTTCGCCTTCGGCAAGGGCACTGACCTTGACCTTGCCGCTCGGGTCGATGTTGATGATTCGCACCCGGAGCACGTCCCCCAACTTGACGACCGAGTGAATGTCGTTGATCCGGTTCACCGACAGACTCGAGATATGACAAAGCGCTTCCTGCCCCGGAGCGAGCTCGACGAACACCCCGAACTCTCGGATGTCCACCACCTTTCCTTCGTACCACTCCCCCATGCGCAGCTCCAGCGTATACGTCTCGACCATGCGCGCGGCAGTCTCGATCGCCTCCTTCGTCGGGCCCGAGATCAAGACCTCGCCCGAATCGTTGACCTCGACCGCCGTGCCGGTCTTCTCCTGGATCATGCGGATGTTCTTGCCGCCCGGACCGATCAGCATCCCGATCTTGTCGACCGGAATGACGCGCCTCAGGATTCTCGGCGCGTGCGGCGACAGCTCGGAATTGGGGTTCGCGATCGCCGATTCCATCTTTGCCAGGATGTGCAGGCGGCCTTGGCGAGCCTGTTCCAGCGCCTCGGCCATGACGGCGAAGCTGATCCCCTGCACCTTGAGGTCCATCTGCAGGGCGGTCACTCCGGCCTTCGTGCCGGCCACCTTGAAATCCATGTCGCCTTCATGGTCCTCCAGACCCTGGATGTCGCTCAAGACCTTGTACCGCGTCCCGTCCGTGATCAGACCCATCGCGATGCCGGCGACCGCCTCCCTGATCGGAACGCCGGCCTGCATCAAGGCGAGAGATCCGGAGCAGACGGACGCCATCGACGAGCTGCCGTTCGACTCCAGGATGTCCGAGATCAGCCGAATCGTGTACGGAAACGTCTCCGCATCGGGAAGCAATGGCTGCAGAGCGCGCTCCGCGAGCAGCCCATGTCCTACTTCGCGGCGTCCCGGGCCGCGAACGGGCTTGACCTCGCCGACGCTGAACGGTGGAAAGTTGTAGTCGAGATAAAAGCGCTTGCGGTAGCTCTCGCCCAGCCCGTCGATGAGCTGCCCGTCCGACTGGCTGCCGAGCGTGAGAGAAGCCAGGGACTGGGTCTCGCCGCGGGTGAACAACGCAGAGCCGTGGACCCGCGGAAGGACTCCGAGGTGGATGCTGATCGGTCGAACGTCCCGGAGTCCTCTGCCGTCGGCGCGAAGCTCGTGGTCGAGGACGAGGCGCCGCATCCGTTCCGAGACCAGCTCCGAAAAACAGCTCTTGACCTTGCGCTCTTGCTCCTCGCGCAGCGGATCCGCCGGTGAAAGCGGGGCCAGGAATTCCTCGACGATCCGGCTCCGGTAGTCTTCGATCGCCCGCTGCTGCGCGTGCTTGCCCGGCGAAAGGATCACGCCTCGAAGCTCCTCCCAGCAGCGCGTCCGCATCCTTTGGAGCAGACTCTCGTCTCTGGCGGGGGCCACGAACTTGTCCTTGGGAACGCCCGCCTTGGCGCGCAGCTCGTCGACCATCTGCGAGATCTTGGCCACCCACCGGTGTCCGAACTCGATGGCCCTCAAGAGCTCCTCCTCGGGCAGACCCCGAGCGCCGGCTTCGACCATCGTCACCGAATTCGGAAGTCCAGAGACGATCAGGTCCATCGTCGAGGTCTTGCGCTGTGACTCCGTCGGGAACAGGACGAGCTGACCGTCGACCTGACCGACCCGCACGGATGCGCCCGGGCCTTGGAACGGGATGCGGGAAATGTGCAGCGCGGCGAACGAACCGATCATCGCGAGAACGTCCGGATCCTTCTCCGGATCCGCCGACAACACCGAGGCGACGACCTGCACCTCATCCATGTATCCGGCCGGGAACAACGGACGAATCGGTCGATCCATGCACCGGCACGTCAGGATCTCCTTCTGGCTCGGGCGTCCCTCTCTCTTGATGAACCCCCCGGGAAACTTTCCCGCCGCCGCGGTCTTCTCGCGGTACTCGACCGTCAGCGGGAAGAAATCCAGGACGCGCGTCGGCCGAGCACAGCTCGCGGCGACCAGCACCATGGAATCGCCGTACGTGACGACGACCGAGCCGTGCGCCTGACGCGCCATGACTCCCGTCTGGATCCGGAGCACATCCTTGTCAAGCTGCATCTCGACGCAGACGCCTTCGCGCAGAAACCGGTCCGATGAGGCACGCAAGGCTTCGGTCCCCGGAAGAGGATTCTCGTTTTCAACGACCATGTTCAACGACCATTCTCACGTGTTGGGATCCGCACGCCGTCCGTTACGTGATTCGGACGACCCATCGAAAGCGGGGATCAGAGGACAAGAAGTCTGTGCGTGCCGCCCGGTGGTTGCGGCATCGGTTGCGCGATTGCGCCAGGTAGGAGCGATTGCGCGGCGAAAGGCAGGACACATCAGCTTGCGCGGAGGCCCAGCTTCTTGATGAGTTCTTCGAATGTATTCTTGTTGGTGTACTTCAGGTACTTGAGCAGTCGGGAACGACGTCCGACCAGCATCAAGAGACCACGCCTCCCGGCGTGGTCATTCTTGTGAGTCTTGAAGTGCTCGGTCAGCCCGCGGATGCGTTCACTCAGAATGGCGATCTGCACCTCCGCGGAACCGGTATCGCCCTCGTGGGTTCGAAACTCGCGGATCAGATCCGTCTTCTTGTTCGCCTGGATGGTCATCTTGCAGCGCGAGCTTCAGCTCGCCTCCCCGACAGCGGGACAGGGATCGCACTCGGAGCTGAAAGGATCGATCGATCCTCTCTCAGTTTCCCGCTGAATCGCTGATCTCCGATTTTTGAGGCCGAGGAGAGTAACGCTCCACGGCCCAGGAGTAAATCCTCGCCTTGCCGGGAGAGGCCTCGCCTTGCCAAATCAGGCCAAGGACAGACGATCAGCCACGACTCCCGGGCGGGTCGGTCCATCCGCAGGCCTCCATCGCGCGGCGGAACCGTCCGCAGGACTCACATTCTTCGCACCATCGGTCACCGGACTCATAACAAGGCCAGAGGAGATCGAACGGGACTCCGAGTGCGCGTCCAAGAAGGGCGATCTCAGACTTGCTGAGATGCAGCGTCGGTGAGACCACCTCCACCGAGTTTCGAGTGGAATACCTGAGCGAGGCGTTCACGGCCTCGACGAATTCCGCCGAGTTGTCCTTGAACGTCGCCGCTTCCTCTCGATTGAACCCGGTCACCACGAATCTCGCACCGAGCGATTCCGCAATCGCCGCGGCAACATTGATCAAGACGCCGTTTCGATTGGGAACCCAGACCCGACGAGCGGTTTCCTGGAGGTCCGGGCCCGCGGCATCCAGCATTCTTCGGTCGGGCCTTGGCAGCGGCGCCTTGGGGTCGAGCAGAGCACCTCCCGAGAGCGCGGCGAAGAACGGCAGATCCACCTGTCGATGCGGCACCTGCCAGCGCTCACAGAGGCGCCGCGCCTGCCGAGCCTCGGCAGCCCGGGCTCTCTGGCCGTAGTCGACGGTGACTGCCAGGATTCGATGCCCGTCCGCCCTGAAGGAAGCCAATGCGACGCTCGAGTCAAGACCGGCGCTGAAGAGGCAGACCGAGTCGAAGTTCTCCGGCACGACGTCTCCTTCTTCCCGGATCACTGCGTCGAGAACCGGAACTGCGGGTCCGAGCGCGAAGCCCGCAGGTGTTCCCGATCAAGATCGGTCAGAAAGAAGCGGTCGAAATTGAACTCGTACGGCATCTCCGGACTGCCGGACGAGAAGTCCCCGAACGGGTCGAAGTCGAACGACTCGACCAACGCGTTGAAGGTGCCCGGGTTCTGGAACGGATTCGGCGGTATGGCGGCGCTGGTGGAGATTCGGGGCACCTGGAACACGATCGTCCCTCCAGGGGGCGCCGCCGCGACGAGGATCCGCCAGCTTGCCGACGAAGCCTTCAACGTCACACAGTGAACCCCTTCTCCGGAAGTGACCTCGGGCCATTCGATCGACGGCGGATGAGTCACCGTGCCGCCTTCCGCGGGGTCGAGGATCGTCGGAACCTGCTGCAGACCCACGGGGCCCAGAGTCGTGCTCGTGATCAAGAAACGCTGGCGCGTGTAGGCGCTGGAAGGCAACCCGCCAGCTGGCTCGGTCAGGTCCTGAATGTGCAGCTCCGCACGGACGTTGCGGTTCAAGACCGCAGGATCAACGGCAGTCGCCGGATTGCTCAGCCCGGGCTGGAGCAGCAACTCGAGCGGAGAGTCCTCCACTCCAGTCGTCGTCGTCGAGTCGTTCCGCTGGAACTCCGGCGGCAGGATCACGGTCCCGATGCGGTCATTGCCGTTGCTCTGGAGCTGACCCGACTCCGCGACGGCGACCGACGTCGAGAACCCCGGAAGACGGGTCGTCAGCCGCAGCCTTCGGAACTGCGCGAGCTCGTTTCCGACCAACCCCAGTGGCCCCGGATTGCCGGTGCCGTCGCCGACGACCTGAGTGTTGTCGAAAGTGACGTCGAAAGGCTGGTCCGTACCCTCCGAATAAGTCTGCCGGCCGGCGAAATCGACCGTTCGCTCCCGCTGCGACCCGGCGCCTCCACCGCCGTCGGCCGGGACCGCGCTGAACGGATCCGAGCTCGAATACCTGAGCTGCGTTGGAACTCCGACTTCCTCGACCGCGGAGAAGACCTGGATCCTCTCGTCCCCGAGGTTGAAGGTCCGGCTGAACGGATCTCCTTCGGGATTCGAAAGGAGATTCATCCGATCGAGCGCGTCGCTGCTCAGCTCGAGGTCGGTCTGGGTCGCTCCCACCCGTGCTTGCGCGTTCTGCGTCAGGTTGTCGAACTTGGCCGTGACCGGGAGGGTCGTCCTTCCCATCGAGGGGTCGAGCACCGGAAGAAAAGCGATGGGGGATGCGGCCGTAGGCTTGTTCAGGCCCGCGATCGTGACCAGGTCGTAGCCGGAGGCGATGACGGTCACGGTGATCTGACTCGTGGGAATGGAGTTGACCTCGACCTCGGTGAACTTGACCAGGCCCAGGGTGTCCTGAAAGGTCTTCACCACCTGGCCGACTCCGCTGGCATCCGGTGGAAAGCTCTCCAGGATCACGGCTCCCGTCAGCAAGGGTGACAACGTCTCCGACTTGTCACCGGGATAGGCGACGACGGCCAAAGCAGTGTTGCCGTCGACCGTCTGGATGCGTGCGCCGACGACGCCGATCGTCTGCAGCGCAAAATCATCGAGGCTGATCGCGCCGTTTCCGAAGCGATCGGAGGCGATGAACGCAAAGCTGGTGAACGGCTCCAGCCGGGACGTGATCAACGCGTCGACGCTCGATCCGGTGACGAAGAAGTCCTCCTCCACGGTGGAAAGGCCGGGCCGGAACAGCACCGAATTGAAGTCGAGACTGCCGGCATTGTTGAAGTCGATCGACACTCCCAGGCACGGCTCGTCCATCCGGCCGAACACCACCGGATCGTTGACGTCGGAATAGAGCACTCCGAGGCCGAACAGCGGGGTCTTGAGCGTCGGAGGTCCGAGCGCCTCGAGCCTGGGTCCCATCGTGTCCTTGAGCAGGGTTCCGACGATGGAGACCTCCGAGACGAAACCGCGGGATTCGATGTAGGCGCCGACCTCGATGACCCCATCGTTGAACGGCGAGGTGTCCTCCGGCTGGAGATTGGTGACCAGCTCGACGGGATCGGAGGGGTTGCGCTGGATGGTGACAAAGGCCCGATTGAGGGCCGGATCGAACAGCACCAGGGTCACTTCGCTCGCCGTGCGCCCGTCGGCCGTGAACCCGACGCTGGTCCTGAAATCCATGATGTTGGAATTGCTGATGAATCCGTCGGCCTCATCGATATCGAAGCTGTTGGGATAGGAGAGCTGATCGGCAACGGCGGCATCCTGGGCGGTGAATCGAAGAGTGAAACCATCGCCGCCTTCAAGAGTCTTCTGTCCATCGGCGTTGGCGACGTCTTCCGCGATCTGCGCCTGCACGTCGCCGGTCGCCGGGAATCGGGTCGTGGCCACGATCTGCAGCACGCGGGGAGTGGTTGCCGGCGTGAGCTGAATCGTGTAGTCGGTTCCCTCGGTCAGAGACTGCCCGTTGACGAGCACCTCGAGATTCCCCGGTGCGAGCAGACCTCCGCCGCTGGTCGCCTGACTGACGGCCTCGGAGAACAGCAGCAGAAGCTCCGAAGAACGCGCGGCGTTTCCGCTTCTCTGAACGGGAGAGGTGAACGTCACCCGGAAAGTGGGCATGACCGAGGATGGTGCGGTCGTGAACCGAAACCGCTGATCCAGGCCCTCTCCTTCGATCTCGATCTGCTGGTCCTGGAGATCCGTGAGATTGCCGGGAACCACGATCTCGTAATCGGTGTCCGGCAGCAGGTTTCCCTGGGGGATGAACACCGCCACGGTCTGGCCCTGAAACAGGTTGACGACCCCGGCGACCGGCGTCGACGAGCCCTCCGGAAACACCGCCAGACCGGACTGGATTCTGGACGCCGCCATGCTCTCCGAGAACTGGACCGCAAGCAGCGAGGTCACTGCCACGTCGACCTCGCCGTCCGCTGGAGAGCTCGTCATCACCGTGGGAGCCTCGCGCGCATAGCGGGCGTTGAAGAACAGGTCGAGCAGCTTGACGCTGCCCCCCTCGTCCTCATCGAACCCGCCGTCGTCCCCGCCGTCATCGGGCGCTCCGAACAGGGGACCCAGTCCGCCGTCGGAGCTGAAGCATCCGGTCGCGGCAAGCAGAACCAGGAACCCCAGGGACAGCTCCAGGGTCCGGGACGTGGCTCGGTCAGCAAGACTCATGAGTAATGGACCTGTCGGTGCTCCCGGAGCGGCGAATCGGCGAGGGCCCTTGGAAGGTCGATCGGTGGCCTTCTTTCCTCCCAGGCCGCGGGCACCCGGCCGGGCTCGATCGAAAGAAGGGAGATTCAGGAGAGCGCAAGATAGCCAATCCTGTCACTTTGCACGGAACCCTGCCTAATCATCGGACATCCAAGCCGATGGCCTGTCCCAGTCAGAAAGACCGGGCCCGATGGGAGGCGAGGTCTGCAGCCGGCTGTGATTCGACGGAGATTCAACAAGGTGGAGCAGAAGTCCCTCGAGGCTCGCCGCCCGGCAGATCCACCGGGAGCCCGCCTTGATCTCGCCATGCAAGCCTGGAGAGAGTTTTCTTTCGGCAGGGAGTTTGCCGAGGAAGGCTTTGAGGAGTCGCGCGAGGGGTGCTGCTCGCCCTAGAATGCCGCGCTTTCCCTGAGACAGCTCAGAGGGTCGCGGTTTCAGGGCTACGTCTGGGTAACGCGTCAGCCCGCCTGCAGATGCCGCTTGCTCAGCCGAGGAGTTCTGGATGATCAAGGCTTTGGTTTTCCCGATCTTTGCCTTCACTGTCGCTGGCTGGAATGGATCCACCGCGGACTTTGAACGCCTGCTGGAGAAGGGTCAGGCCGCGCTCGCCGTCGGCCATGTCGATGAGGCCCAGCAGGCCTTTGAGGAAGCCAAGAAGCACCAGCCGCGGGACGCGCGTGGATACGTGGCCGCGGGACGCGCCCTGATCGCCAAGGGTGATGAGCTTCCCGCCGACACCGACGAGCAGTGGAAGGTCGCGGAGGAGAGCTATCGAAAGGCCGAGGACGAGATCCGCAAGGCCATCGACCTCGACGCGGGAAGTCAGGATGCCTGGATGGCCCTGGGCAAAGTCCTCCTTCGCATGGGTCGCGTGTTCGAGTCGATCGATTCGCTGTACCACGCCCAGAGTCTGGGCTCCGTGAGCCCAGAGATCCTGATCGATCTCTCCGATGCGGTGATGGAGGCACGCGCCGCAGCAGTGAATTCAGGAAACTTCTCGGAGGCGGAGAGTCGGCTCGAGGAAGCAATCGAAGTCCTCGAAAAGGCGGAGGAATCCCTGCGCGTTCACGGACAGGTCCTCGAACGACTCGGCGTCGCGCTCCGCGAGAAGGGCGAGCTGCACCGCGCACTGGCGATGTACCGCCGCGCCATCGCCCTCCATCCCCAGGTCGAAGCGCTGCACGAAGACCACATCCAGGTCGTCGAACGTCTGCCCGAGGACGGGAAGCTGACGGAGATCGAGCACTGCGTCCAGTTCTATCACGGTCTGGTCGAGGAGCCGGCCCTGTCCGCGTGGTATGAGGCGCGCTCCCGCACGCTCAAGGGGCACTTCGTCTACAACAAGGTTCATGACTACCCGCTCGCTGCCGAGGAGTACCGCCACGCGGAGCTGCTGCTCCGGGAGAGCACCAAGCTCAACACCAACTATGTTTCCTCTGCTGAACAGTGGCTGCCGGCGCTGCGCACCTATCGCGGCCACGCGCTGCTGAACGCCGGCAGGCTCGAGGAGGCGGAGTCCGCTTTCATGAGCGCCCTGGACCGCAAGACGGGCTACGAGCCGTCGCTCAAGGGACTCTCGAACCTCCTGGACAAGTACTGGCAGGAGATGGGCGGCGAGAATGCGACCAAGGAACAGTTCGAGAAGATTCGGGCGTTCGCGTCGCGCGTCTGCATCGCCAATCCTTCGGACTTCGTGACCTGGAACAACTATGGATTCTTCGCACGCGAAGCGCAGCAGTACGAGGAGTCCTACCAAGCCTATCGTCGGGCCATGAGCCTTGCCCCCGACAACGCGCGCATCCTCAACGACACCGCGCTCATCCTGATCTACCACCTCCATCGGGATCTCGATCGGGCGGAGGAATGGCTCCAGGAATCACTCGGCCTCGCCCAGGAAAGAATCTTGAACGGCGAGAACACCGAGGACAACACGCTCACTTTCGGCGACGCCATGGTCAACATGATCGTGCTCAAGGACTCTGTGGGAGAGCCGGAGGAGGCCGGCCGCTGGTTCCGCAGGGTCGAGCAGGAGCTTCCGGACCGCGAGGAGATCCCGACCTGGCGCCAGCGGCTGTTCCCGGCAGAAGCGGAAATGCTCGCCAAGCAGGCGAGCGAGGAACCCGCGGCCGAACCGAGCGGATCCGATGAGCCGATCGTGGAGGAAGGCGTCGAGGAAACCGACACGGCACCGGTCGGCACCAACGGCAACGAGGACGGCTCCGCCGAAAAAACGGACGGCGGCAACGGCTGACGCGGGATCCGCGGCGAGGACAAGATCCTTGAAAATCCAGCGGCCGAGATCCACTCGCCCCGGAGGCGGAACGTGAGTGGAGGCCTGTCTGTCGCGCTCATCGGCTCGATCCTGAGCATCGTCGCCGGAGACGGCTTCGAGTTCCTGAAGAACGGCAAACCGGGATACGCTCGAACCGCGTTTCGAAACCAGCTCAAGCGCGACCCGGAAGACCTGGAGAGCCGATTCGGATTGGGTCTCTCGGAGCTGGCCCTGGGAAACGCCGAGGCCGCCGTCGAGAACCTGCTGCGGGTCGCCGAGCGAAAGGGAAGAGACGCGCTCCTGCGCCGAGCGCTCGCCGAGGCGTTGCTCCTCAAGGCGAAGAACCGGATTGCCACCGGACGCGACGACGAGCACGCTCGCTGGCTGCTCATGGACGCCGGCGAGCAGGCGCGGCTCGCCGCCGAGCTCGATCCCAAGAGCTGGGAGCCATGGCGGATCCGGGCCAAGGCCGCCCTGGAGCGGTCCGACGTCGACGAGGCGCGCACTGCGCTGAAGGCGGCGCTCGAGCGCGGCCTTCCCGGCATCCAGAAGGACGAGCTTGAAGGCGAGATCGCCTACTTCAGCGTGGTGAACGCGATGGAGTCGGGGGAAGGCGAAGAGGACCTGGTTCGCGCCCAGCGTTCCCTGGAGGAGCTCCTTCGCCGCAACCCCCGCTCCGTGGAGCTCTGGCTGCGCCTGGGCGATCTCCACTACAACGCCGGACGTCTCGATCCCGCCCTCGACTGCTATCGGGAATCCCTGCTGATCGACCCCTTTCAGCGCGTGTGCCTGGAGTACCTGCTCGCGGATCTCGCCAACCCCGAGCTCCTGCCGAAGATCGAGTCCGTGGTCGATGCGGCATTGAAGAAGGCGTCGGATCTGTTCCCGGAGAATGATCCGCGCAGAGGCTTTCTGCTGTACTGCACCGCGCAGACCAGAATCGCGGCCCGACTGTATCGCGAGTCGATTCCGTACCTCACTCAAGCACTGCAGGTGGACCCGTCACTCGCAATCGTGTGCGAGCTCGGCATCGGCGACGCCCAGTTTCGGGAGAACAACCATTCCGAGTCCTGCCGCGCCTACCTCCAGGCCATCCGTCAAAGCTTCGACGAGGTGGTCGCCCAGCTGCGACACCTCAACCGTGGAGAGGCGGTGGCTCCGTGCCTGGTGTTTCACTCCTCGGAACAGTTCAAGGCGGGACACAAGGCGGAGGCCCGGGATCTCCTCGCCGTCGCCGTCGAATTCGCGCCGGACGATGCTTCCGCGCTCAACAACTATGCGTTCCTATGCCGGGAGACCGGGAAGTACGAGGAGTCCTATCGGGCCTATTCCATCCTGATCTCCCGTTCTCCTGACAACCCGCGCTTTCTCAATGATTGTGCGCTGGTGCTGCACTATCACCTGCGCAGGGATCTCGATCGGGCCGAGGCGCTCTACCTTCGAGCGATCGACGCAGCCCGCCGGCTGCTGGAATCCCCAGAGTCGGTTCCCGCGATTCGCGACAGCGCATCCTCCGCGCTCAAGGATGCCGAAGAGAATCTCGCGAGGCTCCGCCGGGAACGAGGCGGCCAAGGAGGCCGGCCTCCCTCTCGAAAGGGAACACTCAGCTTTTGAAATACGCGTCGAGCGCGCCCTGCGCGGAGTTCTGAAAGGCCCCGAGAACCGCCTGGGTCTCGCTGCTCTCCTCTTCCGTTACTCGTTCATTGTCGATCTTGACGAACAGCTCCTCGAGCTTTCGGACCGCGTCCGTCACGTACAGGCGGACCATGCCCAGGGTCGTCTGATCATTGAACACCACCGTCAGGATCGTTCGATTGCCCACCAGGGACAGCTGGATGTTGTCTCTCTGGCCCTGGTGATACATGGCCGAGAACTGCTCTTCCCCCAGGAGGCGGGCCATCTCGCGCGTCGCGCTGAACGAGCCGGCGACGAGCGCCGAGATCGTGTCCTCGTTGAAGCTGTTCGTTATTCCCGCGCGCGTGATCATGTGGCCCTCTTTGTCGACCAGCAGCACGCACTGGCCCTTCGAGAGACGCAGGAACTCGTTCAAGATGCGGTCGATCCGGTCCAGATCCTTGGAGTAGAACACCAGCCGGGAATGACGGAGTTGTTGATCACTGCTGGCCATTTTCTTGAACTCCATTCGCTTGCCCATCTCTCTCTGGAGATGCGGACGGTTTGCTCCGGAATACTCTTTCACACATTCAGAAGGAACTTGGCTGCGGCCACCGCCGCGGCCGCGGCCGTCAGGATTCCGAGGCCGATGAACACGAACAGCCGAGCGCTCGACACCCTCTCCGCGACGGCGGCAGGCGCGGCAGCAGGCTCCTTGCTCGCCGCGGGTCTTCGCACCGGCGCGGAGGACGAGGCTCGTGCCGTCGTGGCGGGCCCGGGAGCCGGTTGCGGCCGCGGCCGGGCGACTCTTGCCCGGGACTCCACGGATTCCACGGGCGCTATCGCGGTGGTACGACTCAGGGCGGCGGTCCGGGCCGGCGCGCTCGCCACCGCCGTCAGCGTTCCTCCTTCGGTCTTGACCTTTGCCGGTCTCAGAACCGAGCTTGCGTCCGGCTGCGGCAGCAGGCCCTGATTCTGCGTGTCGGTAGCGGTCGACGTCGGCCGAACCGCAAGCGGCTTCCTCGCGACCTTCCCGGGCACCAGTCGTTTCTCGTTGGAGTTGATGTCTTCCAGGACGAGGGCCGAGATCGCCTTGAGCGTCTGGAACACTCCTTCTCCAGTCTTTGCGGACGCCTCCATGAACGGCAGTCCGTTGGGATTGAGCTTGGCCTCGAGCTCGGCCACGGGGATGGCGTTGGGAACATCGCGCTTGTTGTACTGAATGACCAGCGGGATCTTGTTGAGGTCCCGTCCCATCTCCGCCATGTTCTCCCGCAGGTTTTCCAGCGACTGGAAGTTGTCATCCAGGCGACCGGGCGAGGAGTCCGCGATGAAGAGGATGCCGTCCGCGCCGAGCAGCACGAGCTTGCGGGTGGAGTTGTAGTAGACCTGGCCGGGCACCGTGTAGAGATGAAACTTGGTCTTCATGCCCGCGATCATTCCCAGGTCGAGCGGCATGAAGTCGAAGAACAACGTGCGGTCACCGTCGGTGGAGATCGACGTCAGATCGCCCTTGTTGGTCTCCGGCGTCTTCTGGTGGACGACTTCGAGATTCGTCGTCTTTCCCGAAAGACCCGGACCGTAGTAGACGACCTTGCAGTTGATCTCCTTGCGGGCGAAGTTGATCTGAACCATTTTGCATCCTGCCTCATGAATTGCCTGCGGGCAGAGCCTCCCGACAGGCGTTCGTTCACACCTCGATCTTGCTGCGCTTGAGAAGGCTGCGGGCGAGCCCCGCCACCTCCATCAAGGCAAAGCCCAGGTCCGAGTCCCGGTCCGCGATCACCACCAGGGCAAAGTCCCCCATCGGCACGATGATCAGCCTTCCTTTCTGAGCCCAGAATGTGATGCGTTTGATCGGCAGAAACCCCAGCGTTTCCGAATCCTTTTCGATCGAATTCAGCAGCATCGACGAAAACGCCGCGATCCGGTCGTGGCTGTCGGCCTCCGGAACGGCCGCGACCAGCACTCCGTCGTTGGTCATCACCAGCGCGCCGAGCACCCCAGGTGCTCCATCGAGCTTCTTGAGGATGTCCCTCATGCCGGGACCTCCCTGTTGCGGCCCCCCGCCGCAGCTTCCACCAGCACCCGCAGGGACTCCTGGCTGCCCAGGATGGTCCCGTCCCTGGGCAGGAGGCAGCCGACCACGCAGCGGAATCCTCGGCGCACCACCAAGGAGCCGCCGGCGCCCTCGAGTGTGACTCCGCGAAGCGGGCCCAGCTCGGTTCGCCGGCACAAGAGCTGCGCCGACTGCGAGAGATTCGCGCTGAGATCGACGAACGCATCGACTCCCAGCGGTCCCAGATCGTCGAACGCCTCGCATTCCGGGTTCAGGACGATCGAGCGGCGGGCGCGCAGCTTTTCCTTCACCTCGCGGATGCCGCGGCAAAGCTTTCCGACTTCCCGCTGGATCCGGTACTCCTCGCTGCCGTCCCCGGGAAGACGTCCGTCCTCCTCGATCCGCGCGAGCATCTCCCCGATCTCGTCCGGTTTCTGTGCAGGAGGGTTGTCGGGCAGGGAGTCGACCAGCTCGCGTGCGTCGGAGCGCCGGCTGTCCCTCGCCAGGATGGCCGTCGCCAGCTTTCTCGCCATCGACACGGCGCCGATCATCCCCAGGAATCGCGCCAGGCGGAGCTGCGTGTCGACGTCGGTCGGGTCGAGCCTGCAGGCCTTCTGCGCGAAGCTGATCACGGCCATGCCGTCGCTGACGGCAAGATCGCGGAGAAACCGGCGCTCGTGAATCTCGGCCAGCAGCGAGTGCGCGGGCCCGCAGTCGGGAAATCGCCGCACGCACTCCCTGAGCGCTTTTCCGGCGGTCTCGCCGTCCCGCAGCTGCAGCGCACTCTTGGCGAGCCTCATGAATCCCATGGGGCTGGGGCTCTCCTGGATCTCCTTGGTCGCCTGCTGGACACCCAGCCGCGCCTTCTCCCGAACGACGATGCGATGGGTCTCCTGGACGACGTCCGAATCGGGAAATCTTTTCATTCCCCAGGAGACGTGCTCGTAGGCCGCGTCCAGGTCCTTGAGGCGCAGCAGGCACTGGACCAGCTCGCTGAGGACGATGGGATCGGGGCTCTTCTTGACCTGCGCCTGTTTGGCGCGCAGCTTGAGCCAGTCCCGCGATTTCGCCAGAAAGCCCACAGAAGTGATGCTCCTCAGCCTTGTGCGGACCAGGCAGTGCTTTCCTGGTGCCTACGGACCCGCCATCCTTCATCGGCACCCGGAACTTGAACCTTGCTGGGTTTTTGCCCGTGCAGCGGTCTCATGGTTGCTCCTGCATCAGCCAGACTTTTCCTTCCCTGCTGAAAAAAATCGCCGTGCCCTCCCCAAGGACCGTCGATGCAATCGGCTGATCGGTGCGGTAGGCCGCCTTCACCTCGAGATCTCCGCCGGAGAGCTCGAGAATGCGCGTGGCGTCGCTGGCTGCATACACGCAGCTGTCAGAGGTCACGGCCACGGCACTGAATGCCACCGAGGAGGAGCGTGCTTCGACCTTTCCGCTCGTCGACAGCCGATACAGGTCGGGCTTTGCCACCGCGATCACGCTCGACTTGCACAGGAACATCTGCGCCACGGGGTGTCCGGACCCGAGCGACACACTCCACTCCCTGGTGCCCCTCCCCATCCGGTAGGACAGCACGGCCCCGCCCTGAGTGCCGACGAACACGACTTCCTCGTGGACGACCGCGGAGATCGGAACCGACGAGAGTTTCCAGCCCTCGATGCGTTGTCCGTTCCTGCCGTCGATCCGGATCAGCTCGGCGTTCTGCGTGCCGACCAGGAACCCGTCCTTGCACGGCAGAGGTCCAAGGCTCAGGCCGTCGGACAGCTCGAAGCTCCAGCGCCGTTTTCCATCCGACAAGTTGAACGCCGCGAGCTGCGGCGTCGCCGATTCGGTGCCGGACAAGGCGACCACGACGATGCCTCGGTACACGGCAAATCCGCCGATCGCCTTGGACCCGAGGGGAATGCCGAGCTCGTGTCTTCCGTTGGGCGCGTTGTAGATCTGCAGCGTGTCGGCCGAGCACTGGACCAGGATCTTGCCTCCGAAGTACATCGGCGCCGCGATGACCTCCTGGAGGTCCGGCAGCGTCTCCTCCCAGCGCATCTCGCCGCTGAAGACCGAGGCCGCGACCAGGCGCCCGGCCTGGCAGCCTGCGACCAGCAGATCGCCGGCCGCGACCGGTTCGAACAGCGGAGGTCGTGGAAAGACGAAGCTCTTCGGCGGCACGCGATCCAGGCGCAGCTCAAAGTTGGGAGATCTCTGCACCTTGAGGGTCGACGTCGTCGGCGCGTAGCCTTCCAGCGAAACGGTCGCCTCGACTTCAGGAACCGGAGGCAGGTCGAGCACGCACGGGGTCTTTCCCACGAGCGCAAGCTCCTTGCCCTCCTGGTTCCACCGCAAGGAAAGCTCTGCGCCGCTGGGATCCGAATCGAACCGGACGGGCAGGAGAACGTCCCGGGCGATCGGCGATCGGGGGAAGCGTTGCAGCAGATCGAGCACCAGCGCGTGGGCTTCCGGCCAGCGCTCCTCGTGGCGGGCGGTCTTTAGTTTCTGCTGCAGCGCCGCACAGGAGGCAAGATACGAGTCGATCTCCTCAATGATCCGCGGGATCTCCTGGCTCTCCAGCCATGCTTCGTTGCCGCTGAACGTCTTCGCCCGCTTCAATTGCTCGAGAGCCGGCTCGTAGTTGCCCAGCTTGAACTGCCGGATTCCCTCCTCCGCCAGCCGCTCGGCCTGCTCCTGGCGCTTGAGCCTGTCGGACACGTCCCTCTGGTCGATCTCAGAAATGAATAGCTGGTGCGCGGCGGCGCGTTCCTTCATGTCGGCCGCCATCCTTCCGGCGACCAGCGCTGCCATCGTGCCCTGGTGCTCGTCGCTGAACCGCTGGAGAAGCATCGCCGCCCCCTCGAATTCGCCGTCGAGAGCCAGCTCTTCCGCCTTGAACTCCAGAAGGAGCGCCGCCGCGGATCGATTGTAGTTGAAGTACATCGTGCAGGCGCCCCCGACGACGATCAGAAGGGCGGCGGTGCGCAGAAACTTCCGGGGCTTGGGCTGGGTCTTCTCCAGGGTTTCCTGGCAGGCCTGGATCTTGGCATCGAGACCGGAATGCGCGGGGTCGATCGATCGCACCCGCCGGTAGACGCGCAGCGCCTGGGTGAGATCGCGCTTCTCGAGGCAGCTGTCCGCGCAGCTCATCAGGATCGTCACCGCGGACTTGGGATCCGACATGTCGATCGCGAGCTGCGCGAGCTGGACGGCCGCCTTCGAGTTGTCCCCCAGCCGCTGGTAGACCTTGAGCAGGGTCGCGGACGCCTCCGTCTCGTGACCGAGGGCGTGCAGGATCGCGGCCAGATCGGAAGCCTCTTGCAAAACGTCGTAGCCCGACTGGCGGAAGAACTCGGGATCCTTGAGATAGAAGTCGAGCAGCTCCTTTCTCGCGGTCACGGACGTCGGGATCATTTCCCGGATCCGAAGGTAGATCTCCGCCGCCGCCCGGTGGTCGCCCTTCGCCTCCAGCGACCTTGCCACCTTTTCGTAGTGGTGACACGCGCGACCCAGTCGATGGATGGCCTGGCAGGCGAGTGCGGCCATCTCGTGGGCGAGCGGCTGATCCGCGCCCAGCTCGAATGCCCTCTCGAGCAGTGCGAGCCCGTCGCCGAATCTCTGGCTCTGCAGGCATTGCTCGGCCCGCTCCAGGAGAACCTCCAAGGGCACCTCATAGAGGATGCGCGCTTCCGAGAGCCTGAGCAGGCACTTGAAAACCTGGTAGCGGGACAGACGCGTCCGCTCGACGATCGACGAGACATTGCACACTCCGTCGATCACTGCGAAAACCTCGGTGGTCGTCGAGTCGGCGCCGTCGATCTCGCTCAGATCCGCGGCCGCCTCGAACACGCAACTGTCCGAGGGCACGAACGAATGGATGTGTCCCCATTCGTCGACGCGCTTGGCCGCCTCCATGATCAGGCCGTTGGGTGACAGCAGCAGGTCTTCGTCGATCACCCTGCCGTCGACCTCGGGTGTGGGACCCTCGTGGAACTCGAAGGTGGCGTCCGGGTCGAAGAACAGGTCGTAGATCTCCTCCTCCATCTGCTCGAGGAACGCCTTCCTCACCTCCGCGGCCTGGATCCTCTGCATGCGGATCATCGTCGTGAACAAATCGGTGTTCCAGGCCTCCTGGAGCAGACGCGCCTCCTCGACGTGGGAGGAATGGATCCAGCCCCGCCGAAGGAGCACGCGCAATACCTTGTCCGTGAAGGCATCGCGGTCGTAGGGGAACAGCACTCCCCGGCCACTCATGAACAACGACGTCCGATGGCCGCGTGAATAGACAATCAGAGTGCCCACCTTCTGGCTGAGGGTGAGCATCTGGAAGACGTTCGCGAGATCGATGGAACCCGTGCTGCCCCTGAGCGCCATGTTCTCCACCTGAATGCGCCCAACGCCAGGAATGCGTGAACTCTGAGGACAACGGTGCTCATCGACCAGATCGCCCGGAGACTTGGGAAAAGGCGACCCTTCCCGTCAAATCGGGGCTGAATCCGCACGGAGGACTCGGGCGCTCCCTCCGTCACCTGGCTGGATGATCCGGCAGGCGCCGAACAGCAGTGCGACGCTGGCCGGAATGATTCATGAACCTTATGGAGAAGTGGTCGCAACCCGTTGCCCCAAGTCCGCTTGCGATGGGCCCGGATCATTCGTGAATGATCCGGGCAAGCGAAGGACCCGGGACGAGGACGGTTGTAAGCCCTCTGTGTCCCTCGACATACTCTCTCGCCCCTTGCTTTCGAGGTGATGTCCTTGAAGGAGACTCGACTCTCCCATGGCCCCTGCAGACCTCAGGTATTCGGAGTCACACGAGTGGGTGAGAATTCAAGGTGATGTCGCGACGATCGGGATCACAGCCTTTGCCGTCGAGCACCTCTCTGACCTCACGTATCTATCTCTTCCCGAGGTCGGCATGCCTTTCAAGAAAGGCGACCGATTCGGCGAGATCGAATCGGTCAAGGCGGTCTCCGAGCTGTTCGTCCCGGTCTCTGGCAGGATCGTCGAGGTCAACTCCGCTCTGATCGACCACGTCGAGATGGTCGCCAGCGACCCTTATGGGCAGGGCTGGATGATCAAGCTCAAGCTCGGCTCCCCCGCCGAGGCTTCAAAGCTTTTGAACGCCTCGGAATACGACAAGCACGTCGAGGCGCAATCCTGAATGACCTGGCCCGGATCATCCGGGCTAGTGGTCGGATGCAGAGACAAGGTGCCTTTTCCGCCGAGAGATTCGGACCGCAGGCGAGGCGCAATGCCGTTCACTTTGCGCGCACCCGCCGTCCATGCAACTGGAATCCCGCTTTCGCGGGAATGACGGGGTTGGTTGCGTCACCGGCCTGGATTTCCGCTTTCGCGGGAATGACGGCTACCTTTCGCGGGAATGACGACCCACTGATCCTCACTTGTATCGAGACTTTCGGCGTGTTGAACTGGCAACTAGTGGTCTGATGCAGAGATAAGGTGCCTTTTCCGCCGAGAGATTCGGACCGTGATGCAGGTTGAAGAGAAACCTGCTGAGAAGGCGCAACGAAGCCTGCGGTTCGAAGATCCGGCGCAAAAGGT
>Ga0247727_10005971_pt1 | contig 24205 bp, 17 predicted proteins | sample WisWelCaveWW1625_FD_202498 | JGI IMG/M metagenome (GOLD analysis project Ga0247727, IMG submission 202498) | Biofilm microbial communities from Wishing Well Cave, Virginia, United States - WW16-25 | ecosystem: Environmental > Aquatic > Deep subsurface > Groundwater > Cave microbial mat | place... | reverse complement strand
CCTCCGCCCACTCCGGGTGGCCGGTGGCGCCGCAGAACGCCGCCCACTCGGCGTCGCTCTCGATCGAGACGACGAGCCAGTCGTCGTCTCCGGCGCAGCGATAGCAGCCCTGCGGCGCCGCCCACTCGCTGCGGTTGCCGAGGCGTTCCGAGAGCCGGCCGTTCATCGCGAAGTCCATCAGCGCCGCGCCGACGAGCGGCACCGCCGCCTCTTGCTCCGAGAGGTCGATGTACTGCCCATGGCCGGTGCGGCGTCGGTGGTGGAGCGCGGCGAGCACGGCGCCGGCGCCCAGGAAGCCCGAGTACGGGTCGGTGAAGGACATGCCGGTGCGCAGCGGCGCGCCGCCCGCGTAGCCGGTGAGCTGCGACACGCCGGACGCCGGCTCCAGCCCCATGCCGTAGGCCGACCAGTCGGAGTAGGGGCCGTCCTGCCCGTAGCCCGAGAGCGAGATCATGACGATGTCTGGCTTGAGCTGACGGACGTGTTCGTAGTCGAGCTCGAAGGCGCGCATGACGCGGGGCGTGAAGCTCTCGGCGAGCACGTCGGAGTGGGCGATAAGGCCGCGCAGCAGCTCGCGGCCGCGCCCCTGGTTCAGGTCGAGCGCGATCTCCTTCTTGCCGGCGTTGCGGACGGTGAAGTAGAGGGAGCGCTCCCACGGCAGCTCCTGGCCGTCGTTGTCGCAGTGGATCAGGCTTCGCGTGATATCGAGGCGTGCCGGCGCCTCCATGCGGATCACCTCGGCGCCCAGGTCGGCGAGGATGCGGGTGCAGGTCGGCCCGGCGTAGACCTGCGTCAGGTCCAGGACGCGGACACCCTCCAGGGGCCGTTGGGCTGGTTGCTGGTGACTGGTCATCGTCTGGTTCTCTGCCCAACGCTTCCGGCTCTCTTCATGACAAGGTACTGGTACACAGGACTCTCCGAAGGACTGGAATAGATGCTGTAGCCAGCCGGCTCCCACCCGCCATTGGCCAAGTCAGTCAGAATCGTTTTCAAGAGCTGGTCGTCATCGCGTTTGAGCCACACTACTTTGTATTTCGTCACGTCACCTCCCGCTCGCGGAGGATCTGCTGCTCCTCGGCGTCGTAGCCGAGCGCGCCCAGCGTCTCCTCGTTGTGCTCGCCCAGCAGCGGCGCGCGGTCGATGCGCGGCGGCGTCTCCGACATGCGGAACGGCGCGCCCGAGTAGGGCAGCTCGCCCGCCTCCGGATGCTCGACGCGCTGGAAGAAGCCACGCGCCGCCAGGTGGCCGTCGTCGAGCAGGTCGCGGACGCTGGGCACGAGGGCGAACGGCATGCGCAGCGCTTGCGCCGTTTCGACGATCTCCTGCGCCGTGTGCTCGCTCAGCCAGGGCGTCAGCAGCTCGTCCAGCTCCTGCCAGCGGATCATGCGCTCGGCGAAGCTGTTGAACAGGGGGTTCTTGTCCAGCTCCGGGTCGCCCATCAGCAACGCCATCGGCGACACAGCGCCCTCCTCGGTCATGCCGCGCTGGGGAAAGCCCTGGGCGCCGGGGATGAGCACGATGTGGCCATCCTGGCAGGGCATGATGTCCATCGGGTAGCCGAAGAGGTGGCGGGAGTAGAAGCGACGCCGGATCGCCCCCTGGAAGCCGTACATCGGGCCGTTGTACTCGTCCGCGCAGGCGGCGGCCTCGGCGAGCGAGACGTCGACGCGCTGGCCGCGCCCCTCGCCCTCGCGATGCGCCAGCGCGGCGAGCGCGCCCACCCAGGCGTGGATGCCCGCGATGTAGTCGGCGGGCGAGCCGCCGGTGGTGAGCGGCTCGCGGTCGGGGTCGCCGGTGTTGTACATGAGAGAGCTCATCGCCATCGCCGTGAGGCTGTTACCCGCGTAGTCGCGGTAGGGCCCCGAGCAGCCGAACGGCGTGATCGAGACGTAGACCAGCTTCGGGAAGTCGGCCTTGAGCGCGTCGTAGCTCAGCTCGTGGCCCGCCATCGCGGCTGGGCCGTAGCTCTCGACCAGCACGTCGGCCTCGGCCAGGAGCTTCCTCAGGATGACCTGCCCGGACGTGACGGTGACGTCCAGCGTCACGCTCTTCTTGCCGGTGTTCAGGTGCAGGAAGTGGCCGCTCTTCTCGTGGTCGGGCAGGTCATCGGGAAAGGGGCCCAGGCGGCGAGAACGGTCGCCCGCGGGCGGCTCGACCTTGATCACCTCGGCGCCGAGGTCGGCGAAGAGCTTGCCGCAGTACGGCCCGGCGATGCCCTGGGCCAGTTCGACGACGCGCAGGTCGGAGAGGGCGCCCTCTGCCATGCTTACTCCTAGCTCTGAAGATGCGATCGGCATCATACCGGCGAGCGCCCTCCCTGGCAACGGCGGTTGTCCAGCCCGCGGCGGCTCGTCTACAATGGGGTGGCCCCCGGCCTGCGGGGGCGTTATCACTTGCGAACGGAGATGCCCGACAGCATGATCCCGAAGTCGAAACGCCGCCCGAAGGAGCGCTTGCCATGAGCGAGCGCGTCCTACGGCTGGCGATCCCCAACGGCAACCTCCAGCAGGCCACCGTCGACCTGTTCTGCAAGGCGGGTTACAACATGACGGTTCAGCCCCGCTCCTACTACCCGGTTGTCGACGACCCCGATATCCAGTGTATGCTCATTCGCCCGCAGGAGCAGCCGCGATACGTTCAGGACGGACGGATCGACGCCGGATTCAGCGGCCTTGATCTGATCCGTGAGGCTGGCGCCGACGTCCTTGAGGTACTCGATACGGCCAGCTCTAAGATCGCCGCCTTCTTCACCCGCTGGGTGCTGGTCGTTCCGGAGGATTCGCCGATTCAGGACGTGAAGGACCTGGAGGGCAAGCGCATCGCCACGGAGTTGGTCAACGTGACCCGCGCCTTCCTCGAAGAGCGGGGCGTCCAGGCCCTGGTCGAGTACTCCTACGGCGCCACAGAGGTGAAACCGCCGCTGCTCGCTGACGCCATCGTTGACGCGACCATCACCGGCACGTCGCTGAAAGCGAACAACCTGCGTATCGTCTCGATCGTGATCGAGAGCACGCCGCGCTTCATCGCCAGCCGACAGGCGTGGGACGACCCCTGGAAGCGCCAGAAGATTGAGGACATTGCCCTGATGCTCGGCGGCGCGCTGGCGGCCGACGGCAAGGTCGGGCTGATGATGAACGTCCGAAGCGCCGACCTTGCCGGTGTCATCGCCATCCTGCCGGCGCTCAAGAACCCGACCATCTCGTCGCTGGCCGATCCCGAATGGGTGGCCCTGAACACCGTGGTCGACGAGAGCGTGGTGCGCGAGATCCTGCCGAAGCTTAAGCAAGCGGGCGCGCAGGGGATCGTCGAGTACCCCCTGAATAAGATCATCGAGTAGGGCGATGCCGCCGCTGGGCATGCATCTGTCGCTGGCGCGAGACCTCGCGCTGGAGCTGGCCCACCCGGCGCTGCGCGACGAGCCCGGCGCCTACTACCTGGGCGCGACGACGCCCGACATCCGCGTGCTCACGCGCTGGGACCGCGGGCGGACCCACTTCTTTGACCTGGACGACTTCGGCGGGCAGAGCGGCGCCGCTGCTGTATTCGAACAGCACCCGGAGCTCGCCTCGGCGAGCGACCTCAACGCGAGCACGACCGCTTTTCTCTGCGGCTACCTCTCGCACCTGGAGATGGACGAGACCTGGATCGCCGGCGTCTACCGCCCGTGCTTCGGCGAGCGTTCGCCGCTCAAGGGCGAGGTGCTGGCCAACGTCCTGGACCGCGTCCTCCAGTACGAGCTGGATCGCTGCGGTCGCGAAGACCGGGACGCCGTCAGCGAAATCCAGCGTGACCTGCTCGCGAGCGCGGTCGACGTGCTGATCGGCTTCATCGACGGCGAAACGCTGCTGCGCTGGCGCGACATCTCGGCCGACGTGCTCAACCACCCGCCCACCTGGGACCGCTTCGGCGTGGTCGCCAGCCGCCACCTGCGCGCCTACGGCGTCGAGTCCGAGGCCGACGTGGCTCACTTCATGCGTAACGTCCCGGACCTGCTCGACCAGGCGATCCGCCACGTCACGCCGGAGCGCATCGAGGCGTTCCGCCAGCGTTCTCGTGAACGCGCCCTGGCGGCGCTACGGAGCTACCTTTCGTGAGGATCGTCGAGGGCGCCGACGCAGGCCGGCGAACCCTCCTCCGGCGTCAGCCTCCGGGCGAGGAGACGCTGCCGCCGGACGTCCTTCGCCGCACGCGCGAGGTCGTCGGCGACGACGTGTCGACTCCCGCCGAGGCGGTGCGCCGCATCCTGCGCGACGTGCGCGAGCAGGGCGACGCCGCGCTGCTCCGCTACTGCCGGGCGTTCGACGGCGCGCAGTACTCCACGCTTCGGATAGGCGGCGACGAGATTCGCGCCGCCTACGACGCTGTCGATCGCGACGTGGTCGCCGCCCTGCGCTTCGCTGCCGGCCGCATCCAGACCTTCCACGAGGAGCAGCGCCGTCATGCAGCGCAGAGCTTCCTGCGCGATGGCGTGGGCGTGCAGGTGCGGCCGCTGGCGCGCGTCGGCATCAACGTGCCGGGCGCGGTGGCGATCTACCCGTCGTCGCTGCTGATGACCGCGCTGCCGGCGAAGGTGGCCGGTGTCGACGAGGTGCTCGTCGCCACGCCGGCCGGGCCGGACGGGCACGTGGCGCCGCTGAAGCTTGTCGCCGCCGGCATCGCTGGTGTCGATGGCGTCTTCCGTATGAGCGGGGCGCAGGCGGTGGCCGCCTTCGCCTACGGGACGGAGAGCGTGCCGAAGGTCGACAAGGTCTGTGGCCCCGGCAACGTCTTTGTGACCGAGGCGAAGCGCCAGGTCTTCGGCGAGGTGGGCATCGACGCGCTGTACGGGCCCAGCGAGACGATCGTCATCGCCGACGAGGCCGCGAACCCTGTGCTCTGCGCCGCCGATCTACTGGCCCAGGCCGAACACGATGAGCTGGCGACGCCGCTCCTGATCACTGTCTCGCAGACACTCGCCGCGCGGGTGGGCGAGGAAGTCGAGCGGCAGCTCGCGCTGCTCGAGCGGCGCGACATCGCTCGCGCCGCGTTCGAGGCGCGCGGCGGCGCGATCGTGGTCGACTCGCTGGAGGAAGCGCTCGCTCTCGCCAACGAGTTCGCGCCGGAGCACCTCTGCCTGCTCGTGCGGGACGCCGCGCGCTGGGCGGCGCTGGTGCGCAACGCCGGCGGCGTCTTCGTCGGCGAGATGTCGCCGGAAACGCTCGGCGACTACACAGCCGGCCCGAGCCACGTCATGCCGACGGCCGGCACGGCGCGCTTCGCCTCGCCCCTGGGCGTCCAGGACTTCCTGAAGACGACGAGCGTCATCGGCGTGGACGACGCGGCGCTTCGGGCGCTGGGCCAGGCCACGGCCCGCATCGCCCGCGCCGAGGGGCTGACCGCCCACGCCCGCACGATCGAGCTCCGCCTGGGCGACACGACGTAGCTATGTCGAGCCGCGGCGATCGAGTACGCCGGCAGACGCCCGCTGGCCGCCTCTTGACAACCGTGGTATCGTGTAGTCGACCATGGTAGTTGCGCGTATCGCCGAAGACGAGGGCCTGGCGCGGCTGCTCGAGGCCGCCGGCGCCTACCTGCCGGAAAAGCGCGTCGCGGTCGTCGAGGAGGCGTATCGCTTCGCCGAGCGCTGCCACGCCGGGCAGCACCGCCAGTCCGGGGAGCCGTACATCGTCCACCCCCTGGACGCCGCCCTCACGGTCGCCGGCCTCCAGCTCGACGCGGTCGCCATCGCCGGGGCGCTGCTCCACGACGTCCAGGAGGACTGCGGCGTCCCGAACGAGGAGATCGCGCGCCGCTTCGGGCCGGACGTGGCGAAGCTGGTCGATGGCGTGACGAAGCTGGAGCGCTTCGCCTGGCAGTCGCCCGAGGCGCCGAAGGCGGACAGTTCGATCCAGGTAGAGAACCTGCGCAAGATGTTCCTCGCCATGGCGGAGGACTGGCGCGTCGTCATTATCAAGCTGGCCGACCGCCTTCACAACATGCGCACGCTGGAACACCTCGATCCGGCGAAGCACCACCGTATCGCCCAGGAGACGATGGAGATCTACGCGCCCCTAGCCGCGCGCTTAGGCATCTGGCCGATCAAGTGGGAGCTGGAGGACCTGGCGTTCCGATACCTCGATCCCGAGAAGTACCGCGAGATCTCCCGCCTCGTCGCATCCAGGCGGACGATCCGCGAGCGCTACCTCGCCCAGGTCGAGACGATCCTGCGTGAGGAGATCGCCAAGCAGGGCATCGATGCCACCGTCCAGGCGCGCGCCAAGCACATCTACAGCGTCTACGAGAAAATCCGCAAGTACGAGGCGCAGGGCAAGACATTCAGCGAGATCTATGACCTGCTGGCGCTGCGCGTGCTCGTCGAAAGCGTGGGCGACTGCTACAACGTGCTGGGCATCGTCCACGGGCTCTGGCGGCCGATCCCGGGCCAGTTCGACGACTACATCGCCAGCCCCAAGGACGGCGTCTACCAGTCGCTCCACACCACCGTGATGTGCCTCGACGCCCGCCCGCTGGAGGTCCAGATCCGGACGCATGAGATGCACCGGCTGGCGGAGTACGGCGTCGCCGCTCACTGGCGCTACAAGGAGGGGGGAAAGGTGGACGCGCGCTTCAACGAGCGCCTCTCCTGGCTGCGGCAGCTCCTGGAGTGGCAGCGCGAGATGGCGCATGCGGAGGACTTCGTCGAGACGGTTAAGACGGACCTCTTCCAAGACCAGGTCTTCGTCTACACGCCGGGCGGGGAGATCAAAGACCTGCCGGCCGGCGCCACGCCGATCGATTTCGCCTTCCGCATCCACACGGAGCTGGGATACCACTGCATCGGCTCGAAGGTGAACGGACGGCTCGTCGCCCTGAACACGCCCCTGGAGAACGGCGACGTCGTGGAGGTGCTGACCGGACGCAGCTCGCGCGGGCCGTCGCGGGACTGGCTCAACCCCAACCTGGGCTACATCAAGACCAGCCACGCGCGCGAGAAGATTCGCCAGTGGTTCCGCAAGCAAGAGAAGGCGGAGAACATCGAGAAGGGACGCGAGGCGCTGGAGCGGGATCTCCGCCGCCTGGGCCTGACGCTGGCCCAATGCCGGGAGGAGCTCCTGCGTCAGTTCCGCTACGACTCGCTGGACGACCTGTACGCCGCGCTCGGCTTCGGCGGCGTCGGGCTCCAGCAGGTGGCCGGACGTCTCGCGCGCTTCTTCGAGCCGGAGGTGCCGAAGACCCTACCCGAGGAGGCGCCGAAGGGGCGCGTATCAGCCACCGGCATCCAGGTGCTAGGCACGGGCGACCTCCTGACCCAGCTCGGCCGCTGCTGCAACCCCGTACCGGGGGACGACATCATCGGCTACGTGACGCGCAGCCGGGGCGTCACCGTGCATCGGCGGGATTGCTACAGCGTGCTGCATGAGGACGAGCGCGAGCGTCTGGTGGAGGTCGAGTGGGGACGGTCGGGGCAGTTCTACCCCGTCGCCGTCCACATCGAGGCGTGGGACCGCGTCGGACTACTCCGCGACGTCAGCACCATCATCGCCGAAGAAAAGGTCAACATGGTGGCGGTGCGCACGCAGGAGAACGGCGATCGCACCACCGCCATCTTTCTCACGCTGGAGAGCCAGGGGCTTGATCAGCTCAGCCGGCTGCTCCACAAGCTGGAGATGGTGCGCGGCGTGACCAGCGTCGCCCGGTCGATGGCCAGCGGCGCGGGCGCGCGCGCGGCGCGCTCTGAGTCGCCCTAGGAGCCGCCGCGAAGCCTGGTGAGCAGCAGCGGTTCGTCCGCGATGCGGACGGCGGCGGCGATCCCCTGGCCGGCCTCCAGGAACTCCCAGCTTAGGTAGCGGCTGTCGCGCTTGACCATGCGCTGCCAGACGCGCCACAACGGACCGCCGCCGCCCACGTCATCGAAGACGATGACGCCGCCGACCTTTAGCCGAGGCAGCGTGTTGGCGAGGTCGGTCGCCCCGCCGATCAGCGAGTGGTCGCCGTCCACGTTGATCAGGTCGAAGTAGAGGTCTGGGTGCGCCCGGAGGAACGCCGGTATCGTGACCTTGCTGTCCCCGGAGGCGAGCTCGACGGGGCCCCTGTGGCCGGCGGCCTGCAGCTCGCCGCGGACGAAGTCGGGGCCGGGGTTGGGCGCGCCCGCGTAGTCGTCCACCCACAAATCGAAGCCGTAGATCGCGCATTCGGGGCGCAGCGCCCCAACCACCGCGGCGCTCCGGCCCCGCCGCACGCCGATCTCCAGGTACGTGTTTGGCCGGATGAGCGTCGCTGCTGCCCAGAGCGTCGACGTGAGGTCGGCGTAGCGCCAGTGCTCGCCGAACAGCGCCTGGCCCCAGCGATGGAAGAACTGCTGGGTCGCCACCTCCGGACTGGGCGTCAGCTTCTCCAGCAGTTCGGCGACGAAGACGCCGGCCTCGGCGGAGGTCGCCGCCGCGCCCAGGGTCGCGGCGTTGGGCGGGAAGAAGAGGTCCAGCTCGTGGCTGCCGCCGGCGCGGGGCGTGTTCGCCAGGTAGCGCGGCATTGGCATCGGACAGAGCAAGTCCCAGCGCCGCCGGATGCGCCGCGAGAGCAAGCCGAAGCCGGTGCGAGGAGCCATCGTTGCGCCGTGGCGCCAGTATAGCGGCGGGCCGGCGCAGGGAGCAGGCGGGCCTAGAGGACGCCCTGCTGGAAGAGCGCTCGCAGCCTCACCACCAGACCGGCTGCGGCGACCACAGCGGCGCTGCCCACCGGGAACGCGCGCACTGTCAGCGAAGCCGCGCCGCCGGCGCCCCGCGCGCGCCCGGCGAGCGATCGCAGGAACGGGAGGCGCTGCGACAGGCGCGCGGCGTACACCAGCGCGAAGCCGATCGCCGTGAGCACACCGGCCAGGCCGACGCTAAACGCGACGATCAGGATCAGCCCGAAGGCGACCCGGTGGAGGGCCACGGCGCTTAGCATCACCACGATCGCCGAGGGGCAGGGGAGGAGGCCCCCGAAGATACCGAGTCCGATCAGGCTCCGCCAGCTCACCGCCGAGCCGTCCGCACCCGGCAGGGCGTGGCGGTGCGCCGGCCCGAGGCCGTGGCGGTGCGGCGGCTGCGCTTCGTCCAAGTGGTCGTGGTGGTGGGCGGTCTCGCCATCGCCCGGCGTCTGCGCGGCGCTCTCAGCCTCCGGCGCGGACGCCAGGGCGAGCTGAGGCTCGAGTCGGGAGGCGACGCCCAGCCGCGCCCGCAGCCAGGCCGCGGCGTCGCCCAGGAGGCCGCTCGACCGCAGCCGCCCCGTGAAGAGCGTAGCGCCCATCGCCAGGATCAAACCGCCGGAGACGACGCCCAGCCACGGGTAGAGCTCCTCCGGCACAATGTACTCGGAGAGGTAGAGGGTGATGAAGCCCAGCGCATAGACGCTGGACGTGTGCGTGGCCGTCACGGTCAGACCCAGGAGCAGCGCGTGGAGGGCCGTGCCGCGCGAGCCGACGAGGTAGGCGGCGACCACGGTCTTCCCGTGCCCAGGCGATAGGGCGTGCAACGCGCCGAAGCCGACGGCCGCCAGCAGCGCCAGGATGATGACGCCCGCGCTCAGCTCGTCTTCGGCGATCAGGCCTGCGTAGCGGGCCAGCGAGGAGTCGGGGTTGCCGCTGGTGGCGCGCTCCTCGCGCTCGGCGTGTTCCGGCGCCGTGACGCCGCCGGACGCGGCGCCGCCGGGGTCCGCCTCGAACGTGAAGATCGCGCTGCTCACGTTCAGCGGGTTCGAGAGGCCCGCATCCGGATAGGCGCGCAGCTCGTCGCTGGCGTCCTCCGCTAGCGCGGTCGACTCCACCAGCCGGACGCCCTCGCCGCCGAGGACAACCACCTCGCGCCAGCCCAGCCTCTCACGATAGTTGCCATCGCGGTATTCGGCCTGAGGCGACGAGTCCTGCCAGCCGTCCGGGAGGCCGGCGCTGAAATCGATGACGAGGCGCTGTGTGTTCAAGCCGCCCTGCCCCGGAGGAAACGATATCTCGCTCGCCTCGGCTCGCAGCTCGACCGGCTGATCATCGATGACGAAGCGCAGGTTCTCGCGCAGCTGCTCGACCAGCGTGTCGCGGTACGTGGCCTGTTCCGCGGGGCTCAGCTCACCGTCGCCGTCCTCATCGATCTCCTGGCGCGCCTGAAAGGCCGGTATCTCGGCCAGGTCCAGCACATAGCGGAGACGGATCTCCTCAGCGGACAACTCGATGCGCGAGTAGCGATTGATCGTGAAGTTTCCCAGCGGGTGGGCGGCCGCTGGCTCCGGTCGCGCCAGGCCGGCGACAGCGACAGCGACGAACGCCAGGAGCAGCGCAACGCCTAAGAGCGAGGCCCGACGCGCCAGCGATCGCCGCACCAGTTACCTCTGCACCGCCGCCCGGAGGTCTCGCAGAGTGTCAGCGGCGGTATCGGCGTGACGGATGGAGAAGCGCGGGTTGAGCTCCAGGGCTCGTTCGAGATGCGAGCGCGCTGCGTCGTCGTCGCCAAGCTCGCGGGCGATCATTCCGGCGTGGAACAGCAGCATGGCGTCCTGCGTGCCGAGCCGAAGCGCCTGCTCCATGAGCGGCGACGCCTCCTGAGCGCGGCCGTCCTGATAGAGCGCCCAGGCGGCCGCGTCGTAGCCGTAGACGTCCTTGCGCACTTCGAGCTCCGACAGCGCGAGCGCGACCGCCTCGGCGGTCTTCACGCCGTGGTCGGCGTAGAAGAGCGCCAGCTCGCGATTGTAGACGGCGCGGTTGATCGCCGCGAGGGTGCCGATGAGCTCTACCGTATCGTATCGCTGTCTGGCGGTCGCCTCATCGCCGGCGTGGGCGTAGAGGTCGCCGAGCGCGGCCAGGTAGGCCGGCTGGGGCACGGCTGCGATCGCCCGTTCGTAGAGGTCGATCGCCGCGTCGTCCTCACCGCGAGCGGCGGCGACCTTGGCCAGGCCGGCGACGGCGGGGTGGTAGCCCGGGAAGCGCTCGAGCGCCTCGCGGTACCGGCGTTCGGCCGCGTCGTAGCGCCCGGTGTTGAAGGCGAGCTCCCCAAGCTGGAGGCGGTACCAGGCGGGCCGCTCGCCTGATTGCGTCGAGGTCTCCGCCTGTTCGTTCGCCTGCTCCAGCAAACTAAGCGCGGTGTCCAGGTCGCCCCGCAGCTCTGCCAGATGCGCGCGCCGCGAGAGCACGGCCGCGCCGGAGGCGACGGCCGAGAGCTCATCGTAGGCGGCCTGGGCGGCGTCGTAGTTGCCGAGCTCGACCTGGGCGTCGCCCACGGTGGCGAGCGCCTGCGTCGCCGAAGGGTCGGCCGCGTAGACGAGCTGGGCGAGCCAAAGCGCGCCCGCGAAGTCATGCTTGGCGTAGAGCACCGTTGCCAGCTCCGCGCTGGCGGGCGTGTGGTCGGGGCGGAGCTCCAGCGCGCGGCGCAGCGCCGCCTCGGCGCGCTCGTAGGCGCTGACGTCGCCCGTCTCGCGCGCCTGGCGGATGTAGGCGCTGCCCAGCTTTGTGGAGCTGATGAAGTCGATAGGATCGCCCTCGACGCGCGCCTGCCAGAACGCGATGATCTCGTCGGTGCGAGCGCGCGACTCGGCGGCTGAGGTGGTGTCGAGCAGCGCGGCGAGGCCAGCGTCGCCGCCGCCATCGCCCCGCAGCGTCAGGTACGCGGCTCCGCCGGCGATGCTGGTGAGCAGCAGCGCCGCTCCCAAGACGATGGACCAGGTGCTGCGCCGCATTAGATCCGCCTTCAGGCGGAGGGAGGGGCGGCCTCCGCCCCTCCCTCGCTGTACTACGAGCGGGTTACCTGCGCGCGCGGCGGGCGTACAGTCCGCCGGCCCTGCAACGATACACTATACTGATTGAACCGTCGTACCAATGTCAAGTCCAACAACCTGTCGGGGCGAGGCGCTGTCAGCGGGTTATTCGGGCCAAGGACGGACTGTGGATCACACTAACGGAAAACTCACTCCTGACCGCAGCCTGATCTGCCGTCGTCGTCGAGCCGAACTGTCGGTAGGGAGCGGGGGGTCCCGCCCCGCTACCGGGCCTTTCGATCGCGTTAGCTGCGCGCGCGACGGGTGTACAGTCCGCCGCCGAGCAACGCGGCGCCCAGCGCGGCCGCAGCCGCCAGGATGATCCAGGGCAGGGCGCCGCCCTCGCTGTCGCTTGAGATGTCGCCGGCGCCCGCAGGCGGCAGAGCCGTCGGTGCGACAGCCGAGGCGGTCGGCGCGCCGGCAGTGGCCGTCGGCTCCGCCTGCGCGGCCTGGGCGTGGGGCGCCGCCAGGAACGGGAAGCCCGTCCCGAATGCAACGTCGTTCGCATCGATGGCGTCCGAGATGCCCGCCGCGCCACCGCGGTTGAGTAGTATGCCGAGCCCGACGTCGCCCACGTCATCCTGGAGACGCCGGCCGTTGGGGAACTGGACCGGCTGGGAGAAATCGATGGTCACGAGGTCAGGAATGAGCGCCGTGGCCGCCTGCTCCGCCGTCAGGTCGCCCAGGGGGCCGCCGTCCTGCGGGCTGCCGAAGGCGGTGTCGACCGCGCTGCGCAGGCCCTCGATCGTCGTCTGCGCGGTCGGCCGGTAGTTCGCCTCATCGTTCGCCGGCTCGGCCCGGTTGAACGCGTCCTTCTGGTCTTGCGGAATAAGGAAGTTCATAATATCCGGGATCGCCATCCGGTCGACCTGCGAGCCGCCACGCTTGGTCGTCGCCCAGGCCTTGATAGTCCCAGTGTTGGAGCTCGCCCCTCCTGTCAACGTGGTAATGGGCAGCTCGATGACGATGGACGAGAGGTTGAAGCCCGCGAGGAAGTCGGCTGGTGTCTCACCAGCCCGCCGCAGCCCGTTCGCCGGGACGTACGGTGCCGCGAGGAAGGCGAAGAACTGGATGTCTTGGAACAACGGGTCGTCGCGCGGCCCAGCGAAGACCTTGATCCCGTTCACCTCGGTCACCTTGGCCTCCGCCGAGCCAGGCGGCGTCACCTCGCCGGTGATCGGGTCGCCCAGCCCTTCGATGGTCAACATGAGCGGCTCGCCCGAGAAGGTCACGCGAGCGGTCGCGTCCGCCACCAGATCGCCGGTGTTATCGACGTGGATCTCATAGCTGACGTCCGTCGCGAAATTGCGCTCCGCCGTCTCCGCCGGCGCCTCCAGGCCGTTTACGTTGAGGGCGACGACTAGGTTGCCGCTGTTCTCCGGACTGCGGAATGCATACACGTCCGCGATGTCCGCCGCGGGGTCGCCCCCCACCGAGGGCGCGTCCTTGTGGTCGCCCGCGCTGGCGGTCATGGCCAAGAGCCCCAATGCCACCAGCGGCACGACGATGAGTACCAAACGTTTCATCATGAACTCCTCCTGCTTCCTCATGGTGCCCCTTCCTGCTCGCCGCTCGGTGCCAACTGCCGGACGCCGTCAAACGTTCCGGGCAACGGGCCGGTGAAGCTGCCACTGATGGAGTTGCCGTCAGGCGAGGCAGTGCCCGTCAGGTCCAGAGCAAGACCGCGGGTGAACGTGCCGCTCAGCGAAAAGTCTCCGGTCGCAGTATCGATCGTACCGCTGAAGGTCCCTTGCTGGCCTGGAAGCGATGCACAGTCTTCTAACACCATGGACAGGCCCGGGCCGGCCTGGGTGACGGCGGCGGCGCAGGGGCTTGGGGTGCCGAGACTATCTTCCGTGACGATCCAGTCACCGGAGATATCGATTTGCGCCTCGGCGCGGTCCGTGGTGGTGACGTCCACCGGCTCATCCTCCGCGCCCGGCGCACCGCCCTCGGCCGGCGTTTTTTCGCCAGGCGTTCCGGTACCGCCGCCGCCATCGTTGTTGTTGTCGTCGCTACACGCGAGAGCGCTCGCGGCCAGCACCGCTGAGAACACCGCCAGTGCGATCAGTAACCAATGCTTCCTCATGGTGCCCCTTCCGTTCGTATTGGTCCGCTTTGGTTCGGGCCTAAGCTCGTAATCAACCATCACTTCTTCATCCGTCCTTCCTCTGCCGCCCCTCGAATTTGCGTCGGGGGCCGCCAGGCGCTGGCTGGTTGGTCGCCGGTTCACGTCCGGCGATCCCCGACGCGGCTATCATCGCGCGAGGAGGGGCTGCCTCACATCGAGCAAAGGACGTAAGTTAGGAAAGAGGAGACGTAGGTTAGGAAAGGAAGTCGGTCGCCTGCGCCCGGCGCAGGCAGCGACGCGTTATTTCAGGTCGTGCCGGTGGGCGTAGTCGACCGCTTCCGCGCGGTTGCGCGCGCCGATCTTGTTATAGAGGTTTGTGACGTGACGCCCGACCGTCCGCACGCTCAGTGTCAGGTCTGACGCGATCTCCGTATTGGTGCGCCCTCTCGCGATCAGGTACAGCACATCGACTTCGCGCGGCGTCAGCCTATCCGGATACACCCTTTGCCCTGCCATCCTCTCTGCGATCTGACGCTGGAGCTCCTCGCCGCGACGTATCCAGCCCGTCATGCCGATATCGCGGAACTGCGAGAGCGCCGCCTCCAGCAGCGGCGCCGCGCGATTGCGGTCGCCGCGACGCCCGCGCCGGACGTACATCAGCGCCTCGTCGTAGGCGACGATCGCGAGCAGCGGCCGCGCGCCTTGCTCGTCGAGCACCTCGCGCGCCTTCGCGAACCACTCGACAGCTTCGTCGTGGCGGCCTCGCAGCGCGCAGAGCTGAGCGAGCGCATGGCGCCCGTCGCGCATTGGGCCGCGGAAGTCCGGCGCGACGACCTTCTCTCGGATGCCGCGCTCGATGACCTCGATGTGATCGGTGCGCTCGAGGAGCCACAGGGCCCCTGCGGCTCCGCAGGACACCACCCCGTAGGCGTCGATGTCCCCATTCTCCCACGCGCGGGAGACCGAAGCCGAACTGGAGGGGAATTCGACACGCCACGGAGGCGACGGAGCACCGCGCTCGAGAGCCACGGGTATGGTCTCCAGGTACCCGACCGCTTCCTCCGTCCTCCCCAAGCGAGCGCACTGGAGGGCGCCGATTGCACGGGCGACGGCGACGGTGCCGTACGCTGCATTCGCCCGCCCGGCTTCGCCACTCGAGCGAGCGATGTTCTCACCCTGCTGCCACATCTCGTCCGGCCAGTCCTCGTCCATCGCCAGCAGCATTTCATATATCGTGTACCCGAACCAGAGGAACAGATTGGCCTCGGGCACCCGCATGGCCAGCGTCCCTGCGCTGCTGAACGCGTCTCGCGCCGCCGCAAAGTCTCCCAGAGCGTTATAGCAACGGGCCAAGTTCGCCCACGCGCTGGCCGCCTGGCCAAGCTGTCCTTGCTGATCACATTGCTCGGCCATCTCCAAGAAGGGCCGGAGGCAGCGCTGGAACTCGCCGGCCTGGGACGCGAGGGCGAACGGGTTGTCAGCGAAGCGGCTGAGGAGGTCTTCTCTGGAGGCAGGCCCTCGCCCCTCCAGGCCGGCGCGCTGGTCAGGGGGAAGCTCTTCGATGACGCGCCACACCTCACGTTGCTCGGGGGTTTCCACAAAGATGCCGGGGTCATGAGGGTCCTCTGCCCTCCGGCGGATGAGCTCGTGGCCCATGAGCCGCACCCACGTAGCGTTCCTCCGCTCGCCCGCATACCGCAGCCCTTGTTCGGCCAGCGCAAAGCAGCTCCCCACCGGGGCGCGGGCGTCGTCTATGGCGCGAGCGGCGCCTTCCAGGAACTCGGCCGCGGCTTCCTTGCCTTCAGCCGTGGCGATGAGGGCGCCCGCCTCGCCCGCCACGTTTTGCGCCTGATCGAACTGCAGCGCCCAGATGAGAGCCAAGCCCAGCCGCCCGAGCAGGCGCGGCTGCCGCGCATCGCCGGCCGGTAGGAGCTCAAGAGCGATGCGCAGGAAGGCGGCTGTCTCGTCGTGGGCATGCGCCGCCTCAGCTTTGTCTGCCGCCGCGATCGCGTACTCAGCGCCACGCTCAGCGCCGGGCAGGGTCGAGCTCCGGTAATAGTGGTATGCCAGCTCCGCTGCGTGCTCGATCGCGCGTCCGCGGTACGTTGACTCCATCGCCTCCGCGATCTGGCGGTGCAGGCGCACCTGTCGCGGCGGGCTCAGCTCCGTGTAGAGCGTGTGGCGGAAGAGCGCGTGCGTGAAGTCGCAGGTGTCTTGGGCGCTACCAGGCCGCAGCACCTGCGCCGCGAGCGCTTGGTCGACGGCCTCGAGCGCTGCCTGCTCTTCGACCTCCGCCACGCGCGCCGCAATGTCGAAGCGGAACACGCCGTTGAAAGCGGATGCGGCGGTGAGTAATCGGTTTGCGCTCTCGCTCAGCCTCGACAGGCGTTGCGCGACCACCTGGCGCACGCCCTCAGGGATGCCCAGCTCTTCAACGCTCAACGCGTCGCTCGTCCAGACGCCGTCCTCGCCGTAGAGCGCGCCCGTGTCGACCAGGTGCAGCACCGTCTCGCGGATGAAGAACGGGTTGCCTTCGGTCTCGGCGCTGATCGCGTCGATGAGTGCCTGCGGCACGTCCTGCTCCGCGATCGTCGTCAGCAGCTCACCCACTTCGCCGCGATCGAGACCCTTGAGCAGCAGCCGCTCGTACTCCGTCTCGTGCCGGAGCTGGCCGAGCGCCTCCGAGAGCGGGTGCTCGCTGTCCAGCTCGATGTCGCGGTACGCCCCGACCACAAGGATGCGCTGTTGTCGAGCGAAGCGCGCGACGTGGCGCAGCATCGCGATCGTCCCCTTGTCCGCCCAGTGCAGGTCGTCCAGCACGAGCACGACCGGCGCGCGCTGCGAAGCGGCGATCAGGAACTGCGAGACGGCGTCGAGCAGCCGGAAGCGCTCCTCATCCGGTTGGAGCGGGGCCGGCTCCTCGATGTCCGGCAGCTTCTCGCGCAGCGCCGGCACGAGCCGCACGACCGGCGGCGCGCCGTACCCGAGGTCCTGCCGCAACGCGTCCGGGTCAGCGTCGCGCCCGTACTCCGCAAGCGCCTCCGCAAACGGCCCGTAGGGCGGCGCCCATTCACCCTCGTAGCAGCGGCCCCATAACACCGTGGCGCCTTCGTGTCGCGCGCGCTCGGCGAACTCCTCGGCCGTCCGCGTCTTCCCGATTCCCGGTTCGCCGACGAGCATCACCAGCCCGCCCCGGCCCGCGCGCGCCTCCCCCAGCTTCGACCGCAATCGCGCGCTCTCGCTCTCGCGTCCAACGAACGGCGTGCGCGCGAGGAATGCGCCCGTCGTCTCCGCTCGGCCCTCGCTTCCCATAGCGAGCCGATTCTAGCGCACCCGTCCGCCGGGCCGCACCTACCAGGCATGGGGCATCGGCGCACAGGGCCCCTGGAGCCTGGGCCTGGTGCCCGGCGGTATGGTCGCCTCGTTCGAGGCCGACCTGGCTGACGCGACGGCCGTTGCCGTCAGTATGGAGCCCCCGGGCGGCAGCGAGCAGCCGACGACCGAGCCGCTCCTCGTCGCCGAGCTGGACTAACCGTGTCGGTCTACCAGCGCATCTCGAAGCGCTCGTAGGCGCTCACGTCGCCGGTCTCGCGCGCCTGGCGTAGGCGCTGCCCAGCTTTGTGTAGCTGATGAAGTCCGCCGGATCGCGGTCGACGCGTCCCTGCCAGAACGCAATGATCTCGTCGGTGCGAGCGCGCGCCTCGGCGGCTGTGGTGGTGTCGAGCAGCGCTGCGAGACCGGCGTCGCCGCCGCCACCGCCCCGCAGCGTCAGGTACGCCGCTCCGCCGGCGATGATGGTGAGCAGCCCCGTTCCTGGGTCATTCAGGCCGAGGGAGGGGCGGATCCCGCCCCTCCCTCGTTGCGTTACGAGCGGTTAGCTACGCGCGCGACGGGCGTAGAGCCCACTGCCCAGCAGGGCTGCGCCCAACGCGGCCGCAGCCGCCAAGATGATCCAGGGCAGGACGCCGCCCTCGCTGTCGCTTGAGATGTCGCCGGCGCCCGTAGGCGGCAGCGCCGTCGGCGCCGGGGCGGTCGCCGTCGCCGCGGCTTGGGCGTGGGGCGCCGCTAGGAACGGGAAGGTCGTCCCGAACGCGACGTCGTTGCCGTCGACGGCGTCCGAGATGCCGGCCGCGCCACCGCGGTTGAGCACGATGCCCAGCGCCGCGTTGATCACGTCGTCCTCCAGCCGGCGTCCGTTCGGGAACTGCACCGGCTGCGAGAAGTCGATCGTCACGATGTCAGGGATGAGCGCGCCGGCCACCGCGGCCGGGGTCAGGTCGCCCAGCGGCCCGCCGTCCTGCGGGCTGCCGAAGGCGGTGTCGACCGCTGTGCGCAGACCCTCGATCGTGGTTTGCGCGGTCGCCTGGAAGCTTGCCACGTCCGTAGCCGGGTCGCCCTCGTTGAAGGCCTGCTTCTGGGCGCTCGGGATGAGCGCGGTGTTGATCGCCGGGATCGCCATCCGGTCGACCTGGGTGGCGCCGCGTTTGGTCGTTGCCCAGGCCTTGATCGCGCCGCTGTTGGCGTCCGCGCCGCTGGTGAGGGCGACGACGGGCAGCTCGATCACGATCGCGGTGACGTTGGTGCCCTCGAAGAAGTCGGCCGGGTCCTCGCCGGCCGGCCGGAGGCCGCTGACGGGTACGAAGGGGCCCGCGACGAAGTTCTTGAAGCCGGTCAGGTCGAAGAAGAACGGGTCGTCTCGCGGTCCGGCGAAGACCTTCACGCCGGCCGCTTCCGTGATCTCCGGCGCCTTGGCGTCGACTGCCGTCACCGGCCCGGTGATGTCGGGGCCGAGGCCGGCGACGGTGAAGGTGAGCGGATCGCCGGAGAACGTCATCGCGGCCGTCGCGTCGGCCACCAGGTCGCCGGTGTTGTCGACGTGGATGTTGTAGGCGACGTCGGTCGCGAAGTTGCGCTCCGCCTGTTCCGCCGGCGACGTCACGCCGTTGACGCCGAGGTAGACGACGAGATTATCCGCGTTCTCGGCGCTACGGAAGGCGTAGATGTCCGTGATGTCCGCCGCCGGGTCCGCCTCGACGACGGGCGAGTCGCGGTGGTCGGCGGCGTCGGCGCCCAGGCCGATAAAGCCGGCGGCGCCGGCGGCTACGAGGGCCACCGTGCCAATGATCAGTAGAATCCGTCTCATGCTGTTACCTCCTTGAGTTAGTGCAGATTGGGCCCGGCCCAACAGCCGGCTCGCTTGGGGAAGACCATGCGACCTCCTTTTCGCTGCGGTCCGCTGCGTCCTCGCCTGGACGAGAACGCCTCGCAACAATATACTATATTGATTGAACGGTCATACCATTGTCAAGTCAACCACCTGTCGAGGCGAAGGCCCTGTCAGCAGGTTGTTCGGGCCAGGACGGACTGTGGATCACACCAGCAAACACCCAGACCCCGAGCCGCAGCCTGATCCGCCTTCTTCGCCGAGACGAATGATGGGTGGAGACGAGGCTCGGCTCGTCGACCGGCTGCGCCTCAACGATAGCGACGCGATGGCCGGCCTCTACGACCGCTACGGACGCCAAGCTTTCGGCCTCGCCCAGCGCATCGTGGGCGAAGCCGAGGCGGAGGACGTGGTACAGGAGGCGTTCCTCACGCTGTGGCGCAACGCCGATCGCTTCGACTCGGAGCGCGGCTCACTGCGGACGTTCTTACTGACCATTGTCCACCGGCGCGCCATCGACGTGGTGCGCCGGCGGACGAGCCGGCCCGAGCAGACGATGGAGTTGTGGGAGCTGCTGCCGGCCGAGGGCGGTCACGCGCCCGACGAGCTGGCCGCGCTCGCCGACGACCGACGGCGCATCCGGGCGGCGCTGAGCGACCTACCCGAAGCGCAGAAAGAGGCCGTCGAGCTCACCTACTTCGGCGGCTTGACCGTCGCCGAGATGGCCGAGCGAGCGAACATCCCTCTGGGCACGGCGAAGAGCCGTCTGCGCCTCGCCCTGGAACGGCTACGCCAGACGATTCGAGAGCGGTGACGAGATGACCTGCGGCCAGATCGAGGAGCTGTTGGCTGCGTTCGCGCTGGGGGCGCTGGACGTCGGCGAGGAGGCGAGCGCCCGCGCTCACCTCTCGATCTGCCGCCGGCACGACGCAGAGCTGGCAGAGATGGCCGGCGTGGCGGCGACGCTGGCCCTCGCCGTGGAGGAGCGCGAGCCGCCGCTGGCGCTGCGCGTGCGGCTCATCGAGGCGTTCGAGGCGGAGGTGTCGGCGCAGCGGCGCTGGCCCGCGCCCCAGGCAGCCATCCTCCGGCCGCGGCGCTGGTTCGCTCGGCCCCAGTTCGTCTACCTGGCCGCTGCAGCCGTGCTGGTGCTGGCCGTCGTCGGCCTGGCCACCTGGGCGGCGGTGCTCCAGCTCGATGGCGGCCAAGCGACAATCGAGGCCGAGTTTCACGGCGGCGGCACGGGCACGCTCGTTTACCGTCACGACGACCGGACCGTGGAGCTCACCTTGGAGCTGCCCCAGCCGCCAGCGGGCCGCGTCTACCAGGCCTGGGGCCTGTTCGAGCAGGGACCAGCGAGCCTCGGCATCGTGCCCGGCACGATGGTCACCGAGTTCAATGCCGACCTGCGCGACGCCACCGCCGTCGCCATCAGTATCGAACCCGAGGGCGGCAGCGAGCAGCCGACGACCGAGCCGCTCCTCGTCGCCGAGCTGGACTAACCGTCCGGCTACCAGCGCACCTCGAAGCGCTCATGCCCCTCCACGTCGTCGGACCACCGCGCGGCCACGTCATCGACTCGGGCGTGGGGCGGTCCTTCTCGGAGCGCCGCCTCCAACCGGCGCAGCGCCTCCGGCGTTCCCTCGGCGACGACCTCTACCGCCTCGCCGTTGTTGAGGTTGCGCACCCAGCCAGTCACGCCCAAAACCCGCGCCTGTCCGACGACGAAGTAGCGAAAGCCCACCATCTGCACTCGGCCGAGGACCACGGCGTGGAGACGTCGCGTCACCTACGCCAGCACCTCGAGCGCTATCTCGCGCACCAGCTCCGGCGGGACGTCCGAGCGCAGCACGGCCCGGCCGATATCCTCCAGCAGCACCCAGCGTACGACGCCCTGAGCGACCTTCTTGTCGAGAGCGATGGCGGCGAGCACGCGCTCCGGGTCGAGCTGGGGGCCGCCCTGGGCGCGCAACGCGGCGCCTGAGATAGGCAGGCCGTAGCGCTCGAACACGGCACGCTGCCGCTTGATGACGCGTTCCGGCGTCACGCCCAGCCGCCGCCCGATCTCCGCCGCCGCGCTCATGCCGATGGCGTCGGCGGCGCCGTGCGAGACGCCCGCGTAGCCCGCCGCCGCCTCGAGGGCGTGGCCAAGCGTATGGCCGTAGTTAAGTGTCGCGCGCCGGCCGGTGTCGCGCTCGTCCTCTGCCACCACCGCGGCCTTGATCGCGACGTTGCGCCGCACGATGTCGACCGTCAGCGACGGCTCGAGGTGCAGCAGGTCGTCCGCGCCCGCCTCCATGTCGTCGAGCAGCTGCGGGTCGAGGATCAGCGCGTGCTTGATCGCCTCGGCGCAGCCCTCGACCAGCACGCGCCGGGGCAACGTCTTCAGCAGCGACACGTCGTCGACAACGAGGCGCGGCTGGTAGAACGCCCCGACCAGGTTCTTGCCCTGCCGGTGGTCGACGGCGGTCTTACCCCCGATCGACGCGTCGACCATCGCCAGGAACGACGCCGGCGCCTGGACGAAGGGCACGCCCCGCAGGTAGGTCGCCGCGACGAAGCCGGCGAGGTCGCCCACAACCCCGCCGCCCAGCGCGACGATCGCGTCGCCCCGTTCGGCTCGCTGGGAGACGAGCCAGTCGTAGACCATAGCGACGGTCTCCAGCGTCTTGTTCGCCTCGCCGGCGGGGATGGCGAAGGCGTCCGCGTGGAAGCCGGCCTCTCGCAGCGAGAGCAACGCCCGGTCGCCGTGACGGGGCAGCACCTCGGTGTCGCTGATGACGCGGGCCACGCCCGATAGCCCGGCCTCCCGCATCAGCTCGCCCAGATGGTCGAGCGCTCCCCAGCCAACGTGCGCCGGATAGCGTCGCGACGCCGCCTCGACCCAGACCGGGCCGTCAGGCGGCGCCCCGCGCTCCTCCGGCAACAGCAGGCGCTCCGGGTGGGCGGCGAACCACGGGCCGGCCGCGCGCGCGGCCTCGACGACCGCCGCGACGACCTCGGCCGCCGTCCGGCCCTCGGTGTCCACGATGACGTCGGCGAGGGCGTAGACGCGCTGGCGCCGCGCTTTGAGCTCGACGATGCGCGCGAGGGGGTCGTCCCCGGCGAGGAGCGGCCGCTCCGAAGGCGGCGTCCCGGAGGGCGCGCTGAGCCGCGCCAGGATCGACTGGGGACGAGCGTCCAGCAAGACCACCAGCGCTGCGTCACCCATCGCGCGCCGGTTCTCGGGCGAGAGCAGCGCGCCGCCGCCGGTGGCGATGACGGCGCCCTCCTCGCGGGCGGCGGCGGCGACCACCTCGCGCTCGAGGTCGCGGAAGCGCGCCTCGCCGTCGTGAGCGAAGATCTCCGCCACCGACGCACCCGCCGCCACCTCGATCAGCCGGTCCGTGTCGAGCGCCTGCCAGCCCAGCGCCTGAGCGACGAGCGCGGCGACGGTCGACTTGCCGCCACCGGAGAAGCCGGTGAGGAAGACGCGTCGGTACGGCCCGGTCATGACGCGGACGTCGTCGTCGCCGCGTAGGCGTCCGGGTCGGGCAGCTCCATCCAGCGCTCCGGCTCTTCCAGCGGGGTGAAGCCGAATTGTGCGTAGAGGCCGTGCGCGTCCCGCGTGCCCAGCAGCCAGCGGCGCAGGCGCTGGAGGCGCGGATGGGCCAGCACAGCGGCCAGCAGCAGCTTCGAGAGGCCGCGCCCGCGGTACGCCTCGTCGATGTACACATCGGCGAGGTAGGCGTACGTGACGAAGTCGGTGATGACGCGCGTGAAGCCCGCCTGCCGGTCGCCGTCGTAGACGCCGAAGGGCAGCGAGTGCTCGATCGCCAGCGCGAGCCGCTCGCGCGAGATGCCGGCCGCCCAGTAGCTGCGCTGCGACAGGTAGGCGTGCACGGCGTCGAGGTCGAGCAAACGCGGGTCGGTGCTCACCAGAAAGCCGTCGCGGCGGACTTCGTAGGACAGGACTAGACCTCCGTCGTCTCCTCGTCCTCGGCGGGCGGGACGGGGGCGCCGCCGCGCGGGCCGATGGTCTTCTGGTAGGCGTGGTAGTTGCGCAACGTCTCGTCCATCTGGTCGCCGCCGAACTTCTCCAGGCACGCCTCCGCCAGCACCGTCGCCATCAGCGCCTCGCCGATGACGCCGGCGGCGGGGACGACGCAGACGTCGCTGCGCTCGTAGTGCGCCGGGATCTCCTCGCCGGTGCGCAGGTCGGCGGAGGGGAGTGAGCGCGGCAGCGTCGCGATCGGCTTGAGCGCCACCCGCACGACCAGCTCCTCGCCGTTGGTCATGCCGCCTTCCGTGCCGCCCAGGCGGTTCGTCTCGCGACGCCAGGGGCGTTCGTCCCAGCGGTCGATGGGCAGGATCACGTCGTGCACCTGCGAGCCGCGCCGTCGCGCCGCGGCGAAGCCGTCGCCGACCTCGACGCCCTTCACGGCGTTCAGGCTCATCATCGCCTGGGCCAGACGGCCGTCGATCTTGCGGTCCCAGTGGACGTGGCTGCCCAGCCCGATGGGCACGCCCGCCGCGCGCACCTCGACGATGCCGCCGAGCGTGTCGCCGTCGTTGCGGGCGGCGTCGATCGCGGCAACCATGCGCTGCCCGGCGTCCCGATCGGCGCAGCGCACCGGCGACTCCTCGATCGCGCCCCAGTCCGGCTCGCCGTCGAGCTGCGCCTCGATGTCGCCGATGACGGCGGTGTGGCTGTGGATGCGAACGCCGAACTCTTCGAGGAAGCGTCGGCAGACGGCGCCGACGGCCGTGCGCGCCGCCGTCTCGCGCGCGCTGGCGCGCTCGAGCACCGGGCGAACGTCGTCGAAGCCGTACTTGACGATGCCGGGCAGGTCGGCGTGGCCGGGCCGCAGGCGCGTCACCTTGTCGACGGGCGTCTCCGGCTCTTCGATCGCCATCGCCTCCTGCCAGTTCACCCAATCGCGATTCTCGATGAGCAGCGCGATCGGGCTGCCGAGGGTGAGGCCGTGGCGGACGCCGGAGCGGATCTCCGCGCGGTCCTGCTCGATCTTCTGGCGGCGGCCGCGCCCGTAGCCGCCCTGCCGGCGGCGCAGGTCGCGGGCGAGGTACTCCTCGGTCAGGGCGAGGCCCGCGGGCAACCCCTCGATGATCACGGTCAGGCCCTTGCCGTGGGATTCGCCGGCGGTCAGGTGGCGCAGCACGCGGGCCTCAGGCGAGCGCCTCGCCGCCGTCCGGAGGCGAGCCGTTCGCGACGGCGC
>Ga0247727_10005970_pt1 | contig 24206 bp, 30 predicted proteins | sample WisWelCaveWW1625_FD_202498 | JGI IMG/M metagenome (GOLD analysis project Ga0247727, IMG submission 202498) | Biofilm microbial communities from Wishing Well Cave, Virginia, United States - WW16-25 | ecosystem: Environmental > Aquatic > Deep subsurface > Groundwater > Cave microbial mat | place... | reverse complement strand
CTTTCACCGTCGCCAACACCATCGTGCCTTTGCTCGTGCCCTCGACTCGTTCCATGTGCGGCTCGAGGAATTTGACCGCGGCCTTCATGGTTTCCGCCGATTGCAGCACGAACGGCAATTGCATTTGTCTGGAGCCAAACAGCTCGCCGACGGTTTTCATGCCGTCAAGCAAGACATTATTTATAATGTCCAGCGCCGAATATTTTATCAAGGCTTCATTAAGATCGGCATCGAGACCCAATTTTTCGCCATCCACAATGCGGCGTTTCAAGCGTTCTTCCACGGCTGCCGGCATCGCCGCGACTTCTTTCTTTTGCACCGACTTTTCGGCGTAGAACGCCAAAATTTCCTGCAGTGGATCGGAAACGCATGTGCCGTTTGCATCGAACTTGCGCTCGTCAAAAATCAGCCGGCGATGCAGCTCGCGCTCTTCTGTGGCAATTTTGTGCAGCGGCATGATCTTCGACGCATGCACGATGGCCATATCCAATCCGGCTTCAACAGCATAATAAAGGAAGACGGAGTTGAGGGCGTGACGCGCGTGCGGCGAAAGTCCGAACGACACGTTGCTCACGCCGAGAATGGTGTAGCAGCGCGGCAAATCTTTTTTGAGGCATCGAATCGCTTCAATCGTCTCAATGCCGCTGCGCCGAAATTCTTCGTCGCCGCTGCCGAGCGTGAACGTCAAACAATCAAAAATCAAATCCTGCGAACGCATGCCGTATTTATTCACCGCAAGATCGTGAATCCGTTTGGCAATCTCAAATTTCTTCTCGGCGGTTTTCGCCATGCCTTGTTCGTCAATCGTCAGCGCGATGGTCGCGGCGCCGTATTTTTTGCACAATGGCAAAACTTTCACCATGCGCTCTTCGCCGTCTTCGAGATTGATGGAGTTGACAATGGCGCGACCGGCAACCCGCTGCAACGCCACATCGATAACTTGCCACTCCGTCGAATCGATGAGCAACGGCACGGAAATTTGGGTGTTCAACTTTTCGATGAGCGGATTCATGTCGGCAATTTCATCGCGGCCAACATACGCGGTGCAAACATCAAGCAAATGCGCACCTTCACGCACTTGTTCTTTGGCCATCGACACCATCGCGTCCCAATCCTGTTGGAGCAACAGCTCGCGAAATTGTTTGGAGCCGTTGGCATTGAGCCGCTCGCCGACCAGCAGCGGCGGCGGATCGAGATGCAGCGGCGCGCTGTTATAAAGACTCGCCGCGGACGGAATAAAATCAACCTGCCGCGATTTCGGCGCGAGTTGTCCAACCGACTCGACAAGCAATTTAATATGTTCGGGTCGCGTGCCGCAGCAGCCGCCAACGATTTGCACGCCGAGATCTTTGACGAAATGGGAGAGATATTGATTGAGCTCTTCCGGCGTCAATTTATAATGCGCGTGTCCGCCGACATTTTCAGGAAGGCCGGCATTCGGCATGCAAAAAACCGGAAACGGGCTGTTAGCCGCGAGATAACGAATATTCTCCGACATTTCTTTCGGGCCGGTGGCGCAGTTCATGCCAATCGCCGCGAGATCGAAAGGTTCCAATGCCGTCAACGCCGCCGCGATGTCGCTGCCCAGCAGCATCGTGCCCATCGTTTCAACCGTGACACTGGCAATCACCGGCACGCGTAGTTTTTTCTGAGCGAAATATTCAAAAACCGCGGCGAGCGCCGCTTTGGTTTGCAGCAAATCCTGACACGTTTCGACCGCGAGCAAATCAACGCCGCCTTCGATGAGACCGGCGGCTTGCACGGCATACGCGGCTTTCATGTTCTCGTAAGAAATATGGCCGAGGCTCGGCAGCTTTGTGGTTGGCCCCATCGAGCCAGCGACGAAGCGCGGATGAGTTTTTGTAGAAAATTGCTGTGCAACTTTTCGGGCAATCTCAGCAGCGCGGCGATTGTGTTCATAAGCCTGCTCGGCAAGATCATACTCGCCCAACACGATGGGCGCGGAGCCGAACGAGTCGGTTTCAACCACGTCACAACCGACTTCGAAGAAACTTGCATGCAAACGCTCGATGGCATCCGGTCGGGTGAAGACGAGATGCTCATTGCAACCGGCCAGCACCTCGCCGCCAAAGTCATCGGCGATGAGATTCATCAATTGCAGATTGGTTCCGGTCGCGCCATCAAAGACGATGATTTTCTCGCGCAGGCATTGTTCAAAAGGAGTCATATCGCAGGAGCAAAGTTATTCCGATTAAGTTGGAATTTAAATTGAAATATACAAAAAGAAGGGGAAAGAGGAAAGCGATTTGTTTGGATTTGCTTTGAAGTTTGCTTTCCAATATTCAACCACTTTCATCTTCCATCATTTTCCAATCCGCAACTGCCGGCTTTGCTCATACATATTGTATTGAAATTCATTTTTTAAAACTTGCCGTCGGAGCGTTTTTCGTTAAAGAAGTCGGTTTCCAACAAACCGGCTGCACTGCAACAGAGTGGCGGTTGAAGTTGGCAGAATTCTGAATGTTCAGGAAATCGTCGCTGGCTCGGTTGGGGAAATTGGCGCGATTTATACAATTGATGTTGCCATGATTGATGTAGAAACCTCAAGAATTACCAAACCTCTTACAACCGAGTACAAAGGCCCGGTAGAAGGTCTGCTGGTCATTATGGAAGAGATCGCTGCTGAACTGGCGCGGACGCTTCCTGCTCAAGCGGCTGCAAAAAAGCCACTCCCTAAAAAAAATGATTCATCAGTTACTGAAACGTCTCCGAGCAAGAAGCAAGTTCCGCCTGAAAGATCGATTGTTCATAGTCCGTCAAAGGTGAAGGGTACAACCCCGAAAAAAACTGTTGCTCAAACACAATATCGGCTTTCCCGAGGCCGGGTTGTGGAAAGTGCGCTTCAATAAAATGCCAGGTGATTATTTTTCATTGCAACGTTTTTGCCTGCCATCGCGTCTTTTTATCGTACTGAATTCGAAGGCGTCCGACATTTTCCCGAACGTCTCGGCACAAAAAAATCCATCATTCAAAAGCGAAAAAAGACACGGAGGCAAAACATGCTCGGAAGTAAACATTTTGTTTCAAACGTCACGCGCTGCCTGACTTTAGCGGCGTTGCTGCTCGTCTCATCCGGCTTCGCGCAAAAGAAGCTGACGTTGACCACCAATTCACCGGCAGCGAAAGACAATTTCGTGCAGGCCATCAGAGCGCTGGAAAGTTTCGATTTCCAAAAGTTTACACCCTTAGCGCAGAAAACCGTCGCGGCGGATTCTAATTTTGCGATGGCGCACATGCTTTTAGCGGCGACCGTTGGCCCGCAGCAGCGCCAAAAACACATTGACAAATTCGCAGCACTTGCACCAAATGCCTCAAAGGGCGAGCAGCTTTATCTTCAGGGCATGGTGCATTTTTACAAAAACGAGGATGACAAAGCGCTTGAATCTTTCAAGCAGCTCAGCCAAATGTTGCCGGAAGATCGCATGGTTTACATGATGCTCGGCAATGTCCAGAGGCGCAAGGGCAATTTCACCGAGGCCATCGCGGCGTTTGAAGCCGCCAATAAAATCGATCCCAGCCTGCCGCGCGCTGCGAGTTTTATCGGCGATTGCTATTTGCTGCAAGAGCAATACGACAAGGCTCGCGTCAATTACAAAAAAGTGGTCGACAAAGTCGATCCGGATGCGACGCCGTTCGGGCCGTTCTTCGGACAGATTTGGGCCGATCTTTATCAGGGCAAACCGGATCCCGCTTTGAAAACGCTCGACGAGTTTATGGATCGTTATAATCGCAACGGCGCGGCCCAAGGTTTTCCGCCGGTGTGGATTTGGAACCACAAGGCGAGAATCAATCTCGAATTTGGCCGAACCGCCGAAGCGCTGCGCTGCTATGAAATTGGCTACAAATCCGTTCCTCCGACGTCTGCCACCCAGGTCGATAGCATTCAAAAGTTGGTCTGGCTCGGGCGCATGCATCACGGCCGCGCCCGCGCGCTGGCAAAAATGGGCAAGCATGAAGAAGCCTGGAAGATTGCCGAAGGCGTCAAGAAGATGATTGAAGACGGCGGCAAAGAAGGTGAGCAATACTGGCCGGCTTATCACTATTTGGCCGGTTATATCAAACTCGAAAGCGGCGATTATCAAGCGGCCATCGAGCATTTGAAGCAAAGCGATCTCACCGATCCGTTTCAAAAACTGCTGCTGGCGCGCGCCAGCTTGAAAACCGGCGACAAGGCGCAAGCGACCAGGCTGAGTGAAGAAATCGTCAAATCCACGACGAACAATATCGAACGCGCGCTGTCCTATTCCGAAGCGAAAAAGATTCTGGCCGCCAACGCCTCGAACTGAGGCCGGCATGAATTAATTGCATCTTTCTCCTTCGTTCGAATGGAGTATTGGATTGAGCTGGTTTATCAATTCAGTACTCCATTTTCTTTTTAAAACATATAGCGGAGGGCTTCTTCAAGCACGTCAATCAGTTTGGGGGGCCTCTGGCAATTGAATCACGCGACGTGCGGAGATGTGCTTGTGGTGAAAAGGCGGGCGAATACTGGGATGCCTGGAAAAATTATCGTAGCGGAAAACTTCTTGTTTGTTTTTGATATATTCGTAGCGGTAATGCGGTTTTGTGACCAATTTCGCTATGGTCCAAATCTCTTCTGAAAATCAATATATGAACCATCCAACAAAATAATTTTTCCGTCGATTCTACCAAAATTTGGAGAAATCCGTTTCACGTTAACTTGAGTCTCCGCCACGGCCCAATGTCTTTTCAGGAGATTGTCAATAATGTGAGCATATTTCTCAAAAGTCATCGTTCTCCCTGTTGGATATGCTGATGAATATCAGCCAGCCCCAGCCAATCAATGAAATCATTGCTCTCGGACAATTCACCCTTCTCAATTTTTTGAAGAAAAGTTTGGGTGGACATACCATATTTCTTTTCAAAAACAGCCAATTCTTTTTTTAAGCCGGGGATACCAATGTTTTTGAAGGTAACAGCTTTCCATTTCCTTTTCGAAATTGTTTTCATGAGATCACCTTTGGCATTGGGAAATTCGAGTGAATTTACTATGGAGCAATATACAAAAACTGCCGGTGATATGCAATCACTACGACGAAAAAGTTGCATCATTCAAATTTTGTGTTATCTTTAAAAGACAGTTTTCTGGAACAAAACAGTTTGTCCATACTTGCCTTACTTCCGGAGAGAGAAAAGCTAATGGAACCGACACTTGCTGAACTCATGGCGAAAATCGACGGCTATCGCGAGGACGCCATCGAATTCGAAACCCAGCTCACAAAAATTCCTGCGCTGGGGCCGGAGAGCGGCGGCGACGGCGAGCGCGAAAAAGCCGAATTTGTGAAAGCATGGGTGAGCCAACATTTGCAGCCGGATGAGATGCAGGAATATCGCGCGCCGGACACGCGCGTTTCTTATGGCTATCGGCCCAATATCGTCGCGATGTTCAACGGGCATTCGGACCAACGCACGGTTTGGATCATGACGCATCTCGATGTCGTGCCGCCCGGCGATCTGTCGAAATGGACCGGCGATCCGTGGACGGTGCGCGTGGTCGACAACAGGCTTATCGGCCGCGGCGTCGAAGACAATCAGCAAGGATTGACTTCGTCGGTGTTTGCCGTCAAAGCCTATCGCGATCTCAATATCACACCGCAAAATCGAGTGGGCCTGGTATTTGTTTCGGATGAAGAAACCGGCAGCCGCTTCGGCATTCAGTATTTGATTAAAGCGCATCGCCGGCTTTTCAGCCGTGACGATATTATTTTAATTCCCGATGCCGGCGACACGAAGGGCACGATGATCGAAGTGGCGGAGAAAAGCATTTTGTGGCTGCGTTTTCATACCCTCGGCAAACAAACGCACGGTTCGGTGCCGGAGTACGGGCGCAATGCGAACAAAGCCGCGAGTTATTTGGCGGTGCGCCTGGAAACGCTTCATAAAAAATTTAGCAAGCGCGATCCGATGTTCAGCCCGCCGATTTCGACGTTCGAGCCGACGAAACGCGAAGCCAATGTGCCGAACGTCAATACGATTCCCGGCGAGGATGTGATGTATTTCGATTGCCGCATTCTGCCGTATTATAAAATCACCGAGGTGATGAAAGTTGTGAAGGCGCTCGTTCAAGAAACCGAAAAGAAATTCAAAGTTAAAATAAAAATCTCGTACTCGCAGCACGATCAAGCGGCGCCGCCGACCTCGCCGGAAGCGCCGGTGGTGCAATCCCTCATTCGCGCCATGAAAGATTTGCGCAAAAAACGCCCGAAGCCGATGGGCATCGGCGGCGGCACGGTGGCGGCGTATTTCCGCCGCGCCGGATTTCCGGCCGCGGTTTGGTCGACGATGGCCGAGACAGCGCATAGTCCGGACGAATATTGTTTGATTGAAAATATCCTTGACGATGCCAAAATTTTTGCGCATATTTTCTCACAGCGGATTTAGCTGAGTCTGAATCGAACTTTGGAGAAAGATGCCGACTACTTTATATATCAGGGCATATCGTTTCTATTTCTATTCTTACGACTGCGGTGAACCGCGTCATACACACGTTGATCGAGAGAATAAAAGCGCAAAGTTCTGGCTTGACCCCGATGTGTCATTAGCAGGAAATTATGGTTTTAACCGTAAAGAATTGCGCAATATTGAAAGAGTTGTTCGAGACAATCTGGAGACGTTAAGAAATGAATGGGATGCTTTCTGCAACACCCCTTAGAATCATCAATGTGACCATTACCGACGATACCTTAGCAGTTGATCTCGAAGATGGTCGCACGGTTATCGTTCCAATTGGCTGGTATCCGCGTTTGGCTTATGGAACGTCAACTGAGCGCGCAAATTTTGAAATTAGCGGCGCGGGTTATGGCATTCACTGGCCCGATTTGGATGAAGATATCGGCGTCGAAGGCCTGTTACTTGGGAAAAAATCAAGTGAAAGCCCGGCATCTTTTGAACGATGGCTTCAACGCAGGCAAACAAAAGTCAATGCCAAAGTAAAACGCCGTCCAACACGGCGCACACTTCCACACCGCAAAAAACACGGTGCTGCACTACAAGGTTGATGTTGGCGTTCCGCAGAAGATCTTTTTTTTGATGAGGATTTATGGCTACGAAAATTGCAAAGAAAGCCACGGTAAAAAAGTCTACCAAAAGAATTGTGGCAAAAGCTCAAAAAGCAGGCAAGAGCAAAATTTCACCAAACAAAAAAATTAGCGCGGCAGCAGTCATCACTGCAAAAAAAAGCGCCGGCTTGACGCAAAAGCTGGAAGCCGCGGCGCGGACGGCGTTGGAAACATGTTTGGCGGTGAAAGCCGGTGAAACAGTTTTGGTCGTGACCGACGAGCCGAAGCGCGAGATTGGCATGGCGATTTGGCGCGTGGCGAAATCGATGGGCGCGGAAGCAATGTTAGCGGAGATTATTCCGCGCACGCGCAACGGCGAAGAACCGCCGGCCCCGATTGCGGCGCTGATGGCGGCAAGCAGTGTTGTGCTTTGCCCGACGAGCAAATCATTGACGCACACCGCGGCCCGTCGCGAGGCTTGCGCGCACGGCGCACGTATCGCGACGTTGCCCGGCGTTACTGAAGATATGATGATCCGATGCTTGAGCGCAGATTACCAGGCCATTGCCGAACGCAGCAGACGTTTGTCGGTGGAATTGGAAAGTGGCAACGAGGTTCATGTGACCAGTCCGGCCGGCACGGATATTCGGCTCGTTCGCGGCGACCGTCACGCCAAACCGGATACGGGGTTTTATCATAACGCCGGCGAGTACGGCAACTTGCCTGCCGGTGAAACTTTTTTCGCGCCAATTGAAGGAACGGCGCAGGGCGTGATTGTGTTTGAGGGCGCGATGGCGGGCGTCGGCAAAGTAAAAAACCCGATCCGCATTGTGGTAAACGACGGCCTGGCCGTTGAAATTGCCGGCGGTGAAGAAGCGCAAAAGTTGAACGAGCTGATCAACCCGCTGGGCAATGCGGCGCGCAACATTGCCGAGCTGGGAATCGGCACCAACGATCGGGCGCAAATCACCGGCATTATTTTGGAAGATGAAAAAATTATGGGCACGGTTCACATCGCGCTGGGCGACAACATGTCGATGGGCGGCACGGTTTCGGTGCCCAGCCATCTTGACGGTTTGATTATGAAACCGACGGTATATGTCGACGGCCGGATGATTATGGACGCCGGCAGGTTGTTAGTGGCTTAACTTTATTGATTCTTTTTCATTGAATAAAATCGAAAAGCTGGCGAAACTCGTATTACTCGATTGTCTGGAACTGCAACCCAGGCAATCGGTTTTACTGGTTTCGGAAGTCAAACAAACGCATGCGGCGCTGGCTTTTCATAGCATTGCCGCCCAGGCTCATCTCGAACTCATCTCTCTTTCACTCGTCGGACGCCCAAACGGCGAGCCGAGGCTCTCCTCTTTTTCAAAAAATTCCATTCAAGCGGCCGACCTTGCCGTCATTATTTTGCCAAAGCTTGACCACGAAAGCTTGAATTGGCTGCGGCAACAGAACCGCACCAAAGTGGTCGTCTTTTCGCAAATCGACGACGACGGTGTTTTGCCGAGCCTGGAAACCAACCAACGACAGGTACGTGATCGCAGCCGCAAGCTCGCCGATATTCTCACGATTGGCCGCAATTTGCTGCTAACGATGAATAACGGCGCCTCTCTGAAGATGTCGATCGCGCAAAATCGCGGCAGCGCGGAGATCATTCCGCTTTTGCCGGACGCCTATTATGTCTCGTTGCCATTGGGCCGCGCTTTCGTTACGCCGGTGGCCAACTCGGTGGAAGGCGAGATTGTTTTGGACGATTTTGCCGGCAGCCGCACAGGTTCATCGCCCGCCATTGATCTTAAAATCGCCGACGGCCGCATTACTCTCATCAAAGGCGGCAAAGCGGCAAACGAGCTCCGGCGCAAATTGCGGCTCGCCGGCGCGAATGCGAGAATGGTGGTCGAAATCGGCTTTGGATTGAATGAAAAAGCACGTTTAGGCTACTCTGAGCTTGAGGATGAAAAAGTGCTCGGCACGGCGCATCTCGGTTTTGGCCGCCTGGCGAGCGGAAGCAAAATTCCTGAAATTTTTGCGCGAGGGATTTTGCAAGCGCCGAACGTGATGATCGATGGGAAGAAGATTATTGAAGATGGAAAAGTTCAATTTGGATAATACCCAGAGCAGAATGATGACCAGCGAGCCGGCTGCGCCGTAAGTCGACGTGACGCTGCTGCGACCGAGATATAAGCCGATAAGGAACTTTCCAATATTGAACAACAATGCGGTTACCGCCGCTCCAATCCAGACATCATGCCATTTTATTTTAACGTCGGGAACGAATTTGAAGATGATAGCGAAGAGCAACGTAATCACCGCAAAAGAGACCACCACATTGACCAGTTGCACTAACAACGGCGCCAGCGAAAAAACGGTATAATATGATAACGCTGCGGCCAAACGCGGCGCATTATCCTCATCCCATTCAACAAAAGTCTGTTTGATTAATTTCCAGAGGGGTTTCAAGAAATTTCACCAACGGAAATTACTGCTTCACTACCCAAACCTTAATCATGGCCTGCACTTCGCCGTGCAGCTTGACCGGCACCTCGTAGAAGCCCAGCGCTTTAATCGGCTCGTCGAGCTGAATCTTGCGCTTATCAATCTCGAAGCTTTTGGCCGCCAGCAAGTCCGCGATGTCCTGCGCCGTTACCGAGCCGAAGACACGATCTTCCTCGCCAACCGGCACAGTCGCGGTGACGGAGACGCCGTCAAGTTTCGTCTTCAGCCCTTCGGCGAGTTTTTTCTCACGATCCTTTTTTGTTTCGAGGCGGCGTTTGTCCTGCTCGAAAAGACGCCGGGCACGCTCGGAAGCTTCATAGGCAATGCCGCGCGGGATCAGAAAATTTCTGGCGTAGCCGTCTTTTACGGTTAAAACCTTGCCGGCTTCTCCAAGTGTTTCAAAATTTTGCCGGAGAATAACTTTCATATTTGAAAATCCTGGTTAGAAGTTATTAGCTGGAGACTGAGCGGCCACTTAAAGTGGTTGAAGTATAGAACATTTTGTGCATAAAAGTGACCGCTCGGTGACTTTCCAAACACGTTTTTTAAAAGGCGCCCGCCGGGCGAGACCATCCGGGTTACTTGACCAGATCGGCGACATACGGAATCAACGCCAGATGACGGGCGCGTTTGATGGCCGTGGTCAACATGCGCTGATGGCGGGCGCACGTTCCCGAAGTGCGGCGGGGAATAATTTTGCCTTGCTCGGTGGTAAAACGCAACAAGCGTTTGTCATCCTTATAATCGACGTACAATTCTTTTTCTTCACAGAAACGACAAATACGACGCTTTTTCAACATTATGGAACTCCAGATTTAAGATTCGGCGTAACGGTTGCGGAGTGCCCCGCCGGTTATTTTTAAATAAGGCGGAGCAATGTGAAAGTTACATCAACCAATTAAAGTTTTAAATTTTCGTAGCCAAAACTGAATTCATTAGCGGTATTGCTTTTGGCCGTTTCGGACGAGGCCGCCGGCGTTTCCTCGGATGTTGACTGCGGCCCGTGATGGTCATCGGCCGAGACGCTCTCAAACTCTTCGGCATCGGGCATCAATTCGCCGGACGGATGGCGTCTATTCAAAAACTGAATCCGCCTGGCCTTGATTTCGACGACGTTTTTGGTGGAGCCGTCTTCGTTTTTCCAAATGCGGCTTTGCAATTCGCCGTCAACCAACACCGCGCTGCCTTTTTGCAAATTCTCGGCGCAACTTTCTGCGAGTTTGTACCAGGCGACAACGCCGACGTAACAGACGTTCTCTCGCCACTGGCCGGTGTTGTCTTTAAAACGGCGATTGGAAGCGATATAGAAATTCGCGACCGGCGTGCCGTTGGTCGTTCGCCGAAAAGACGGTGCGGTGGTGAGATTTCCGGCAATCATCACCGAATTGATATCCGGCATTTTTAAATCCGCCATAGCCTTTTCCTCCCTCGTTCAAAGAAACATTCGTTTTTCAAAACAATTTTTATGGGAGTAGGCGCAGCGCCAGGATGCCGCGCAACGACAAACTTTCTTAGGTAGCGATTTCTTCTTCATCCGCAATGACGGGAATTTCATCCCAGGCCTCGGCTTTGCTTTCAGCCTGCGCCGCCACTTCTTTGGCTTTGAGCTGCAGCTCTTCGCTTTTTGTTACGAGCGGATCAACCTTGACGGTCAAATGACGCAGCACGGATTCATTCAAACGATACTCGCGCTCCAGAAGCAAAGGCAACGCCTCCGGACCACTGAAACGCACGTTCGAATAGAAACCGTATTGCTTTTTTTTGATTTCGTAAGCAAGACGACGCTTGCCCCAATCTTCCACTTTCACGATGTTGCCGCCGTGATTGGAAATAAAATTGACGATCTTGTCATTCTGATTGCGGACTTCATCAGCTTTCAGAGCGGAATCGATCACTAAAGTGGTTTCGTAAAGCCTCAATTGGTTTTCACCTCCTTACGCATTATATTTATTCATCGCCTGTTGAATGCCGTCGTTGATAATACAGAGCGCGGCCTCAGCAGCGCGATCGTAAATTTCCGGCAACCGCTTTTGCTCTTCTTTAGAAAAGGTCGACAAAACGTAATCGGCCATTTCACCTTTTTCAAACTCGGCGCTGATGCCGAGCCGCAGGCGCGACACTTCCGGCGTGCCGAGATGCTGAATCACCGAGGCCATGCCGTTATGGCCGCCATCACTGCCGGACGGCCGCAGCCGCAGCGCTCCGAACGGCAATTGATAATCATCAAAAACAATCAAAACGCGCGACACGGCGATATCGAAATAATCCGTCGCCTGTCGCACGGCGAAGCCGCTGTTGTTCATATAGGTCAACGGCTTCAGCAGCAGAATGTTCGCGGCGCCGGAAGCAAGCAAATACTCGCCTTTGCCGGCGCGAAAACCGAGGTGCAAGCGCTCCGCCAATCGTTCGACGACTTTAAAGCCGACATTGTGGCGCGTGTCGGCGTAACGGGAACCTGGATTTCCCAGGCCGGCAATAATATATTTTTCTGACATATTGCAAACAAATCCCGCACGCGGCCATCGAGAAGATAAAAGTGAGCTTCGCCCGCAGGCTAAACCCCCGGGGGGAAACGCAAATTTGGAAGGAGTTTCCTGGCAGCAAACCTGAGACAATCGCTAACTTCACTGACCAATCGTCATCTCTCTTCAACTGTTCCCAAACTATCGAGCCTACGCTCGCAGGCTTATTTCTTCTCTTTTTCTTTCTTTTCTTTCTCGCCCTTGCCTTCGGCAACTTCGCCTTCAGCTTCTTCCTTCTTGCGGCCGATGACTTCAGGCTCGGCTTTCTCTTCGGCCGGCGTTGCAGCCGCCGGCACTTCTTCAAGCTTAGGCGGCAACACGGTCACAATGACATGTTCGGGGTCGTTTAAAATGCGGACTTTTTCCAACTGCAGGTCGCTGACATGAATGGCGTCATGAATCTTCAACGCGCTCACATCAAGCGCAATATTCTCGGGAATATCCAGCGGCAAGCATTCGATTTCAAGCTCGCGCAGCATCGTTTGCAAGGTGCCACCTTCTTTTTTGACGCCGACCGGCGAGCCGGCCAATTGCACCGAAACTTTGACTTTAATTTTCTCGGTGAGCTTGATGCCCATCAAATCGACGTGCAGCAGACGGCTGCTGAGCGGATCCCATTGCACTTCGCGAATGACGCATTTTTCATTTCTGCCGTCGCTGAATTTCAAATTAACCAGATTCGCCTTGCTGACAATGACGGTGCGCAAGGCTTTCTCCTCCACGGAAATCGGCACGGAATCCTGACCATGTATATAAAAAATGCCGGGAATGGCGCCGGTGCGACGCATCTGGCGCGCGCTCTTCTTGCCGGCGGCCTGTCGAATCGATAAATCCAATAAAGCTTCTGCCATCTTTTCTCCAATCAAACTAAACGACTATTTTTGAATCACTGACCGGCCATGACAATAAAATTTCAAAATTAAAATTGTTACAGAAGTGATCGGTCAGTTTTTACAATTTTAATCAAACAGCAAACTAATTGATTCTTCGTTATGAATTCGCATGATCGCCCGGCCAAACAGGTCGCCGACCGACAGTATCTTCATTCGATCAAATTGTTTCGATTTGTCGATCGGCACCGAGTCGGTTACGACGATCTCATCGATGACGGACGCGCTTAACCGCTCGACCGCCGGGCCGGAGAGAATGGCGTGCGTGCAAGCGGCAAATACTTTCCTGGCGCCGCGCTCTTTTAATTTGGCCGCCGCCATCGTCAAGGTGCCGGCGGTGTCACAAATGTCGTCGATCAACAACGCGTTCATGCCTTCGACATTGCCGATGACGTTCGTCATTTCCACCGCGTTCGGCCGCGGCCGCCGCTTGTCAACGACGGCGATCGGCGCGTTCAAGCGCTTCGCATAAGCACGCGCCAGATGCGAGCCGCCAATGTCCGGCGAAACCACCACCAGATCGGAAATCTTTTTGGCGCGAAAATAATCGGCAAAAATCATCGCCGAATATAAATGATCCAGCGGAATATCGAAAAATCCCTGAATCTGCGGCGCGTGCAAATCCATCGTCAGGATGCGATCGGCGCCGGCGGTCGTGATCAAATTCGCCACCAGCTTCGCCGTGATCGAGACGCGCGGTTGGTCTTTGCGGTCCTGCCTGGCATAACCGAAATACGGAATCACCGCGGTGATGCGACGCGCCGAGGCTCGCTTCGCCGCGTCGACCATGATCAACAGCTCGAGCAGATTGCGCGCCGGCGCGCAGGTCGGCTGAATGATGAAGACGTCCTGGCCGCGAATATTCTCGCTGTATTTAACCCAGGTTTCGCCGTCGCTGAATTCTCGAAACTCGTTTTTGCCTAATTCGAGATTAAGATAGGCGGCAATCCGTTTGGCTAACTCGGGATGCGCTCGGCCCGAAAAAAGCCGCGGATATTGCAATATGGCGCTCATTGAGCAAGCTGCAAATGGCAATCATGCAAAACAACAATCTGCAAGCAGCATTTAATTCGCAAAAAAACGTTTTTTGTCTTTTGCACTTTACGCTTGCATCGGCTGGGGCGGAAGGATTCGAACCTTCGAATGCAGGAACCAAAATCCTGTGCCTTGCCAACTTGGCGACGCCCCAAACTTTCCATGCGCGATCGACTCCTCCCCAATCGCACCGGTCGTCAATTATCGTTACGGTACTTGGCCGTTGCGGCGTGCTTCCGCTTTATACGCCTCGAGAACCGCGTTCTCGACTTTTTCCCGAAAATCATTAGTAATCGGATGAGCGATATCGCGATAAGTTCCATCATTCATCTTGCGACTCGGCATGCTGACGAAATAACCGGTTGCGCCCTTGATGACTTTCATGCCGCGCACGACGAAACAGTCATCAAATGTCACATTGACGAATGCTTTCAACTTGTCTTCGTCCCGAATACTGACCGTTATCTCCGTTACTTCCATCCGTCCCTCTTGCAAAATTTAATCTGATGACATGGACACCTGTTTGCATAAGGCCCGCCGTCAAGGGCGAGCTGCGGAGGTCAGTACTGCATTTGGTATACTTGCGGTATACCCCACCGAATTGGTCTCGTCACAAAACTGTTGCAGCGCTCAAAAAATTGCTTCCGCTCTTGCGCTTCCTGCTGGGTGCGGAATAAGCCAAACATGGCGGAGCCGCTACCGGTCATGCTTGATATAAAAGCGCCGCTACGTTGCAATTGCGCCTTAATCTCAGCCAACCCCTCATATTTTTCAAAGACCGCGGCTTCGAGGTCATTCTGGCAAACCTCAGCGAGGTTCTGGTGTATAAGTTGCCCAAAATTTGAGCTTGGTAATTTACGACTCTTTTGGCTTTTTGTCAAGCCTAATTTATTGTAATTTTGGTATGCCCATGCCGTCGATACTATTGTCGGCGGAGCAACCAACAGAATCCAAAATTTGGGCAGCTCGTTAATGGGCGTAAGAATTTCTCCGCGGCCACGGCCCCAACAAAACCCGCCGGTTAAAAAAAACGGCACATCCGAGCCGAGCTGAACCGCAAGTTGATACAACGTGTCATTTGACAAATTTAATTCGAAGAGCCGATTTAACGCCATAAGGGTGGCTGCCGCATCGCTGCTGCCGCCTCCCAGGCCGGCTCCGGCAGGAACATTTTTTTCGAGATCCAGACGCACTCCCAATCGTCGTTTCGTCACTTCACAAATCAAATTATACGCGCGCGCGCAGAGATTGGAGTCGTCGGCAGGAATGTCAGATTTGTTGCAAGCCAGCTCAAAACGATTTCCTGGCGTTTTTTCAAAAAATAAACGATCGGCTAAATCGATTTGTAAAAACAATGTTTCGATTTCATGATAACCATCCGGGCGCTTGCCAAGTATGTGCAAGCCAAGATTAATCTTGGCAAACGCCGGAACACACCAGGCCTTCATAGGATCGACTAAGATTTTTTCACGCCGCGTTTTTGTGTGGAGGTTTCACCGGTTTGTGGCGGCGCCGGCGATTTGAGTTTGGCGCGTTCGTTCGCGCTATACGTGACAAGCTCGGCTTGTTCATCGAGACGGGGGATAATGTGCGTTGAGACCACTTCGCCGACTTTACGCGCCGCAACGCTACCGGCATCGATCGCCGCTTTCACGGCACCAACTTCGCCCACGACTTTGATCGTGACCAATGCGGCATCGGTGACTTCCTTGCCCACACAGACCACATTCGCTGCTTTGAGCATGGCATCGGCAGCTTCCAGCGCGGCAACCAGGCCTCGCGTTTCGATTAAACCTAAGGCGCGTTCTGTCATGGCTTGTTCCTTGTTGCTGGTCTCTTGTTACTCGTTGCTGATATTTAGAATAACCAGCAACGAGATTAACCTTCCGTAGCGGGTTCGCGTTTGGGCAGAATCATTTCCACATCGGCGTGCGGTCGTGGAATCACATGCACGGAAACTAATTCGCCAACTTTTTCTGCCGCAGCAGCGCCGGCGTCGGTGGCCGCTTTGACGGCGCCGACGTCGCCGCGCACCATGACGGTGACGTAACCGCCGCCGATTTTTTCTTTGCCAATCAACGTCACTTTCGCCGCTTTCACCATCGCGTCCGCGGCCTCAATGGCGCCAACCAGGCCACGAGTTTCAATCATACCCAACGCATCAAGACTCATAATGACGAGCTCCTTACGGGCGCAGCCTTTTGCTGCTCAATTTTACTGTTACAAACCGTTATTTGATTGTGACAAAATAATCAAAAAAAGCTTTCATGTCAAATTATTTTTTCACATGCTGTTTTAAATTTCCCGCGCCCGCAAAATTTCTTCAGCCCATTTCGCATCGGCATCGCTCAAGCGCGGTTCAGGATATTGGCTGTAATCAATGCGAGAAGCATATCTCAACACATCGTAAGTTTCATTCAAAATCTCTCCTAAGCGAACCGGCAGCTCAGAGTCTCCCGGCTGCAAAGGCAGCGGAAAAATCGGGATCGAATTCCGTATGCTGAAAGGATAGAGATAAGCCTGCCATTCGTTGTCGCCGCGTTTGATAAGAATGCGATAATGGGAGATGTGGCCGTTGGTCTTGGAAAAAACAAACGGCATCGGTTGTCCGGCGCGCAGCAAATCGATTTCGACCAGATTCGTTTCCGTCTGAAAAATCCGATTGCGTTTGGCTTCATAAGCTTTTCGATCTCTACCCGGTTGTTTATTGCTCCACGAAAGGATTTCGATCACCGTGATAACGCGGTGGGTGGCAGTCTCTACAATTTCAAGGTAATCTTCATAAACTTTTTCCCGAATCGGCACCTCGACAATAATCGGTTCTGCCAGAACCGCGGTTTCAGATTCCAATGGCAGATGCGACTGCCTATCTTCAAAAACGGCTACGTCCGGATAAATGAACTGAGGCTCAGGCGGAAATACCGCAAAAATAGCACGCTGCTTCACCTCGACATAATACCGCGGGCCGATGAGCGGCGCCAGCGCTGCCTGTAGCCTGATAATCAAATTATCATGAACACCAGGCCAGAGCGTGGGACGCTCCAACCACGGATCCATTCCGGGAAAAGGACTTGGCATAAACTTTCCTAAAAATTGCTATCTTCAATTTGAATACGCCTTTTGTATACGCAAAATTTCCTCGGCCCACTTGGCGTCGGCTTCACTCAACGGCGGAACGGGCGGTTGGCTATAATCAATACGCATATCATATCCGCCTTCATCGTAGACGTCTTGAAGCACCTTTCCGAGCTGGATGGGCGGTTCGACGTCACCACGCTGCAACGGCAAAGGAAAGACCGGAATTGGCTGGCGCACATCAAAAGGGTAAAGAAAGGCGCGCCGCGCGCGATCTCCACGCTTCACGAATATCCGATAATGTCGCTGCACTCCATTGGTTTGTAGAAATGTGAAAGGCATCGGCGTTCCATCACGCAATAAATCAATCTCAACGAGGCTTGTATTCGTCTGAAAAATCCTGTTACGTTTGAATTCATATTTTTTGCGGTCTTTGCCCGTATATTTATTGCTCGGCGATAGAATTTCAATTATTGTGACTACTTTATCGTCGGCAGCATCGACAACTTCCAAATAATCCTCGGTAATCATTTCCGGTTCCGGCACTTCGACAACAAACGGCTCATCTAAAAATATCGACGTCGATTCAGCGACGCTTGGGAATGAAATATTGCTTTTCACGACAGCAATATCCGGAATCATTGGATCAAATTCAGATGCAACGACCGCAACAACCGTTCGTTGTTGTACGGCAACATAGTATCGGGGGCGAAGCAGTGGAGTTAAAACTTTCCTCAATGCCAAAATCAAGCTATCATGAACATCCGGCCAGAGTGTTGGACGCTCCAACCATGGATCCATACCGGGAAAGGGACTGGGCATAAATTACCTCGTGCTTAAACCAATCTTAATATATCCTTTTTAGATCATCAAGGCAAGCAATTTTTAAAAAACACTTGCTTCTAAAGTCTGTCTTTTATATATTTTTGAACAATTCTTTATCCGAATGATTCGGTCAATCGAGTTGTTTATTTTCGTGCATTTTTAACAAAATCAGTTTTATTACCAAAATAAATTAGAGGAGTATCATTGCCGCCATGCCGACCGTCCGTGTGCGCGAGAATGAAAGCTTTGAAAAAGCGCTGCGCCGTTTTTCCAAAGCCTGCGAGAAAACCGGCTTGATGTCCGAAATTAAAAAACACCAACATTTTAAAAAACCCAGCGAGCGTCGCAAGCGCAAGATCGAGGCGGCGCGCCGCCAGCAGCGTCGCATGATGCGGCTGGAAAATCAATAGCTGCAATTATGACTCTTTCAGAACGATTAAACGAAGATTATAAAACCGCCATGAAAAGCGGCGAGAAACTCCGCGTCGAAACGCTGCGCCTGCTCAGAGCTCAATTAAAGCAGGAGCAAATCGACAAAATGCGCGAGCTTTCGCCGGAAGATGAAATGGCTGCGCTCTCCAACGCCGCGAAAAAACGCCGCGAAGCCATCGCGTCGTACAAGCAAGCCGGGCGCGATGATTTGCTTCAAAAAGAGGCGGCCGAGCTGGCGATCATTTCGAGTTATTTGCCGCAGCAGCTTTCACAGGAAGAGCTGGCGCCGATCATCGATGCCGCCATCAAAGAAACCGGCAGCGCTGCGGCCAGCGATCTCGGCAAAGTCATGGGAAAAATTATGCCGCAAATCAAAGGTCGGGCCGACGGCAAGCTGGCGCAGCAAATGGTTCGCGAGCGGCTGGGCAGTTGATATCATCTTGCTATAACGGAGATCTGAAGATGGGACATTTACATGCGGATATTACGGTGAAAGGCAGCAAGGCTGCGGTGAAGCTGAAAAACGTTCTCATCGATACGGGAGCGACTTACACCGTTTTGCCGGAGAAAATATTAAAAGAAATTGGCGCTTCACTTCTTCCTACCACGGTTGACGTGGAGTTAGGAAATTCCAAGAAAGTTAAGGCCAAGGCCTATGGCGTGGGAGTCAAAATAAAAGACGTCGAGGCGCCTTCGATTAGCATTACTTTTAAAGGCGCGCAAACCGTCATTGGCGTCGAAACGCTGGAATCACTTGGAATGAAACTGGACCCCGCGCGCGGCAAATTAGAATTCACCCGCCCCAAAGGCATGGCTTATTTCTTCTCTGCAGTGAAATAAAATTATGGCCGTCGAAATTAGTTACGCCGATTTTTCGATCATTGCCTTGCTGATCATTTTTGGATTTGAAGGCTATCGCACCGGACTCTTCAAAGGAATCTTGAGCATCGGCGGCTTTTTTTTCGCGCTCCTGATTTCCGTTATCACCTTGCCTTATTCCGCCCGCTTCTTCAATTTCGTCATCGAGCTGCCGACCAATATCAGCATTCTGATGGGCTTTAGCACCATCTTCGTCCTTTTGCTTTTGCTCCATGCGCTTTTTTTGCAATGGGTGCATACGATCATGAAAATGGAAGTCGTCGACTGGTTCAATCGCCTTTCCGGCACGCTGATCGGCCTGTACAAAGGCTTGCTTACCGTAAGCCTGTTGTCATTAGGTTTTTTGCTCTTGCCGTTGCCGGAATTGGTGAAATCGGCGGAAACGCGCAGCCTGTTCATACCGTCGGTCAAATATTTCGCGCCAAAAAATTACAACCTCTTCAGAAAGCTCAATCCCTACATTCCTTCTTTCGAACAAACGCTGAAAAACACGTTTGCTCTCATGCAGAAGGAACCCGATGCGATGGCCGCTAATCTCATCAAAGACTTCGGCGTTCTGTTGCTGGAAAAGAATGTAACCCAGAAGCGGTGATGCATAACTCCGACCCTGAAAGTGAACGCCAGACGGCCGTCGCTCTTCAAGCCAACGCGCCAATCACTTCTCCAACCGATTCCGATTCTTCCGTTAAAATTTTTGGCCGGGAAATTCGGGACGCCATCCAGCTTTTAGAATTCGACAAAATTCTCGAACAAATTGCCGGAGCGGCGCTCTCCCCGATCAGCGCGGAGGAAATTCGCGCCCGCCATCCCCTTTCCAGTCAGCAGGAAATTCAAAATCGCCTCGATGAAGCGACGGAGATGCGGGCGATTCTTGATTACGACGAGCCTTTTCCGTTGAGCAGCCTTCCCGATCTACGGCCCGCTTTGGAGCATTTGCGCATTGCCGGCCGCAGCCTGGAAATTCGGCAGCTCATCGAATGTGCGCAGTTTCTTCATGGCGCTCGCCGCGTGCGGGGCTATTTGCTGCTGACGCGGCGCGAAAAATATCCGCTGCTTGCCGCCATCGCGCAGCCCGTGACGCCGATGCCAGACGTCGAAAACGCCATCGCGAACGCCATCAGCTTCACCGACGGCAGCGTCAAAGACTCGGCGAGTCCGGCGCTGTCACGGGTGCGCAAAGAGATTCACCGAGCGCTGGCTGAAACGCGCGACCGTCTGCAAAACATTTTGAAAAAATTGGCGGCGCGCGACATGCTTCAGGAAGAAGTCATTACCATGCGCGAAGGCCGGCTGGTATTGATGCTGAAAGATGAATATCGCCAACGCGTTCCCGGCCTCGTTCACGACGAATCCGCCAGCGGCCGCACGCTCTTTGTAGAACCGATGGAATCGGTGGAAATGAACAATCGCGTTCGGCAGTTGCAGAGCGCCGAACGCGAAGAAATCGAGCGAATTTTATTGGAGCTGTCCAATCGTTTGCGCCTGCATCAAGGGAACCTGCAAATAAATTTGGCGCGGCTCGTTCAACTTGACGTCATTCACGCCCAGGCGCAATTCTCGCGGCAGCTCGATGGCGCCGCCCCGCAGTTGCAAACGAACGGCTTGCTCAAATTAACCGGCGCGCGACATCCATTGCTGCTGATGACCGGACGCAAAAACCGGGAGAGCGTCGTGCCGCTCGATCTCGAATTAGGCGGCGACACTGTCACGCTGATTCTCACCGGTCCGAACGCCGGCGGCAAAACCGTCACGTTGAAAACCGTGGGCCTGCTGGCATTGATGGCGCTCTGCGGTTTGCACATTCCGGCGCAGTCCGGCAGCCACATTCCAATTTTCCACAACCTCTTCGTTGACATCGGCGACCGGCAGTCCATCGAAGAAGATTTGTCGACGTTCACTTCGCACCTGGCGCGAGTGGTGGAAATTTTACGGCAAGCGCAGGAAGGCGACCTCGTGCTCATGGATGAGATCGGCTCCGGCACCGATCCGGAAGCCGGCGCGGCGCTGGCCATGGCAATTTTGCAGGAGCTCACGAACCGTCGCTGCATGACGATTGTGACGACGCATCACGGCGCGTTAAAAACTTTTGCGCACGAAACCGCCGGCATCACAAATGGTTCAATGGCATTTGACGGCGAAACCCTGCGGCCCACCTATCAATTTCGTCCCGGCGTGCCCGGCGCCAGTTATGCGTTTGAGATTGCCGAACGTTTAGGGTTGCAAAAAGAAGTCGTAAAAAACGCCAATCGCCTGGTCGGAAAGGAAAAAGGCAGCATCGAAAACTTGCTCGCCGAGCTCGACGCCAAATTAGTCGAACAGCGCCGCACCGCCGAAAAATTAAAGCTCGAAGAGACTCGCTTTGCCGCACTGTCCAAATTGTATGAAGAACGCGTCACGGCGTTTAAAGCACAGGAGCGCGAGTTAAAGCAAAAAGCGGTCGCCGAGTCTGAAGCGATTTTGCAGCGCGCCAACGCGACGATTGAAAAAGCGGTGCGCGAAATTCGCGAGCAGTCGGCGAGCCGCGCCGCGATTCAAAATGCCAAAAAAGAATTGCAAGCCGTGCAAAACGAAATCGCACAAGAGAAGCGCCGCGTGATCACCAAGCCGTCGTCGCCGGACAAACCTTTACAGGAGGTTCAGCCCGGCATGAACGTAAAATGGCTGAAGCAAAACACCGTCGCCACCGTGCTCGAAGCGCCGGATTCTTCTCGCCGAGTTCTGGTGGAAGTGGGAAGCTTGCGCGCGCGCGTGCCGTTAGCGGAGCTGAGAGCTCACGAGGCGCCCGCGCCAAAAAAATTAGAGTCGTTGTCGAAAATCAGCGGCTTCGACATACCGGCGACACTTCCACAAATCGATCTGCGCGGCATGCGCGTCGACGCCGCTCTCGAAGCGGTGGATAAATTTTTGGATGAGGCATTACTGGCAGGCTGGAACGAGGTGCGGCTCCTTCACGGCAAAGGCACCGGCGCGCTGCGGCAGAGCATTACCGATTTTTTGAAGAGACATCCGCAAACGCAGCGCTTTCACGACGCGCCGCATGGAGAAGGCGATGCCGGCGTTACGGTAGTGGAATTAAAATAATTACCGATGAAAAATTAATAAGCGTATATTAGCCGTGTCCTGGCTAACGGCATATTTTGCTGATTCTTTGTGTTTGCGTAATTTGATACGAACGGCATTTGTATAAGCATACAATTCTCTGGCGTCTTTCGCTTCATGTGCGAGATCTATTACTAAAACATCTTCTTTTGATAATGTCGGTAAACTATCAAAAATTTGTTTATATAATTTACTGTATTTTCCCTTTCGTCCGCGTAATGTTACGTTGCCGCGTTTTTCAACGGAGAATCGCATGATGTGTGCTCCTAAAAATGTTTAAACCGATTTTTGGTAACAAAGTTCATTCTTATTATATTATAACTTTTTTGCCCATTTGCAAGAGTTTTTTGAGGTATGGCATGAGCTATCGACATTTACTCGAGGTGGCGACGACCGCGGCACAGGCCGGCGGCGAGGCGCTGCTGGCGATGACCCAACGCCGCGAAACGCTGCAAATCGAAGCCAAAGCCGAATCCGATTTTGTCACCGTCGCCGACCGCGCCTCCGAAGCAACCATCGTCGATCACATTCTCAAAGCGTTCCCGGATCATCAAATTCTCGCTGAAGAGCAAGCGCACGCTGAACCTGGCGAGCGAGCTGCGCTCTCGCCGTCAACCGTGCAATGGATCATCGATCCGCTGGACGGCACCACGAATTTTATTCACGGCGTGCCGAATTTTTCCGTTTCAATTGCCGCCAAACAAAATGATGGCGTCGTTGTCGGTGTGGTCTGGGATCCTCTGCGGCGCGAATTGTTTGCCGCCACCGCCGGCGGCGGCGCTTTTCTCAATGGCGAGCCCATTCGTGTTTCCGAGAGCGCGCGTTTGCGCGACGGCTTGATTGCCACCGGTTTTCCATTTCGCGTGCGGCATCTGCTCGATTCGTATTCTCGGAGGTTTCATGCGTTCCTGAATTCAGCGCGCGATCTGCGCCGTTTTGGCTCGGCGGCGCTCGACCTGGCGTATGTCGCGGCCGGCCGTTTCGACGGTTTTTGGGAATACTGCCTGCATCCGTGGGATTTTGCCGCCGGCGCTCTGCTCGTGCGCGAGGCCGGAGGGCAAATCAGCGGCTTCAATGAAGAAGAAAACTTTTGGGAAACCGGCAATATTCTCGCCAGCAACGGTAAGCTGCATGAAGCGATGCGAGAGATTATTCTTGTTGAGCCACAATTACAATTATCAACAGAATGACACATGAAAATATCTTACATTATCACAGGATTGATTTTACTCCTATTGCTTTGCTTTTATGCGCATGACTCCAGTCCCTATCCCGATCTCGCCGAAATTCTTGCGCAACCGGAAAACTATGCCGGAAAACGCGTGGCCATTTTTATTGAGGCGCGTATAATGGAGCTGACAACAGATGGTTTTATTCTCACGCAACGCGGCCAACGGCTGCGGGTCCATACCGCGATTAAAAACGCGCCGGTTGATGAGTTCGTCGCCGTGACGGGAATTTTTCAGCCGCCGAATCATCTGCACGCCGGCATGGTGCATCTGGCGCCAGCCCGTCGCTGGAAAATCGCCGTGTCCGTAATTCCGGTTTTGCTGCTTGCATTCTTATTGCCAATGGCGCTCCGCTTTGATCGCCAAACTCGAAACTTCACCTTGCGTAAAAAATAAATCATTTTATTTTTTTTATTTTTGTATTTCTTTATTTTTTGTCCTTTTATCTTAACCGGTGCCTGATTTATTCACTCACTCTGCCGCGGCCTATCTCGCCGTCCGGCATTGGTTCCCGCGCCCATCGGCGATTCTCTTCATGATCGGAACGATGCTGCCGGATGTGCTCTCGCGTCCATTTTACATTATCTTCCCCACCTTGCACTGGTGGGTAATGCCGCTGCATACTCCCATTGGCATCGCCATCGTCTGCTGGATCATCGCCGGCTTGTTTAAAACGGC
>Ga0247727_10005969_pt1 | contig 24208 bp, 24 predicted proteins | sample WisWelCaveWW1625_FD_202498 | JGI IMG/M metagenome (GOLD analysis project Ga0247727, IMG submission 202498) | Biofilm microbial communities from Wishing Well Cave, Virginia, United States - WW16-25 | ecosystem: Environmental > Aquatic > Deep subsurface > Groundwater > Cave microbial mat | place... | reverse complement strand
GCCGGCCTCGGGCTCCAGCACGTCGCCGGTGCCGGTCAGCACCAAGGTCCTCTCCCGGTCGGCAACGATCATCATGGCCTCGAGCCGGCGCAGGTAGCGGTCCGTGCGCCAGTCCTTGGCCAGCTCCACGCAGGCGCGCGTGAGCTGGCCCGGATACTGCTCGAGCTTGCTCTCCAGCCGCTCGAACAGCGTGAAGGCGTCGGCGGTGGCGCCGGCAAAGCCGCCAATCACGTCGCCCTTGCCGACGGAGCGCACCTTCTTGGCGTTGGCCTTGATGACGGTGGCGCCGAGGCTGACCTGGCCGTCGCCGGCCACCACCACTCGGCCACCCTTGCGCACGGTCAGGATGGTGGTGGCGTGCCACAGGGTCTGGGAAGCTGGATCGGCCATGGTTCGGTCCCGGCGATGTCGGCATGAACCGCCTGTAAATCAAGGGGGCCCATCATACAGCCCAACTCTGGCAGCCCAACTCTGGAATTGGCGGGCCCAAGCTGATAAAGCCTTGGTTTCCTCCATGCAAGCAAGGCATTTACCCCGTGACGCGCCAAGCCAGCATCGATCGCTCCACCAAGGAGACGAAAATCAAGGCGACCGTCAATCTGGACGGCACCGGCGCCTACGACATCTCGACCGGCATCGGCTTCCTCGACCACATGCTGGAGCAGCTGGCCCGCCACTCGCTGATCGACATCACGCTGAAGGCCAAGGGCGACCTGCACTTCGATTTCCACCACACCACCGAGGACAGCGGCATCGTGCTGGGTCAGGCGGTGGCCAAGGCGCTGGGCGACAAGCAGGGCATCGCCCGGTACGCGTCGGCCTACCTGCCGATGGACGAGACGCTGACCCGCGTTGCGATTGACGTCTCCGGCCGGCCGCACCTGGTCTGGAACGTCGCCTTCGCGCGCCCCAAGATCGGCGAGATGGACACCGAGCTGTTCCGCGAGTGGTTCCAGGCCTTCGCCCAGCACGCCGGCATCACCGTGCACGTGGAGACGCTCTACGGCGAGAACAGCCACCACATCGCCGAGACCTGCTTCAAGGGCCTGGCCCGCGCGCTGCGCGAGGCGGTGGCAATCGATCCCCGGCAGGGCGGCCGCGTGCCCTCGACCAAGGGGACGCTGTAGGGGCGTAGGGTGCTCAGCCCTTATTCTGCCGCTGCTGCGACTCTGAGACCAGGCTTCGGCTTGACAAACAGCCGATCCTTATTGTGCGGCTTGGCCAACATTTTCGCACGAGTTAGCGGCTCGGCCGTTGTATCGAGCACCTTCTTCATTTTTGGGGCAAACCGCCGCGTGAGCCACTCGAGCTCCTTCATGTAGCTTGGGCGGTCCCACCTGTGACGCCGCTCATTGATGAGCTCCTCCAGGACGATGAACGAGTCGTGTATGTGCTTGATGTTCTGGTTCTCGATAACGACCTTGTCCAGGTAGGTCTTCTTGTATGTAGTCGCGATGAACTCGTAGAAATTCATAAGCATATCCAATGACTTCGCATTCTCTGCGCCGTCGTCTTCCTTCAACCTGGCCTCGACCACATAGAGGTCTTTGGCGATGTGGTTGTCCAAAATGTGGAGGCCTTCGGCAAAGTCCGGTGTGATCCAGAGCCGGAGCAGGATGTCGACCGTATGCTCCTTTCGTAGCCGCCGCTCGACGGCTCGGTAGCCTAGATAGGCTGCCAGTCCAACGCCGACATAGCCGATCATGCTCACGACGGTCGGCAGCGCGTTGTCCTCGGTGAAGACCAGTCCATGCTGTTTCAGTAGCTCGCTGATCCAGACCAAGAATTCGCCCGGCATTTGCCTCTCCGTGGCTGTAATTGGCTGTTTTGTAGGATATCCTCCGCTTGATGGTGCAATTATGGCATATCGAGTGCGTGCGGCAACCGGCAGTCGAAGGGCGGCACCGGTTGATGCCGGCCGACACCCCCGCCAACGATGTGTAAATCATGCTCCGCGCTTCTGCCTTGGTTGCCGGTCACACCCGGCCCCGGATTAACCAGATCTGAGCCAAGCGCGCCCAATATGCCTCGCGTGCCGCAACCAGGGGCTGTCCCTGCCGTGGCGGTCCGTCGGCCGGGGTTTGGGGGCGGGGCAAGGGACGACGCAGCATGACCAGATCTGCAAGGGCGCTCTCGCCGGTCGTCGCGATCTCGATCGTAGCGTGCCTCGCCTTGATCGCCGCATCGGTTGCCCTGTCGTGGGCTTGGCTGGGCGCGGATCTGGGGACCGCCGGAGCAACCGATCTCGAAACGAGGCTCGGCGCCAGCCTTCCCGCCCCGTCCATCATGCTCGCCCTCGTTGCCCTGATAGCCCTGAGCCTGGTCGGCATCGGCGTCGTCATCGGCGTGGAGGGGCGGCGGGGCTGGAATTCGCATGGCCCGGCGCCGGGCTCCAAGCCGGCTCCGATCACGATCAAGCTGGAGGCGGCGGGGCTGAGGCTCGATTGCGAGGCGACCGCGATCCTGAAGCTCATCCGGTCATACCTGGAAGCAAACGACACCTACGCGAGCTCGCTCGCGCACGCGGGGCGCAACCTGCCCGCGCTGGCGGATGCCGACCAGGTTCGCGACATCGTGCAGGTGCTGATCGCCGAGAACGCCAAGATGCAGGGCGATGCGAACGATCTGAGGACGAGCCTCGAGCAGTCGCGGTCGCAGATCGAGGCGTTGCGCTCCGACCTCGCCGAAGCGCAGGAGCTAGGGCTGCGCGATCCGCTGACCTCGGTCGGCAACCGGCGCTGCCTGGACATCAATCTGGCCAAGGAGGTCGGCGTCGCCCAGGCGCAGGGAACGGCGATGTGCCTGGTGATGGGGGATATCGACCACTTCAAGCGGATCAACGACGCCTTCGGCCACGTCGTCGGCGACGAGGTCTTGAAGGTCTTCGCCAAGCTGCTGTCGACCAGCGTCAAGAGCAGCGACACGGTCGCCCGCTACGGTGGCGAGGAGTTCGCGGTCATCCTGCCGCGCACCGAGCTCGAGGACGCCAAGCGGCTCACCGAGCGCATCCGCGGCGAGCTGGAGGAGAAGCGGCTGGTCGTCAACGCGTGCGGCCGGCAGATGGGCGAGATCACCGCGTCGTTCGGCATCGCCCAGCTCGTCGACGGCGACGACCCCACGAAGCTCATCCAGCGCGCCGACGACAAGCTCTACGAGGCCAAGCACGCGGGCAGGAACCGCGTGGCGATCGACGGCTTGGCCGCCGCGTGATCGTGCTTCATCCGCGCTTGCCCTGCGCCGCCGCCACGCGCGCCAGCATCTCGGAGCAGAGCAGGCGCAGGTGGTCGCCGGTCTGGCCCGGGTATTTGGCCCAGTAGGAACGGGGCCGCGGCGAGAAGCGACCCGCCGCCTGCAAGGGGCCTGCCCGCAGCAGCGACTGCCGGAAGCAGCGCTTGCCGGCGTCCTGCCTGAGCCACCGGTCGAAGTGCTCGTCCTCCGGCGACAGCGAATCCTTCATGTTGACGATCACGCCCAGTAGCTCCGCAAAGCCCATGTGCGCATCGCGCTCGCGAAACTCGCGCAGGAACTCGAGGCCGCGCGTCGAGATGTGGTCGGGCCTGGTCGGCGAGACGTAGAAATCCGCCTCGCGCAGGCAGCATTCGGTAAGCACCGAGAGCCCCGGCGCGCTGTCGATCAGGACGAGGTCGTAGCTCCGCCGTGCCGCCTCGAGCCAGGTGCGCACCGTCTTGCGCAGCCCGGCCTCGCGATCGCCCTTGGAGACTTCGCGCTCGAACAGGGTGAGATGGGTGTCGCTCGGCAGCAGGTCGATCGAGCGCGCATCGTCGACATCCGAGACGCCGCTGACGATGAAATCCTGCCACCGCGCGGAGCCCTCCTTCAGGACCACGTCGATCAGCAGCTCGACGATCGTGCGCTCCCGCGTGCGGATGGCTTCGAGCTGCTGCTGCGGCACCAGCATGTGGCTGATGCTGGCCTGTGCGTCGGCGTCGATGACGAGCACGCGCTTGCCGTGATAGGCGGACAGCGTTTCGGCCAGGGCGAGCACGAGCGTCGACTTGCCGACGCCGCCCTTGGCGTTCATGACGGTGATGGTATTGCGCATGCGTACCCAGCCGTAAGCGCCCGCACGCACACCCGCATCGCTACAAGGGGTGGGAAGCAAGGATTTTTTGTGGCGGTGGCCGCGCGAGGCCCTGGCGCGAACCCTCTCGCCAATTGCGACACGTGCGACTAGAAGGAGGCACAGCAACCCGCCGAGCGCCGCCGATGCTCACGTTCACCGTGCACGAGCCGCCCAATCCCCCCGCCGACCGCGTCGACCGGGCGGAGAGCCTCGTGTTCGTCAAGGACGGCTTTTCATGGCCTGCGGCCCTGTTCGGCCCGCTCTGGCTGCTCGCGTACCGCCTGTGGTGGCCGCTGCTGGGCTATCTGGTCCTGAGCGGGGGCTTGCAGGCGGTGCAATGGATCACCGCGCTCGACCGGGACTGGCCGACGTTCGCCACCATCGCGCTCAATGTGCTGATTGGCCTGGAGGCGGGCGCGCTGCGGGTGTGGGGGCTGGATCGCCGCGGCTGGCACAATCTGGGGGCCGTCACCGGCAAGACGCCGGCCGAATGCGAGCGGCGCTTCTTCGAGGCCTGGCTGCCGACGCAGCCCGTCATCGCCTCGCGGCCGGGGTCGGGCGCTGCCGGCGACGGGCCGCGCGGCTGGTGGCGCTGGAAATCGGCTGTTCCCTTGCGGACCTGATCCCTGGCCATGCAACGTCTCGTGATCATCAACTACGGCTCCGGCAACCTGCACTCGGCTGCCAAGGCGTTCGAACGCGCGGCACGCGAGAGCGAAGCCGATGTGCGCATCGAGGTGACCGCCGATCCCGCCGCCGTCGCCGCCGCCGACCGGGTGGTGCTGCCGGGTGTCGGCGCCTTCGCCGACTGCAAGAGAGGCGTCGATGCGGTGGCCGGCATGCGCGAGGCGCTGGAGGGATGCGTGCGCCGCAAGCGACGGCCGTTCCTCGGCATCTGCGTCGGCGCGCAGCTGATGGCCGAGCGCGGGCTCGAGTTCCGCATCACACCCGGCTTCGGCTGGGTCAAGGGCGACGTCAAGGCGATCGAGCCGAGCGATCCCTCCCTCAAGATCCCGCACATGGGCTGGAACACCCTCGACGTGGTCAATCCCCACCCGCTGCTCGCCGGCATCGAGACCGGTCCCGGCGGCCTGCACGCCTACTTCGTGCACTCCTTCCACCTCGTCACGACCGAGCGCAGCGCAGTGGTGGCCGAGGCGGACTACGCAGGACCGGTGACCGCCATGATCGGGCAGGACAACATGGCGGGCACGCAATTCCATCCCGAGAAGAGCCAGACGCTGGGACTGAAGCTCATCGCCAACTTCCTGCGGTGGCGGCCTTAGAGCAGGATCGCTTCGGATTGAATCACAAAGCCCAAAGGTCAACGTGGCGGCCGAAGCGTGAATCCTGCTCTAATCATAGAGTTGAGAGCAAGATCGTTTCTGATCGAAGCGCTTGGCTTCGATCATGGAACGTGAATCTTGCTCTGAGCGAGAGCGCTTGCCCGCTCCGGCGCGACCCGGTAGTGGACGGCAATGCCCCGCTACCGCGTCACGCTCGAATATGACGGCACGCCGTTCGTCGGCTGGCAGGTGCAGGCGCTCGGGCGCTCGGTGCAGGGCTGCCTGACGGAGGCGATCGGCAAGTTCGCCGGCGAGACAGTCTCCCTGCGCGGGGCCGGCCGCACCGATGCCGGTGTGCATGCGCTCGGCCAGGTCGCCCACTTCGATCTCGCGCGCACCTGGCCCACCGACACCGTGCGCGCGGCGGTGAACTTCCATCTGAAGCCCGATCCGATCGCCGTGCTCGACTGCGCCATCGTCGCCGATGCTTTCGACGCCCGCTTCAGTGCGGTGGGGCGCCACTACCGCTATCGCCTGCTGGCGCGGGCCGCGCCGCCCGTGCTCGACCGCGACCGCGTGTGGTGGGTGCCGCAGCGCATGAATACGGGCGCCATGGCCGAAGCCGCTGCAGCGCTCGTCGGCCGGCACGACTTCACGACCTTTCGCGCGGCCGGGTGCCAGGCCAAGTCGCCGGTCAAGACGCTCGACCGCCTGGCGATCGACACCGAGGGCGCGGAGATCTGCATCGAGGCGTCGGCGCGCTCGTTCCTGCACAGCCAGGTGCGCTCGATGGTCGGCTCGCTCAAGCTGGTCGGCGAGGGCAAGTGGCGCCCGGCGGATGTCGAGGTGGCGCTGGCCGCGCGCGACCGCGCAGCGTGCGGGCCCGTGGCGCCGGCGCGGGGGCTCTATCTGGTGCGGGTCGACTACGCGCCGGCAACCGGAACGTCGTCATTCCCGCCCAGCGAAGCGCCGAGCGGGCATCCACAGACAACGGGTGAGCCCGCGGCTGGATTCCCGCGTTCGCCGCGCTCGCGGGAATGACGACTGGAGGGCAAAAAGAATCGGCCAGAAGCAGCGCTTCGGCCGAGGCGTGTGGCGATCCACGTCAGACGGCGGCCAGGCGAACGCGGCTTTCCAGAGCACCCAGCACCCGGCCCAGATCGTGTCCGCGCTTGAGGATGAGGCCGGTGGCGGCCACTACGCTGTAGGCGCCCTGGCGGCGGGCCAGCCTGGGGTTCTTCTCGATGCGATAGAGCGGCACCTCGCTGGCGCGGCGGAACACCGAGAACACCGCCTTCTCCCGCCCGAAGTCGATGGCGTAGTCGCGCCACTCGCCGGCCGCCACCTTGCGGCCGTAGAGGTCGAGGATCTCGTTGAGTTCCTTGCGGGTGAAGAAGGTGGTCGAAGCCGGTTGCGTGAATGCGCCGCTGCTGGCGTAGCCCACGACGCGGCGTGGGCTCAACGGTATCGGTTCGGCTTCGCTCAAAGGCGCCTCCCTGGCTGGTCCCCGCATGATCACCGCTTCCCAGGGCAATTTCAAGCGGGCATGCGCGGGTTCCTCGGTCGTGCCGCGACCGGCGCCGAGGACGCGCCGCACAATTTCCCGGGAAATCCACGAGTTCGCCACGGAGCAACCGCCGGCGTGCCGCAATGGCCCTATACTCGCAACCATCGGCACTCGGCCCGGTCCAAATCAAGTCTCGGATTCTAGCCCCCCTAGTCCCCCCGAGCCTTCTCTCCTTGGACCGGGCATTTTTTTGGGTGCTACAGCCCCTGCAACCAGCCCAATACTTTGCCCAAGTGACCTTGGAGGCCAAGGACGCGCAGAGCGTCCGGGGTCGGCTCCGGACTGGACTTTTTGTTCGCGTCCAACCACCAGAGCGTGCGAATGCTTCCGGGGCTTGCCGTGGAGAAGGGCTCGCCGACCCCCTCGCGTTGCCTCATGGGTCCGCGCCAGTCCGTCGTGGATATCCTTGAGAGCAGCATCGTATGGCGGCGGCCTGTCCGGCCAATGGGCGGAGATGGCGAGATGCCAGACGAGCGTTGGGGCGCCGAACCACGGAGTTGGATGCTCGTGCCCCTCCTTGCTCGTATCGAGGTATTGGGCCGAATACGGGATGTTCAGGTTGATGCTCACGCAGATTGCGATAGCATGTGGACATGCGCGCACGCATCAAGACGGGCTTTCGGGTCCTCGAGTTGCCTGCAGCGAAGCGTTGGTGGCTTGCGCCCTGCATGTTTCTGAGCGTGGCGGCTGCGTCCGCGCATGTGAACGACAGGGGTATGGATTACCGAAGCTACAAAGACCGCTATCGGCAGTCCTGCTGCGGCGACCGGGATTGCAGGCCGGCTGCCGACTTTGTGGAGACTGTCGTAGATGGCCGGGCCGTTGTGCGACTGCTGATTGACGGCACCTGGATCACCGTCTCGCGCTCCTACGTGGTGGCTGACCACGCCTCAGACGGGCGGGCGCACTTTTGCGGTCGCCTGCACATACCCGGCAACGACCCGGCTGAGGTGAAGCCAGAGCCGGTCTGCGTCATCCTTCCGCCACGCAATGCATGATGGGCAACGGCTGGTGTCGCACCAAACTGACCCGCTACCGGGACGCGGCCGGGCTTGACCCACATCCCCGCGCCATGGCATAGGCGGCAGCAAGGGGTCGTTCGCGATTGCCCCGTGAGGCGGCAGCCTAAACATCGCGTCCATAGTTCCCAGCAAGGGAAGGACGCCACATGCCGTCGACCACCGAAATCACCGTTCCCCAGCTTGCTCGCCTCGTCGGTCTGCCCAACGCGCCCGTCATCGTGGACGTGCGCATCGAGGAGGATATTGCCGCCGACCCCAGGCTCCTGCCCGGTGCACATTTGCGCAAATTCCAGGATGTCGCCGCCTGGGGTCCAGGCTACGCCGGCAACTCCGTCGTCGTGAGCTGCCAGAAGGGCCTGAAACTCAGCCAGGGCGTCGCCGCCTATCTCCGGCACGAAGGCATCGACGCCCAGACGCTGGAGGGCGGCTTCGAAGCCTGGCGCACCGCCGGCGAATTGCTGGTGCGCACGGCCAAGCTGCCGGCGCGCGATGCGAAGGGCCGCACCGTGTGGGTGACGCGCGCGCGCCCGAAGATCGACCGCATCGCGTGCCCGTGGCTCATCAAGCGCTTCGTCGATCCCGGCGCCGTGTTCCTGTTCGTGGCGCCGTCTGAGGTCACGGCCGTGGCGGAACGCTTCCACGCCACGCCCTTCGACATCGAGGGCGTGTTCTGGAGCCATCGCGGCGATACGTGCACGTTCGACACCATGCTCGAGGAGCTCGAGCTCAAGTCCGATCCGCTGCTGCGGCTCGCCCGCATCGTGCGCGGGGCGGACAACAACAAGCTCGACCTCACGCCCCAGTCCGCCGGCCTGCTCGCGGCGTCGCTCGGGCTGTCGCGCATGTATCGTGACGACCTGGCGCAGCTCGATGCGGCCTTGGGGCTCTACGACGCCTTCTACCGCTGGTGCCGCGACGCCACCGCGGAGACCCACAACTGGCCCTCGACCAAACCTTCGGCGTGAAAGGGCGCTCGAGATGAATGAGATATCCGCTGAGCGCGCCGGCCTTGCCGGCGCGCCGCCGACGTTCGCAGAAGCGCTGCGCGTGTGGACCCGCATCGGGTTGCTGAGCTTCGGCGGGCCGGCCGGGCAGATCGCGCTGATGCATCGCGTGCTGGTCGACGAAAAGAAATGGATCGACGAGCCGCGCTATCTGTCCGCCCTCAATTTCTGCATGCTGCTGCCGGGGCCGGAAGCCATGCAGCTCGCAACCTACGTCGGCTGGCGCCTGCACGGGCTGAGGGGCGGCCTCGCCGCCGGAGGGCTGTTCGTGCTGCCGGGCGCACTGGTCGTGCTCACCCTCTCCATCCTGTACGCGGCGTTCGGCAAGCTGCCGGTCGCCGAGGCGCTGTTCATCGGCGTGAAGGCTGCCGTGCTGGCGATCGTGGTGGAGGCGCTGCTGCGGGTCGCCAGGCGGTCGCTCAAGGGCAATGCCGACTGGCTGATCGCTGGGGCGGCCTTTGTCGGCATCTTCTTCCTGAAGGTGCCGTTTCCGCTGATCGTCATCGCCGCCGCGCTGGTCGGCTTCTGGCGGGCCGTAGGCCGAGCACCGCTCGCCGCGACAGCCGCCGTCGTCCCGGTGCCGCCGATGCAGACGCTGCGCACGGTCCTCACCTGGCTCGCCATCTGGATCGCGCCACTGGCGCTGGTGGCGGCCGTGTTCGGCACGGGGCACGTGCTGGCGCAGATCGCCTGGTTCTTCTCCAAGCTGGCGGTGGTGACGTTCGGCGGCGCCTACGCGGTGCTGGCCTACATGGCGCAGGACGTGGTGGAGCAGCATCGCTGGCTGCAGGCGGGCGAGATGCTCGACGGCCTGGGCCTCGCCGAGACGACGCCGGGTCCGCTCATCCTCGTCACCGAGTTCGTGGGCTTCCTGGCCGCGTTCCGCGAGGGTGGCGGCAATCCGTGGGCGATGGGCGTGTTCGGCGCGGCGGTCACCCTGTGGGCGACATTCGCGCCGTGCTTCCTGTGGATCTTCGCCGGCGCTCCCTACATCGAGCGGCTCAACGCCGAGCCGCGGCTCAAGTCGGCGCTGGCCGCCGTCACGGCCGCGGTGGTGGGGGTGATCCTCAATCTCACCGTCTGGTTTGCGTTGCAGGTGCTGTTCGGGCGCGTCGGCGAATGGCGGCTTGGGCCCTTGCATGTGTTGACGCCCGATCCGGCAACGTTGAATTGGCAGGCGCTGGTGCTATCGGCGGTCGCGGCCGTGCTGCTGTTCGCGCTGCATCGGGGCGTGCTGACCACGCTGGCGATCTGCGGCGGCGCGGCGTTGGCCTGGTTTGCGCTCGGTTAGCTCGCCCGCTGTCATGCCGGAATTTCGCGCCAGCGAAATATCCGGCACCCAGCTGCGCGGCGCGGCCGGAGATCGGAGCCCTGGGTACCGGCTCTCGGGCTCTCGCCCTCGGCCGGCATGACAGTTCCCATCCACATCCCGGTATGAGCCTGCGGCCGCTACCTGACACGCTCGACCGGCGCAGACGTGTCGCCCTCGCCGAGCGGCAGCTCCATGATGACGCTGTCGAGCCAGCGGCCGAACTTGTAGCCGACCGAATGGATGGTGCCGCAGAACGTGAAGCCGGCGCGGCGATGCAGGCGGATCGAGGCGTGGTGGGCCGAGTCGCCGATGATGCCGACCATCAGGCGAAAGCCCTGCGAGGTGCAGGTGCCGATCAGGCTCGCGAGCAGCACGCGGCCGATGCCTTTGCCCTGCGCGTCCGCCGCGATGTAGACCGAGTCTTCCACCGTGAAGCGGTAGGCCGGTCGCGTCCGGTAGGCGCTGGCGTAGGCGTAGCCGGCAACGCGGCCATCGATCTCGGCGACGACATAGGGATAGCCGCCACCGGCAATCGCCTCGAACCGGCGCAGCATCTCCGCCTCGCTGGGCGGCTCCAGCTCGAAGCTCGCCGTGCCGTGCAGCACGGACGCGCCATAGATGGCAGCGATGGCGGGGATGTCGGAGGCAATAGCGGAGCGGATGGTCGGCTGTGGCATGGAGGCGCTCGATCGGCTCAATTCGGCCGACCGAGCTTGCCCGAGTGTTTGCCCAAAAGCAAAGGGCCCCGCCTCGGCGGGGCCCTTCACGAAAACACAGCCGTTGCTTACTCGCGATTGCCGAACAGCTGCAGCATCATCACGAACAGGTTGATGAAGTCGAGGTAGAGGTTGAGCGCGCCCATGATGGCGGCCTTTGCCGTCGCCGTGGCGTCGCCCATCACCTGGTAGTAGCCGTCCTTGATGCGCTGCGTGTCGTAGGCGGTGAGGCCCGCGAACACCAGCACGCCGATCACGGAGATGGCGAACTGCAGCGCGCTGGACTGCAGGAAGAGGTTGACCAGCGAGGCGATGACCACGCCGATCACGCCCATGATCAGGAACGACCCCCACCCGGACAGGTCTCTCTTGGTGGTGTAGCCGTAGAGGCTGAGGCCGCCGAACGCCGCCGCGGTGACGAAGAACACCTGGGAGATCGACTGCCCGGTGTAGACCAGGAAGATCGACGACAGCGACAGGCCCATCACGCCGGCAAACGCCCAGAAGGCGATCTGTGCCGCCGGGACGCTCATTTTGTAGATGCGGAAGGCGAGGAAGAACACGAACGCCAGCGGCGCCAGCATGATCACCCACTTCAGCGGCGATACGTAGATCAGCTGGCCGAACTCGGTCAGCGCCCGCGCGCCGGTAGGACCGCGCGTCATTGCCGCCTGTGACGTCATGTAGGCAACGATGCCGGTGAGGAAGACGCCGGCAGCCATGTAATTGTAGACGCGCAGCATATACGCGCGCAGACCCTCATCCACCGCGACGTCGGTGCGCGCGCCCATGCGGGCTGCGGCGTACCGGTTGTCGATCTCAGCCATGTTTGTCCATCCCTTCAACTTTGGTAGCGAGCCACAGAGCTAGCATACCACAAATTATGGCGGTCCGTCCTCGACGTTGCAAGGACCGACCCCGAGGTTGCGAGCCTAAATCTGGGGTGTGACAGGCCTGTGCACAAGGTCGAACAAATACGGGGTTGGGGCTACTCGGAGCGCAAATAGGGCACCGGGGGAGCCTTCAGCACCCGCCACGTGCCAAAACCACCGAACACGGCCACCATGGCCACGGCCAAAAACATCGCCTGCGCCGCGGCTTGCGCGGAGAACGTGAAATCCACCTCCATCACCCGGCGCACCGTCATCCAGGCTGCCAGGCTGCCAATCAACAAAGAAATGAACGAGGTTAACAACGCTAGCACCAGGTACTCGACCAAGTGCGAGGCCAAGATCCGCCGGCTGGTGGCGCCGAGCGTCTTAAGGATGACGGCCTGCTGGATGCGCCGCCGCTGGGCGGTCGCCAGCGCGCCGGCCAGCACCAGGGCGCCGGCCAGCAGGGTGACGCTGCCGGCCACCCGGACCGCCACCATCACCCGGCCGAAGATCACGTTGAAGGCGTCGATGGCGTCCTTGACGCGGATGGCTGTGGAGGCGGGGAACTCGCGGCCGATCTGCTGGGCGAGCTTTGCTTCGTCGGCCAGGGCTGCGTCCTTCGGCAGGGTCACGGTTGCCAGCAGGTTGTGCGGCGCCCCGGCCAGCGTGTTGGGCGAGAACACCAGCACGAAGTTGAGCGACAGGCTTTCCCACTTCACCTCACGCAGATTCGCAATTCTGGCGCTGACGTTGCGGCCCAGCACGTTGACGGTGACGGCATCGCCGATCTTGAGACCCAGCCCCTTCGCAATCTCGGCCTCGAACGAAACGAGCGGCTCGCCGGCATAGTCCGCCGGCCACCATTTCCCGGCGACGACGGTCGAGCCCTCGGGCACGGTCTGCGAGTAGGTGAGGCCGCGGTCGCCGGTCAGCACCCATTGCGCCTCGGGCGGCGCCTTGATCTGCTCGACCGGACGATCGCCCAGCTTGACCAGGCGGCCGCGCAGCATGGGCGCCTCCTGCACCTTCGCGGACGGCGCCTCGCGCGCAATCAAAGCATTGAAGGCCTCGATCTCGGAGCGCTTGAGATCGAGGACGAAGTAGTTGGGGCTCTCCTCCGGCAGGCGGTCGGTCAGCTCGGCGACGATCGAGCGGTCGACCAGCGCCACCGTGACGAGCAGCGAGAGACCGGCGCCCAGCGACAGCACGACCGAGCGGGTTAGCCCACCGGGCGCGCCGAGGTTGCCGATGGCGAGCGCCAGCTCGGGCCGCCGCGGCCGCGGCATGCGTTGCGCAGCCCAGGTGACGGCGCTGCCGAGGCCGAGGAAGATCGCGAACACGCCGACGATGCCGAGGCAGTAGTAGAAGGCGAGCAGGCGGGCCTCGGACGTGAAGACGGCGAAGCCCGCCAGCAGCACGGCGGCGCCGAGCGTCATGGCGACGACGCGCCAGCGCGGCAACACGCGCTCGGGGGCCACCTCGTCGCGGAACAGCACCGCCGCCCGCACCTGCTCGGCGCGGCCGAGCGGCCACAACGTGAAAAGGAGGGCGACCAGCAGGCCGTAGGCGACGGCCGTGAGAATACTGCGGAAACTGACGGTGATCTCCGCCTTGATCGGCAGGGCATCGCCGAACATCGCCGTGAGCACGACAGGTATCAGGAAGCCGAGCGCAATGCCGAGCACGATGCCGATGCCAGCGATCAGCAGGACCTGCAAAAGATGAATAGTGAAGATGGTCCCGCTGGTGGCGCCGAGGCTCTTGAAGGTAGCGATGATCCTGCGCCGGCGGTCGATGTAGGTGGCGACCGCATTGGCAATGCCGACGCCGCCGACCAGCAGCGCGGTGAGCCCGACCAGCGTCAGGAATTGCCGCAGCCGCTCCAGCGCGCGCGAGACCTGGGGCGAGGGATCGCGCCGGTCGCGCACGGTGAAGCCGCCCTCGGGCAGCGCCTGCTTGATGCGCTCGCGAAAGGTGACAAGGCCGCCTGCGGACTGGCCGGCGGTGCCGGCGAGCTTCAGGGCATAGCGCCAGCCGACCAGGCTGCCAGGATCGATCAGGCCGCTGCGGCGCATGGTGTCGAGGGAGACCAGCACACGCGGCCCCACCGTCAGCCGCTCGGTCAGCTTGTCGGGCTCGGCCTCGACGGTGGCGCGAATCGGCACCTCGATCCGGCCGAGGACGACCCGATCGCCGACCTTGAGGCCGAGCCGCTCGAGCAGGATCGGGTCGATCACGGCCGCCTCCTCGCGGCGGATCGCCTCATCGAGCGACAGGCCGCCGGACAGCCGCACCGCGCCGACCAGCGGATAGGCGGCGTCGACGCCCTTCAGCTCGACCAGCGCCTGCTCCGTGCCGTCAGGGCGGCGGGCCATGGAACGCATGCTCGCGATCTCGCTGACGCGCCCCTGGCGCCACAGCCAGGCCCGCTCCTCGCCCTCGGCCGCCTGATGCGGCCGGCTGAGCGTGACGTCGCCGCCGAGCAGCGACTCGCCCTGGCGCTCGAAGCTCGCCCGCAGTGCGTCGGCCAGCGCGCCGACGCCGGTGATGACGGCCACGCCGAGCATGACGCAGGCGATGAACACGTAGAAGCCCTTGAGGCCGTTGCGCTGCTCGCGCAGGGCGAGGCTGAGCGCGAGCGGCAGCCGGCGGGAGAACGGCCTGGCGGCCAGATCGGGGACGGCGAGGCTCATGCCGTGGCGAGCTCCGCACCGGCGATCTGCCCATCCATCATGTACACCTGGCGGCTGCAGCGCTCGGCCAGATGCAGATCGTGGGTGACGAGCACCAGCGTGGCCTGGCGGCGGCGCTGCAGGCCGAACAGCAGATCGATCACGTGTTCGCCGGTTTTGCCGTCCAGATTGCCGGTCGGCTCGTCGGCCAGGATGATCTGCGGGCGCGGGCTGAGCGCGCGGGCGATGGCGACGCGCTGCTGCTCACCGCCGGAGAGCTGGGCCGGAAAATGATCGGCGCGAGGCGACAGGCCGACCTCGGCGAGCACGGCGGCGGCCGTATCGAAGGCGTCGGCCCTGCCGGCGAACTCGAGCGGAAGCGCGACGTTCTCGAGCGCCGTCATGGTCGTGACCAGGTGGAAGGACTGGAAGACGATGCCGATGTTGGTGCCGCGGATGACCGCAAGCTCGTCCTCGCCGAGGCCCATGAAGTCGTGTCCCGCCACGCGGACGGAACCGGAGGTGGCCCGTTCCAGCCCCGCCATCACCATCAGCAGGGAGGTCTTGCCGGACCCGCTCGGTCCGACCACGGCGACCGACTCGCCGGGCGCGATATCGAGATCGACGCGCCTGAGGATCTTGACCGGCCCGGCGCGGCTCGCCAGCGTCAGCGAGACGTCGCGCAAGGCGATGAGGGAATTGGCCACGATTGCGGGGGGCTCCCGCCCGAGGGCTTGCCTCGGGCTGTGCGAGTTTCTACGTCTTTACCGTCGATCAGGCGTCACGCATGCGAGAACGCACGAGAGGGAAGGAATCCGATGCTGAAGGTGCCATTCAACGCGGCGCTGGCAAACATGGTGCTTCGCGTTCTCCTCTGCAATTGGCTGGCCGCCGCACTGATCGCTTTCTGGGCAGCCGGCGCCGTGGCGGCGCCTCCGGGCCAGCCCCTGCGCATCGTCGTGTTCGGTGACAGCCTGGTGGCCGGGCTGCGTCTCAGGCAATCCGATGCCTTTCCTGCCCAGCTAGAGCGCGCCCTGAAGGCCAAGGGCCATGCCGTCGAAGTGATCAATGCCGGCGTTTCGGGCGATACGACGGCAGGGGGCCTCGAGCGCGTGCGCTGGGCCGTACCGGAGAAAACCGACGCCGTCATCCTCGAGCTCGGCGCCAACGACGCCCTGCGTGGGCTCGATCCGGGCCGGGCCAAGGCCAACCTGGACAAGATCATCACCGCGATCAAAGCAAGCGGGGCCGACGTGCTGCTGGCGGGCATGATCGCGCCGCGCAACCTCGGCGAGAGCTACACGCAAGCCTTCGATGCCATCTATCCCGCGCTGGCGAGCAAGCATGGCCTGATCCTCTATCCGTTCTTTCTCGATGGCATCGCCTTGAACGCGCGGTTCAATCTCGATGACGGCATCCATCCCAATCCCAAGGGCGTGGCGGAGATCACCAAGCGCATCCTGCCCTCGGTCGAGCAGCTGATCGAGCGCGTGCGCGCCGCCAAGCCGGCCGACACCAAGGGCTAGATATGCCACGGCTTTTCACGGCCATCGAGATCCCGCGGCTGGTCCGCCAGCACCTGGCGCTGGTGCGCGCGCCGCTGGCCGGCGCCAAGTGGATCGAGGCCGAGGACATGCACATCACCTTGCGCTTTGCCGGCGACATCGACGGACGCACCGCCGAGGAGTTCGCCGATCTGCTGGCCGACATCCGTGCCAAGCCTTTTCCCATCCAGATCAAGGGTATCGGCGCGTTCGGCGGGCGCGAGCCGCGCGTGCTGTGGGCAGGCGTGGAGGCCGGCGACGGGCTCGATGCGCTCTACCGCGCGAACGAGCGCGCGGCGCGGGCCGCCGGCATCGAGCCCGCCGCGCGAAACTTCAAGCCGCATGTCACGCTGGCCCGCATGCGCGGAGCCCGCCAGCACATGGTCGCGCGCTTTCTGGAGGAGAACGGAAGCCTGCGCACCGAGCCGTTCCTGGCGACGCGGTTCGTTCTGCTGTCGGCACGGCCGGGATCGGGCGGACCGCCTTACGGCGTCGAGGAGGCGTTTCCGTTCGAGGGCGCCGATGGTCTCGACGAGCGATCGGACGGCTTGGAGGATCGCGGGCCATAGGAGGGCCTGCAACACGACATCACAAATGCAGCAGGCCGATCCGGACCGCCATGACGACGGCCGTGATGCGGTTCGCCGCGCCCAGCTTTCTCAGTATGTTGCCGACGTGATACTCGACGGTCTTCACGGACACATTCAGAATGTCCGATATCTCCGAATTGCTCTTCCCGTCCTTGATCCAATTCAGGATCTCGATTTCGCGCGCCGTAAGCACGCGCCGATTCTCCTCGTGCAGAAACTGGCCGCTGAGATCGGCATGTCTGAGCCACGCTTGCGTGCAAATAGCGTTGAGCACCGGCACGCGACTCGCATCCTGCGAGCTGGGCTCGCGCTTGCTGATGCTGACGTGGGTGCAACGACCGCCTGGACCAGGCATGGGGAATATGATCCCTGCCTGCACCCCCAGCTCTTTGATATCAGCCATGAAAGCGGCCTGCTGCGGTGGCAGATTGCGATCGCGAATAACGTCCTCCCACAAAAAGGGGCGGCGCGCCTGCGACGCAGGTCCCACGAGCGGATCGATGCGCTCCCAACGCTCGGACAGATAGGCTTCGAAATATCCGCGCGGAAACTCGAACCAGTGAACGGCGTCAAGGGTTCGCTGATCGACAATGGTCGCCATTGCATGGTTCTGGTAGCCCTCGCTGGCGAGGGCGGCCTCGAAAATCGATTTCAAGTCCGCAATCGTCGTGGCTCTCTGGCTCTCCTCGACGAAACGCTCGAAACTCCACGCAGGCATGCCAACGACCCCACTCCTCGCCCGCTACCTAGAGTAGCGCACGCCTCGAGCCGAGGGCGAGCCCCGTGTCGCCGCCTCGGCGTGCTACTTTGCTCAAAGGCGCACAGTATCGGTGCGCGAGTCACGTGCTTACGACGAGAGGAGCGGTTGCGATGGCACAAAAGCTCGATGCGGCCGCGCGCGCGGGGATCGCCCAGCGGCTGCCGGCATGGCGCATGGTCGAGGGCCGTGACGCCATGCAGAGGACGTTCAAATTCAAGGACTTCAGCGAGGCGTTCGGGTTCATGGCGCGCGCGGCGCTGGTGGCCGAGAAGATGGACCATCACCCGGAGTGGAGCAACGTGTGGAACCGGGTGGAGGTGACGCTTTCAACCCACTCCGCCGGCGGCCTGACCGAGCTCGACCTCGCGCTCGCCAAGGCGATGGACCAGATCGCCGGCTAGGCTAGTTGCGGTCGCCGGGCCACACGAACTGGGGTTTCGGCGCGGTCCGGAAGCGTCCGGGCCGTTCCGGCAGCGGCTCAATCTGCCGTGCGACCGGCTGCGGCCGTTCAATGGCGCGCTGGTCGTCGGCCGAAGGCGCGCGCGGCGCCTCGTTTGCGGATGCCGGCGCATCGACACGCGGGTCCGCCACCGCGGTCTCGCCCGGCCCATAGCCGCGATGACGCCGCTGCTCCGCGTCGGACCACGGCTGCGGCCGGCAGCTGCATCCCTGCACCAGCGTCTTGCGGTACTTGAACGCGTTCGGCAGCGACGCATAGGCCATGCCGCTCAGATCGACCATGCTCTCGACGTCGCCGCCGTGCGTGGAATGGTAGAACAGCCTGGCTTCCGTGCCGCAGCTGGCGCTGCAGGCGTCGGCGTCGCGCGCAAGAGACCCGCGCGGAGCGGCGTAGCTGATGGGAAAGTAGAAGCCGTCACACAGCCGCACACACAGCGTGCGGACCGTGCCGCTCTGCTGGAAGGGCGTCCCGTCGTCGAAGTCGCGATCGGGCCGATAAGGGCTGTAGCGGCCGCCGTAGGGAGAGACGTAGGGCGACACGCCCGGATAGCCGTAGCCGGGATATGGGCGCTGTGCGCCGTAGCCGAACAGGAACGGGGCGTAGTTCTGTGCCTGCAACGGCTGGGCCGGCAGCATCAGCAGAGCCGCAAGCATCGCCATGCGCACGCGCAACGCCATGACTCCACCCGACACCATGAGCACGCCCAGCCCGACAGGGCCGGATCGCCCATCATAGGGGTTGGTTATGCGGACAAATTCGCCAATTTTTCCTGAATGGTAAGCAGATGCTGACGGTGTGCGCCGGCTGGCCCGTCAGTTGCCCGGCTGGAAGGCGCGCTTCATCCAATCGGGGCTGCCGCCGGCGCGGGACCGCCCGGGCGGCAGCGCGGGGCGCGGGACGGGAGCCAGCTGGGTGCCGAGCCGCATGATGCTTTGCTCGTCCTGCGGGGTTGGGTTCTGGGCTACTTGCGGCGCCGCGGGAGCATTGGCTGCTGCCTGCGCCTCCTGGCGCGCCTTCACCTGCAGCGCTTGCAGCTCCTTCACCGCGTCCTTACTGCCCTTCCTGGCGGCGGCGGCCAGCGCGTACACGCGGTGACGCTCCAGCGACGCAGTTTCCCAGGGATTGGGCTGGCATTTGCAGCTCGGCACATGCTCGCTGCGATAGAGGAACGCCGTCTTCAGCGCCCGGTAGGGTCGGCCGGCCAGATCCACCATGTCTTCGGCGGAGCCGCCCGGATTGCTGTGCACGAACAGGCGGCCCTGATTGCCGCAGCGGCTGGCGCAGACCTGCGCATCGCGCTCGAGCCGGTCCTGGGTCACCGCAAAGCTGACGGGGAAATAGTAGCCGTCGCACAGGCGCACGCACACCGTGCGCAGCGTCGCGCCATATTGCGGCCGCTGGTCCTCTCCGTCGTCCCACCAGTTGCGCTCGCGGCCGCGATCGAAGGGCGAGCGCCAGCTGCCCCGCGAGGAGCTGCCGAACGGCATGCCGCCCCGGGTGCGCTGGAAGCCGTACCAGCGGTCCTGCAGCGGCAGCATCGAGGCTTCGCGCGCGACCGTCTGGCTGACCGCTGGGCGAACCCGGGACATGGGCGCCGGCTCCGCGGGGCCTTGCGAGGGTTGGATGGCCCGAATAGCCGACGCCTGGGAAGCGGGTTCGCCGATCAGCACCGTGGCGAGGCGGTGGACGCCACCCGCAGCGAGAGCTCCCGCAGCGGTAATGCCGAGCACATAGGCGCCGGCAACCGCGACAAAACGCGACCGCACGAGCGGTCCAATCCAACCAGACGACATGAGCCCCGATACTCGGATGCGAGCTGCGCCAATCGAGAAACCCCGCGAGCGAGGCTTGGTTCCACTATTGGGCGAAAGCATGGCGCTCCAAGGCCAGAACCTCACTGGGGGCAGGCCGGGTACCCTCAACCAGAGCTAGCGCGGCGCCATCCGGAGCGAGCCGTCGAGGCGGATGCACTCGCCGTTGATCATCACGTTCTCGCAGACGTGCACGGCGAGGGACGCGTACTCGGTGGGATGACCGAGCCGCGACGGGAAGGGCACCGACGCCGCGAGCGACTTCTGGGCCTCCTGCGACAAGCCGGCGAACATCGGCGTCAGGAACAGGCCCGGCATGATGGTGACAACGCGGATACCGTCGCGCGCGAGGTCGCGCGCAACGGGCAGCGTCATGGAGGCGACGCCGCCCTTGGAGGCGGAGTAGGCGACCTGGCCGATCTGGCCGTCCTGCGCGGCGACTGAGGAGGTGCACAGCATCACGCCGCGCTCGCCGTCGGGGTTGACCGGTTCGGTCGCCTGCATGCCGGCCGCCGACTTCGACATCATCATGAAGGTGCCGATCAGGTTGACTTGGATCACTTTGGCGAAGGTGGCAAGGTCGTGCGGCTCGATCGCGTTGGTCTCCTTGACGCGCCGGGTGATGCGCTTGGCGACGCCGATGCCCGCGCAGTTGACGAGGATGCGCTCCTGGCCGTGCGCCTTGCGGGCGGTGGCGAGCGCCGCGTCGGCGCTGGCCTCGCTGGTGACGTCGCACTTGGCGAACACGCCGCCGATCTCCTTGGCGAGCTTCTCGCCAAGCTCGGCATTGAGATCGAGGATCGCGACCTTGACGCCCCTGGCGGCGAGCGCTTGCGCGGTGGCGGCCCCGAGGCCGGATGCTCCGCCCGTCACGACTGCGGAGATGTTCTTGTCGAGCTGCATGTCGTTTCCTTGCAAACAATGAACTCTACCCGCCCTGCCGGCACCAGACAGGGCAACACGGCACCAACACTAGGGGCGGCCCCCGCGCGGGTAAAGCCTCTAGCCCGGTCGCGCGCGCTGAAGGAAGACGGCGGCGGCAAACAGCGCGAGGCCGAACAGCACGTTGTAGCCGACCCTGACGCCAACATCGGACAGCCCCGGCATGAACGCGCCGACATCGAAGCCGGTCAGGGGCTTCAAGATGACGGCGAGGATGGCCGGGAACACGAGGAACAGGCCGCCGATGGCGAACAGCGTGCTTTCCAGCACGGAATTCTTCTTCATGAACCACCCCTGCGCCGCAAACGCCAGCATGGCGATGCCTGCGCCCGTCTCAAGGGCGATCTCAACGATGTCGAACCAGCCGCCGCCCTTCGGCACCTTCAGCAGCAGGCCGATGCCTTGGGGATCGAGCACGAACGGCACGAGAAAGGCCGGCATCGTGTACTTCCAGGACTGCAGCGTGGTCTTGTAGGGGTTGCCGCCGGTGATGGCAGCGGCGGCGAACGGAGAGAGCGCCGTCGGCGGCGACACCTCTGACAGCACGGCGTAGTAAAAGATGAACATGTGCGCGGCGAAATCCGGCACGCCAAGTTTGATCAGCGCCGGCGCGGCGATAACAGCGCACATGATGTAGGAGGCCGTCACCGGCACGGCGAGGCCGACGATCCACACGATCGCGCCCGTGAACACGGCCGTCAGCAACAGGCTGCCCTGGGCGTAGCCGATGATGATGTCGGCGAAGCGCTGCGCCAGGCCGGTCAGCGTGACGACGCCGACGATGATGCCGGCGGTGGCGCAGGTGGCGGCGACGTTGAGCACGCCGGTGGTGCCGTCGCGCAGTGCGGTCACGAAGCGCCCCGTCACCGGCGCAACCTGCGGGGCAACGATGCCGATCACCACCACCGCAATGATGGGAACGAAGATCAGCACCCAGCTCTTGGCGGTGAGCCAGGCGCTGACGGGAACGCCCGTCAGCTGCATGGACACGAGCACCAACGCCGCCAGCATCGGCAAGGCGGCCCACCACGGCACCAGCGCCGTGTCGGTGCGCAGCGTGCTGACCGTGATCGCCAGAATGGTGGCCCAGAAGACGGAAAGCACCGGCGAAAAGCCGAGCAGCATGAAGGCGATGATCGAGATCAGCGAGCCGAAATGGAACCAGTAGCTCTTGGTGAGCTGCCACAGCTGGCCTTTGGCGATCAGCAGCTCGCCGGCGCCGCCCTGCTTGCGTGCGTCGATCTCCACCATGACGAGGATGGCGAAATAGTAGAGCAGCGTCGGGATCGTCGCCATCAAGATGACGTCGAAGTACGAGATCTTCAGGAATTCGGCGATGAGGAAGGCGGCGGCCCCGAGCACGGGCGGCGAGATGATGGCGCCGAGCCCGCCGGCGGCGAGCAATCCCCCGGCGGCGTTCTTCTCGTAGCCGGCCTTTTCCAGCAGCGGATAGGCCACGGTGCCGATGGTCACCGTGGTCGCGACGCCCGAGCCCGACGGGCCACCCATCAGGAACGACGACAGGACGACGGCGCGACCCGCCGCGTTGCGCTTGCCCCCCATGGCCGCGAACGAGAAGTCGATGAAGAACTTGCCGGCGCCCGAGTGCTGCAGCACCGCGCCGAACACCGTGAAGAGGATGATCAGGCTGGAGGCCACATCGACGGTGGTGCCGAAGATGCCCTCGAGCGTCATGTAGAGGTGGGCGACGAGATCGTCCGTGGCGTAGCCTCGGTGGGTCCACGGATTGGGCAGGTGATTGCCGAACATGGCGTAGAGAATGAAGGCGATGGCCACGCCCGGCATGATCCAGCCGGTGGCGCGCCGCGTGGCCTCGAGCAACAGCACCACGAAGACCGTCCCCACGACGTAGTCGGTGGTGGTGGGCATGGTGGCGCGGTCGCCGAAGTCCGCGCCCTGCCAGAGCACGTAGAGGATGGTGCCGGCGCCGGCGGCAGCGAACAGGTAGTCCCACCAGCGGATGCGATCGCGGAACCGCCTGGCCATCGGGAACAGCAGGAAGCACAGCAGCAGCACCATGCCGACGTGCGCCGGCCGCAGCACGTGCGCGGGCACGATCTCGTAGGCGCCGTAGAGGTGGAAGAGGGATACAAAAACCGCGATCGCGGTGATGGCGGTGCCGACCCGGCCGCCGAGCCGGTTGAACGCGCCCTCCTCTTCCTCGATGTATTTCTCGAGCTGCTCGCGCGCGTCCTCGGGGAGGTCCGTGACCGCACGCGCCGAAATGGCGTCGACGGTGATGGGCTTGCTTTCCACGTGTAAGACCTTCCCGAGGGCCCGGCGATCGGCTTGATTGTCGGCCAATAAGCTACACGAGCGTTCGCGGCTGGGTCACTCCCGCCATGGGCCGAACGGGTGCGGATGCCCCAAATGCGAGAGCTGCCGGACCGCTGGGACCCGGCAGCTCGTCCATGAAGGCAGGTCGTGGGCTTTGCGCCGTCACTCGACCTTGATGCCTTTTTCCTTGAAGTACTTCAGCGCGCCTGGGTGCCAGGGGATGCCGGCCCGGCTCGAGGTTTGCCACTCGAGCTTGATGTTGAGCGCCTCCTTGTGCACCAGCGCGAGGTCGTCGCGCTTCTCCAGCATGATCTTGGTGAGCTGGTAAGCGAGATCGTCGGACGTGCTGGCATTCACGGCCATGATGTTCCACACCGTGTTGTTCTTGGCGTCCTTGTCCATGCCCTTGTAGGTGGCGGCGGGAATGGTGGCTTCGGCATAAAGCGGACCGTACTTGGCGTTCATCGACGCCGTGAGGTGGGCGATGTCGAGGATCTTGATCTTGGTGTTCGGCGTGGCAGCCAGGTCCGTCACGCCCGCCGTCGGCAGACCGCCGACCCAGAGAAATCCGTCGATCTTCCTGTCCTTCAGCGCATTGACGCTTTCGGCGACGCCGAGACGTTCCTTGACGATGTCCTTGGTGTGATCGAGACCGGCTGCCTCGAGCACGCGAATGGCATAGACCTCGGTGGCGCTGCCGGGCGAGCCCGTTGAGATGCGCTTGCCCTTCATGTCCTCGATCTTGTTGATGCCCGTGCCCTCCACGGTCACGACGTGCATGTGGTTGGGATACATGACGGCCAATGCTGTGATCGGCAGCTTGGTTGGGAATTTGTCCTTGCCGTTGATGGCGTCCCAGGCCGCATCCACCTGGGTGAAGCAGAGGTCGGCCTTGCCGGAGGCGATGAGCTGCAGGTTGGCGACCGAGCCGCCGGTGACCTGCGCGGTCGCCGTGACGCCCGGGATCTCCTTGCCGAGGATGTTGCCGAAGCCGCCGCCGAGCGGATAGTAGACGCCGCCGGTGCCGCCGGAGGCGATCGAAAGCTGCTTGGATTGCTGGGCCTGGGCCCCTGCCGTGCCGATCACGAGAGCAGCGGCAAGGCCCAATAGCGTGCGAAGTCTCATCTGCGTCAATCTCCCTAGTCTTACTGCGTCATCAATTTCTGCGTCGAGACTTTACCACGGCTGCTGCATGACAACAGGGGCACCGCGGCAGTCTTGCGACCAGGGCCGCGCTGAGTCTTCTGCGCATGGTCGCGATCGAG
>Ga0247727_10005968_pt1 | contig 24209 bp, 21 predicted proteins | sample WisWelCaveWW1625_FD_202498 | JGI IMG/M metagenome (GOLD analysis project Ga0247727, IMG submission 202498) | Biofilm microbial communities from Wishing Well Cave, Virginia, United States - WW16-25 | ecosystem: Environmental > Aquatic > Deep subsurface > Groundwater > Cave microbial mat | place... | reverse complement strand
GCGGCGGCGCGAGGTCGCCAAGTTCCTCGGCCGGTATCTCTGCCAATGGTTTACCTTTGGCCATGCCGTTAACGATATGACACTTCGCGCATTGCAACGCCTCAAAAATCATTTTTCCGTCCGCCAGATGCTCGGCGGTCGTGTCCATCTTCGGCGATTGATACGGGAACTGCGCGCGACCTTCGAGCGCGAAGTAGCGTACGAGCACGTTCGCCTCCGCATCGCTCAACCCAAACGTCGGCATCCGCACCTGCAACCACGGACGAATCTGGCCGGTCTGCGGCCCTTTCAGGAAATGGAACAACCAATCCGGCTGTGTGCGTTGGCCTTGCCGGAGTTGGCCGGGCGCGCCGCTGACCCACGGCGGTTCCATGCCGGTCGCCAGACCGGTCGCGCGAATCGCGCCGCCGCGCCCCTCGATGACGTGACAAGCCTGGCAGTTGAGTTCTTTCACCGCCCACCGGCCGCGCTCGATCTGGAACTCGGCCGGCGTGAGCCGGCGCGGCTCCTCGGGCGTCAACTTCTCATCCGTCATGCCGGAGACGACGGTGACGATCTGATCGATCTGCTCCTCGGTCAGGTTGAACTTCGGCATCTTCAGTAGTTCCTGCGGCGAACGGGTCACGCCGATCCGGCCGATGTCGTACGACCGGGGCGCGTGAAGTTTCTGTTTGAGCCAGGCGAGCCGGCTCTTCTCGATGTCGAGCACGCCGAAGTCGAGTTTGTTGACGGGCTTGCTGCCCCATTCGCTCAACTCGGTGCCGATGGGTTTGGCATTTTGGAATCCGTGGATTTCGTGGCAGGCGAAGCAGCCGTACCGGGAAATGAGTCGGCTGCCGAGATAGACGTTCTTTTTCAGCGCCGGATCGAGGGCGGCCACTTTCTGCCGGGCGGACTGCATTGCGACCTTGACGGCAGCGAGTTCGGCTTCGAGCTTCCTGGCCCGGCGATCCACGGCGTCGTCGAGCGTGTCCTCGTATTCCTTCTGCAACGCCTTGACCTGCGCTTCGTCGCGCGCCATGCGGCCGGCATCCTGATAATAGGCCATCGTGGCTTCATCGACGAAATACTGTTCGATCTGGTCGTCGAGGTTGTTGAGTTTCTCCTCGGCTTGCTGGCGCGACAGTGTGACCTGCAGATACTCGACCGTCTCGTCGTCGAGGAGCTGTGGTTTCACTTCCGGCAATGGTTCCTTGTCGGTGTCCTCGTTCCGCAACGACGCGAGGTACTCGGCCACGTCGGCCGCTTCCTGATCGCTGAGCCGTAAGTCCGGCATCTTCGTCTTCGGATGATATTGTTTCGGGTTTTTCAACCACGCGAAGAGCCAGTTGACAGTCGTCTTGCTGCCGGCGCCGGCCAGTTGCGGGCCTTGCGAGCGATAGCGCCGGTATTGCCACGGATCGACAAACTTCGCGAGGGAGGCCGGCGGCTTGATGTCCACGAGCTTGTCGTCCACGACGTGACACGCCATGCACCCAAGCTGGCTGACGAGCGTCTTGCCGCTGCCGGCATCGCCCTTGACCGGCGGTGCGGGGTCCGGCGTGTCTGCGCTGACGGTGAACAGGAACTCGGTGATCGCGTTGATTTCGGCGGCGTTGCGGTCGGGCGTGTCCTTGTTGTTGTCGAGGCCCCAGAACTGCGGCATGGACGTGTTCGGGCGGAAGGCGACCGGATTGTCGAGCCACTTGCGGGTCCAATCCTTGTTCGTCTTGCCGGCAATCTTGTAGAGACTTGGGCCCGGCTTGCGGAGCGTGCGGATGGGGATTTGCAGTTCCTTGCCGGTGGCGAGCGTGACATCCGCCGGCAGGTTGTTGAGTTTGCGCACATCACCGGGATCCACGTCGTAGAACTTGCAGATGCCGTCGAAATCCTCGCCGGCGGCGACGACGTGCGTGCTGTAGGTCTCCAGTTGCTTCATCTTGTGGCAACTCCAGCAGCCGAGTTGCTCGATGAGACGCCGGCCGTGATCGAGTCGCTCGCCGCCTTTGAGGCCGGTCTGGTCGGCGTGGCACTTCAGGCAACTCGCTTCCACGTACTTCGACTGGCGCATCGGCTGGACGAGAAACTCCTCTTCCTCCCAATGATAATTCTTCTTCCACGCGTCGCGCTGCGTCATTGCGACCGGCGTCACGCCGTTCGGCGGGTCTTCATCTTCCGGCAGCGGCGCCCATTTGTTTGTCTTGGCGTTGAGAGCGTGTCGTCGCTTCTCCTCTTCGTCGGGCGAGTGACCGGCTCGTGAAAAGTCGGTCTCGCGATCCCAACCCCAATGGCACACGGTGCAGCCGAACTTGCCGGCGGGATGCGGTGACGTGTCGCCGACGAATAGATCCATCTTGGGGTGGTTCTTGAGTGGCTCCGGGAGTTTCGACCATTCGACGGCGGTGAGTTTGTGTTTCTCGCGCCACGCGAGTTCTTCTTTGGTCGGATCTTTCCGGTTAATCGCCTTGTGACACGTCATGCAGCGGTCCACGCGCGGCACCGTGGTGAAATTGACATCGATCTGGTGGCTCTCGGCGACGATCTGCTCGACTTGGTAGGGACTAGCGGCGAACTCGACGACCGGCGCAGTGACGACCGCTTGGATGAGCGGGTCGGTCAACTGCGTGAGGCGCTTCTTGACGAGGTTGACATTGTCTTCCATGCGCTTGATGCGCTTGGTGAGGTCTTCCTCGACGCCGATGATGGCATCGAGCTTTGCTTTCGCCGCGGCGAACTTGGCATCAGCCGTTTGCTTGTCGCGGTCGAGGCGGTCAACCTTGTCGTTTTGTGCGTCCACCTTGCGAATCCAGTCGGCCACCTCGGGATTCTTTTGATCGCGCTCGTGTCGCTCCAGCGCCGCTTCGTAGAATGACCGGTACTCATCACGATTGGCTTTCTCCATCGTGAACTCACGCGTGATAAGGAACTGCTCGGTTGTGGTCTGCTCGACTTCCTTGCTGGCCGCGTTCTTCTCGTCCTGTTTCGACTGGAGTTGTTCGGCAATTTTCGCGCGCTCGGCCTCGAGGCTACCGAGGCCCTGCTCGTTGGCGCGGAGTTCGGCAGCTTGCGCGTCGGCGGTCAGACGTTGGCGCTCGATTTCGTAGAATTCGCGCTGATAATTCTTCCAGCGCCGGTCCCCGTGCAGGCCGAGCCACCGGAGTTCGCCGCCGGAATAATCCACCCAGATCATCAGCGCGAAGCAGCCGAGCAGCGCCAATCCGCTCAGCAGGAACCACCAGTTCAGCCGTGGGATCCGGTATTCGTGGACGGTCTCGGGCTGGTTTCTCATCGGCTCAGAATTTGATCCACGGGGTGTCGACGAAGTACTTCAGATTGATCGTCCAACGCAGCACCATCTTCAGCGGCAAGGTGAACATCGTCAGAAATAGTCCGACCATGACGCTGTAGCGCACGATGTCCAATTGCCGGTAAAACCGCCGGAGGACGGTTTTCGCCAACACGCCCGGCAACGCCAGAAAGTACAGCGCCAAGAAGAGGATGCCGGCAAACTCCTTGATGCAGGCCTGTCCCACTTCGTGCCCGAATGACTTGATCGAATTCCAGTCGGGTGGCAGCAGTTGCGGGATGACGTTGTTGACCTCCGGCAGGCTCTTCTTCAACCACACGACCCAGACGTAGTCGGAAAGGTTCACGTTGTTCAGCGCGACGACCTTGTGCGGGTCCCAGTACTCGAACGGGCCGAAGAAATTCCAACCCGGCCCGCGCAGAAACGTGCCGGTGATGATCATGAACACCCACAGCGCGAGGTAGCCGAACAGAAAAATGCCGATCGCGAATTTCCGGTCGCTGAACGAGTAGTAGCCGTTACCCTTCGGATTGGTGTCGATGTACGGGATCGCCATCAACCCGACGATGATGATGCTCGGCAACACGACGCCGGCATACCACGGATCGTAGTACACGAGCATTTCCTGCAAGCCGAGGAAGTACCACGGCGCCTTCGATGGATTCGGCGTGGCGGCCGGGTTGGCCGGCTCCTCCAGCGGCGCGCGCAAATAAATCGCCCACAGAATCAGCAGCACCGAACACACGATCAGCGCGATGAATTCGATGTACAACAAGTCCGGCCACACCCACGTCTTCTGCTGTGAGGTCTCGCGCTCGTCGGGCGGCAACTTCTGCGCGGCGCGTCGTTCGTTATTCACCGCTTGCGACATCGCCAGCCACAGCGTGAACGTCGAGAGAAACAACATGATCGTGATCGGCACGTTGTCGGGTTTGCCGACGATCTTGGCGAAGTTGACGTCCAGCATCCCGACCCCGACGACAACGGCTTCGAGGAGGATCACCGCCGAGCCGACCCACCAGTTGAAGACGTACCGGCGAAATCGAAACAACAGCAGCAGCCCGATCGTGGCCAGCGAGAAACTCAGCCAGGGGTTGGCGAGGACGTTCGCGAAATTCTTGAAGGCCTCGAACAGCGGTCCGTGGTTGGTAGCGGCGTGTTCCATTGCCTAAAGCGGACCGGAAATGCCGCCGTCCTTGCGAATCCGCCAGAAATGCACGGCCATCAGCACCGCCGCGATCAGCGGAATGCCGACGCAATGCAACACGTAAAACCGCAGCAGCGTCGTGCCGCCAATTTCCTTCGCGCCGAGCAGCATGAACCGCGCGTCCGTGCCCGGATGCACCAGCGGCACGCCGCCCACTTGCAGGAAATCCGCGAACGGCCCACCGGATCCCATCAACGGCGTCGCCTTTGCCATGTTCGAGCCGACGGTGATCGCCCAGATCGCGAGCTGGTCCCACGGCAGCAAATAGCCGGTAAAGCTCAGCAGAAACGTCAGCACGAGCAGAATCACGCCGATGCACCAGTTGAATTCCCGGGGCGGTTTGTAGCTGCCGGTCATGAACACGCGAAACATGTGCACCATTACCATGATGACCATCGCGTGCGCGCTCCACCGGTGCAGCTCGCGCATGATGCCAAACGGCACTTGTGACCGGATATCGAGCATGTCCACGTAGGCGCCCTCGACCGTCGGCCGGTAATAGAACATCAGCAACACGCCGGTCAGCGTCAGCACGAGGAACAGGAAAAAGCTCAGCCCGCCGGCACACCACGTGTACCGGAGTTTCACGCCGCTGGTGCGCACCTTCGTCGGATGCAAATGCAGGAACACGTTGCCGAGCACGATCAACACGCGCTTGCGGTCCGTGTTCGGAATGCCGACACGGAAGATCGACTTCCGCACTTGCGCCTCAAACCCTTTGGCCGATTCAATCAGCTTTCTCATGGCAATCTCACACCGCGATAAACGCCCGCGGATCCTCGAACTCACCTTTCTCCCAATAGAACAACCGGCCCTTGTTCACCACGATCTGGCCGTCCTCAGCCAGCGACACCTCGAAGCGCCGCAACGGAAACGGCGCCGGCCCCTCAAAGTTGATGCCCTGCATCGTGAATCCGCTGCCGTGACATGGGCATTTGAATTTGCGCTCATTCTCCATCCAGTTCGGCGTGCAACCGAGATGCGTGCACACCACCGAGATCGCGACAACCTTCTGTCCGTCGTTCACCACCCAGCAACGCCGGGAGGCCTTGAACGATTCGTCCACTGTCTTCGGCGAGAAGTTCGACGGCGGGCCGATCTTGAATACTTCCACCTTCGTGAAATCCACGCGCGGAATCATGAACGCCGCCAGCGCCGTCAGACCGCCGCCGACCGCCGCCGCAAACGTCACCCACGCCAACGCGAGCCGCACCATGAACTGCCGGCGCGGCATCGCTTTGCCTTCCGGGTCAAGGAACCCTTTCGCCTTCAACCGGCGAATGGCTTCTTCCCGGGGCGAGAGCGCCTGACCCTGTTGCGGCTTGTCGCCGCCGACCGTTTTCATTTCTGCCATGCTACTTCTTCAATTCCTTCAATTGTTGAATCGCGGCACTGCGTACCGACAAATCGGCATCGCTCGCCGCCACCTTCTCCAACGCCGGCAGCGCCGCCTGCCGGTCCACCTTCGCCAACAACGTCACCGCCGCGACCCGGTAGCGCTGCCGGTTCTCCGGTGTCACGTCTTGATGCCGATCAACGTACTCCTTGTCCAGCAATTGCATCAACACATCGCGCCCGGCCCCGTCGCCCTTGCTCGCGAGCCCGAACGCCGCGTTCCATCGCACCAAATCGTCGCGATCATTGAGCGCCGCCGCCATCACGTCGCGCACGGCCGGGCTGTTCAACATTCCGAGCGCAAACACCGCCATCAACCGCACCGACGAATCGTCATGCCGCGTCAACTCGATGATGGCCGGCGCGCTCTCGTTGTCCTCCAACCGGCCCAACGCCCACGCACAATTCTTCACCGTGTCCGCGTCGCCGTCACTCAATCCGCCCCGCAATACCGGCGCGGCCGATCTGTCCCCGAGCAACCCCAACACGAGCGCGAGATACCGGCGCGTCTTTGCGTCCTGTCCTCTTGCCTCCTCGAACACCCCGGCAATGTCGGTGACCGCGGTCGGGTTCTGCGCGAGAAACTGTTCCCGGTCAGCGCTCATCCGCGCCGTCACATCGAAAATCCCCTGCCAGCGTTTTGATTCCTGGACGTAAGTGAGAAGAAACTGCGCTTGATTGCTCCGTTTCTCACCGGTACTGACGCGCAATGCGCCGACGTAATCCTTGAAATCCTTCCGCTCCGCCGTCAGCCACATGAACAGTGCGCCGAGCGCCACGCAAAACAGCACCACTGCCAGCGGAATCACCACCAACTGCACCAGCAGTGTGACCGGCCTCGTTTTCTCTTCCGGCAACTCACTGGGCTCTATCATCGCAAAGAACTAGTGCTTCTCCAACTGCCCCGGCAACATCGCCGCCCGGTGCGTCGGCGCATTCGGCACGATGATCGCGTCCTTGTCGCACACGATCTCACACAGCCGGCACGCCACGCAGTCGGCCGCCACGACCTCGGCAACTTTGTAGTGACCTGCGCCGGTATGCGTCGGGTCCTCGGTCATGAAAATGCAATCGAACGGACAGATGTCCACGCAAAACTCGCACCCCGTGCAGTCGTCCACGATGACCTTCGCCTTCGGAATCTGGCTGGGTTTGATGCGTTGGACGAGATTGCCGAATTGATCCTGAATGCACGAGACGGGGCAATAGATCGCGCAGACGCCGCAATCAATGCAGCCCTCGGGATGGATGACGTAAAGCTCTTTGGATTTGCCGCTGATGGTGTCCACCGGACACTTCAGCTCGCAAACCGTACAACCGATGCACGTGTCAGTTATGAAATACGCCATCGTTTCGACCCTTTGAGAAACTTTTCACAAGGACTATAGCCAGCCCGCCCGGGTCGCGCAATAGGTTTCTCGCTTGCTTTGCTCGCCATCTTGGACAAAATACTTCCCAGCACTGCGGGCGTAGCATAGTGGTAATGCATCGGCTTCCCAAGCCGACGAGGAGGGTTCGATTCCCTTCGCCCGCTCCAACAATTGGACGACCCGTGGCCCCCGCCCAACCCGGCATCATTCACACCCCGGACACCGAAACCCGCGACGTGCTCGCCACGCCGTGGAACGTCATCGTTCACAACGATCCCATCAATCTGATGACCTACGTCACGATGGTTTTTCAGCGGGTCTTCGGCTACCCACGCGAGCGCGCCGAGCGCCACATGCTCGAAGTCCATCACAAAGGCCGGTCGCTCGTCTGGTCCGGTGGCCACGAACAAGCTGAGCATTACGTTCACCAACTGCACAGCTATCAACTGCTCGCCACGATGGAGAAATCCGAGGCGTGAAACCACTCAGCCTGTCCACACCCGACGCGAAACATTTGCGCATTGACGGCATCTCGCCGCTGCTGGCGATGTGCTTGCAGGAGTTGCCGGCGATCTTGGAGAAACGCGACTCGTCCGCCGCCCGGCATCGTCTATTTCCCGATCCCACCCGCGCCGACGCAAAGGCCAACGACGATTGGCAACAACACGTCGCTCCCGAACTCCGCCATCTCTTCGTCTCCGCCGGCGAGACGGTGGTGCGCGATCTCACCGCGCTGACCGGCGAAACACTCACGTTCCCGGCCGAACACGCCAATGCCTGGATGAGCGCGCTCAACCAAGCCCGGCTGATCCTCGGCGAACTCCACGAGATCACCGACCACGACATGGACCCAGACAACCTCGACCCACGCATCCCGAAACAACGCGCCGTGCTGTTGATCCATTTGTACGGCTACCTCCTGCAACTCTTCGTTGACCATGAGCAACCAGGTTCTGTTTAAGGGCCAAGCCGTGAAGTGCGAGATGGTCGTCCTGATGCTCGAAAAGTGGGGTTTGCACCCGCAACTTGTGGAAGATACTGCCGGAGCCGACCTCAATGATCTCGGCCGCGACACGCACGTGGTCGTCCCGGCTGATGAGTACGACCGGGCTCACGAAATTCTTTTTGGCGAAAGCGAGATCGAACGCGCCGGATTTTAGACGTCGTTGGTAGGGCGCGACCGCTGGGCGCGCCGCCGCGTTTCGCTCACCGCTTCCAGCCGGTCAGATCGCGTCCGAGCAGTTCTTCCAGCGCCGCCACATCGTCCGCGTAGCATGCCAGCAGCTCCGCCTTCATCGCGTCGCTCATCGGTGCGTACTTGAAGGGCGCCTTGTTCACTTTCCGGTAAGTGTTCTGCACGAACTTCTCGAAACCCTTCGACGCAATGATCGCACGCACTCCCGGCGTCGCCTTTGCCAGCTTGTACACGGCGTTGCCGGCATTCTGCACGCTTTTGAACCGTACCTGCGTCGCGACGTTGACCGACGCGCCCGTCTTCTGCGGGACGAACGTCTCGTCAATGCCAAGAAACGCGAAAAGCTTGCGCAACACAGCCGGCGAGTCTGTTTTGATGTCGTCGTGCAGGATGACGTGGATGTTCTGGCGCGGAAACGAATCGAAGTACGGCTTCAGAAACTGATGATACCGGCCAATCTGCCGGAAGAACTCGATCTTGATGAATTCCTCGAACGTATCCGGCAAGTTCGAGAGCAGCGAATTCCGGTTGTACCAGTACCACGAGTAGATCATCTCGACCGGCGTGCGCAGCGTGACGAGCAGCTTCACGTCGGCGCGGTACTGGCGGATACGCTCGCAACTCCGGGTGTCGTACATGTACGAGGGACAGTATTCGCCGGTCACTCGCGTGGCCGGCGTTCGGGCAGGGAAGAGTGTGTGATACCACTCAACGCCCTTCGCGTAGTGGTCGAACCCGCTCTTCACATACCGGCGCAGCAACGGATCGCAGAAAAAGTAGAGTTCCTTCTCCGGTGCGAACGCCACCTGCGGATGTTCGGCCAGACATTCCGACACCCACGTCGTCCCGCATTTCGGCGCGCCGATGCCAATGAAATCAATGCGTTGTGTCGCTTCCATGCGCGTTGAACGTTGTAGAAGGCAAGGCGCGCAGATTCAACACCGGAATTGCCGAGCGACAAGACGACTCCCCGTCACCCATGCGACCAAATCGAAGGGCAAAGACAGCGTCCCCGTCCTCGCCAAGAACAAATCCGGCAGTAGACGCTTCGTCATCATCAAGACGAAGTGACCGGGTGCCGCCTTCCCGTCAAGTCCACGTGCTATGTGGCGTTGACCCCCTAGACCCTAGATTTGACAGTACGCCGTAGAAGCTCGGGGGAGGATTTCATAACCGGGTTGTATAACTTTGGCTCTTGCCCGTCAACAAATTCGTGGACACAGCGAAGAACCTGAATCAACAGGAGGAGCAACAAACAATTTGCGACATGGTTTCATACATGACCCCGATCACAGCGGACGACCACACAGACGGTAATCTCCAATATCATTGCTTCTTCAACGGCCTCTCTAACTCTGACCCCGATTGCTGACGGCTCCACCTTTTCATAAGTCCGATTTGGACTACCAACAGCAGGAAAATGGGCCGCAAAGCCCATTCCGGTATGCCCAAAGTCCGAGACACCGCGTCCTCGTACTTGAAGCCCAATAGCCCCAAAACGAACAATGCACACTGGAGGGGTAGATTATAGTGCCGTAGTGTCTCCTTCCTCGGCGTCATCACTCTGCGCATGGGTTTAGCCTCCCGCATTCCGCTTTTCCCGCATTCAGTGCGATTCCCAATGCCGCTTTTCCTGCTTCGAACGTAGTGAATGCCGCAGCCAAGTTCAAGCCCTCCGCGGCAGAGACCAGACTCTGACAAGCAAATACTATTTCATCGTAGAACCAATTGTCCTTGCTGACACTACTTTCACAATCTTTACTTAGCTTATCGGCGGCTTCATAAATCTGATCCTTCACCTCTTCGTAGACATCGTCCCACTCTTCAAGCTTGTTTCCAATATCGATCTCGACCGCGTCCACGCAATCGTTGTAGTTGGCAGTGTCTGTCGCAATATCCTCGTCGGTGCAACAAAGACCGGTCCTATCTGTGAGCCTCAAAGGATTGTTCATTACTGCAACGTAAGGATTGACTCCCTGTAGGAATCTCATTGGATCCTCACTTGTTAACCTCCCTACATTTGAATCCATCAAACGCCAGCGGTAGTAGTAGAGCCCAAGGGAATCACCGATGGCTTCACGTCCGGTGTAGGTGTAGCGGTCGATAACGTACTGGCCGCTCTCCAAGCGAATCTTGCCGAAGGCTTCGTAACTATAGCTTTTGGCGACCTGCTGTTGGCTGTCAGTCATAGCCACGACGGAGCGGAGCGCGTCTTCATGATAAACATACCGATTCCGAGCATTTCCATTGACGAAGTCGAGCCTCTCAATGTGCTGGTCGATGCCCAGCTTGTTGACGTAGGCATGCACGACCTGATTGCTGGCATTCAAGTCTAGCACCACGTTCGGCCCGTCGTAGACGAACCGCTCGGTGAGACAGGAATTCAGAGATTGTTTCGTGCGGTTGCCGTCCCCGTCGAAGTCATAATTGAACGCCGCATCGTTGGTGTCTGTAAGCGAGGTCATTTGGGAACGGAAAGAATAGGCGTAGGATCGGGTTTGTCCGGCTACGGTTTGGCCGATGAGACGGCCCGCGCCGTCGTATGTGTGGGAGTTGGTCGCCGAAACGGAGATTTCAGAAGTCAGCCGATTGGCGGCGTCGTAGGTGTAATCGACCGCGTTGCCGTTGTCGGTCAACCGCCCACGGTTCCCGGCTGGATCGTATTCAAACTGTTGAGTGCGACCATCCGGGTACGCTGCCGATGTCAGCCAGTTGTGCGCATCGTAAGTGTAGCTGTTGACACCTTCGAGCGTCGTCATGTTGGTGCGGTTGCCCGAAAGATCGTAGTCGTACTCGAAGGAGGCAAGCAGGGATGCTTGCCCTACGTGGACGCGGCTGAGCAACTGATTAGCGTTGTCGAAGGCGTTGGTCACGATCGTGCCGTTGGGGAGGGTCGAGGACAGAAGACGGCTGGCCGCGTCGTAAGAGAATGACGTCGTCTTCCCATTGCCCGTGATGCTGCTCACACGGTTACGATTATCATAGGTGTAACTCTGGCTCAAGACCGAGCCAATGGTCAGATTCGTGCGATTGCCGACGGCGTCGTAGCCATAGCTCAAGCTAAAGCCTGATGGATCGACTTTCGTCAGCAAGAAATTGCGCACGTCGTAGGTGTACGTTGTTGTCTCTGTAACGGTGCCGTTGACTTTGGTCTTCATCGTCGTGCGGCGTCTGCCGCTGTCGTAGCCATATTCGTAGCTGAGTGTACCAGAGCCGGTCGCCGTGACGCCGTTCATGTCATCGTATGTCCACGAAGTTGTGACTCCAGCGCCATCGGTGCGAGCCAGTCGGTTGCCGACGGCGTCGTACGTGTAGGTAGTCGCTTGGCCTAGCGCGTTGGTCTCAGCGGTGGCGCGGCCTAGCGCATCGTAAACCCACGTGTACGTGTGTCCGTTGGCGTCGGTCTGCGTTTTCAGCCGCCCAACGGCATCGTATGTCCAGGTCGTACTGCTGGCTTCGGCGGTGCCCGCTGCGCTGGTCTCGTTGGTGCGTTTATCGCCGCCATCGTAGCTAAACTCCGTCACCTTACCTGCAGGGTCAGTGATTCTGCTCACCAAGCTCACCGAACCGCAACTCGTGCAACCGGGCGCGCGGCCATATTCGTAGCTTGTCGTGCGGCCCAGCGGATCGGTCACGGTCTTGAGACGATTGTACTCATCGTAGGTGAAGGCGGTGGCGTGGCCGAGTTCGTCAACAGCGTTGGTGCGCTTGCTGGAAGCGTCGTAGGCAAACACGACTGTCGTACCGTCAGGATGCGTATTCGTCAGGACGTTGCCGCGCCAATCATAGGCGATGCTGGTGGTATTGCCGCGCACGTCGGTCGCACCGGCGATCAAGCCGCCTGCTGTCCACGTGAGGGTGCTCGTATTGCCCAGAGCATCGGTGCGGGTCTTCAAATCGCCGAGCAGACCGCCCACTTCATTTGTCGAGTAGTAAGCGAACGTTTCCGTGCCGCTGTTGCGGAGCCGATGAGTGAGGACTTGCCCATATTGATTGTGCGTCCACGTCTCGAAGCTGCCATCCGCATGGTCCACACGCGTGGGCAGGTTGTTCGTGCCACGCGTGTAGGTCGTGCTGCGTCCGAGAGCATCAGTGTTGGTGATGACAAATCCCGCTGTATCGTAGGCAAGGCTGTTGGTCTGCCCCATAGGGTCGATTCGCTGGGTCACGCGTCCCGCGTAATCGCGCACGTAGCTGGTGACGTTGCTGGAAGCGTCCATTCTGCTGGCGAGATGACCGGCGCCGCCTTGCTCGTGCGTGTAGTAGGTGGCGCGGCCTTCGCCATCAGTTTTCTTACCTAACCGGCCGAAGGTGTTATACACGCGCCCGACCTTCACATCGCCTCCCAGCAGGACTTTCGGCTTGCCGCCTGCACCAAGAGGCAGGCTGACAATGACTTCGTCGGTCACAAGATTCAGCTCGTTGCTAACCACGCCAGTGGTCAAGAATGGGCCGTTGCCGAAATCAAAGATAAACTCATAATTATACGTCCACTTCACTTTCGCCCCAGCCGCCGGCTTGAATTGTGGGTCAACCGCGCTGGCGATGAGCGGACGCCCGTTCGTGAGACTTTGCGCCCCAACGTACGTGTACAGAGCTTGGGATGCGTCGGGGTAAGTCACAGCGGAGAGCAAGCTGTTGGTGGCAGTGCCGTCAATCCAAGAATCATAGCTATAGTTGACTTCGCGGCCATCGCTGCTGCGAATTGTCTTGATGCATTCAACCCCGTCCGTGCCTGTTTCGCGCTCAATCTCTATCCAGCGCCCGAAGTTGTTCTCCACGCGCTCAAGCTGGTTGCTGGTGTTATACGTGAGCGTCCAACTCAGGCCTTGCCCGTTGCGTACCTGTTCGAGACGATACTTGGGCGACGTCGTGCGTTTGAAATCGTATTCCCAGCCGTTGGCTTTGACGAGGGTATGGCCGACGGTGCTCCCGGTCCACTTGTATAAGCGATCTCCGTTCTTTGCCGAGGGCACCCTTTGGAGTCCTGAACTATCCGTCGCCGTGAAATTGTCTTCCCGACCGCTCGGATAGCGGACTTTGATGTCCTTTTGTCCGAAAGTTGTGGAGGTCAGATCGCGTGTCTCGTAATTCCAATTGTGTTGCCAGGTCTGTTTCCAGCCGAATTCCCAATACGGTGGATTGAAATTGGTCGTCCGGCTGTTGTACATGCGAGTGAAGCTGATTGGTGCCGCCCCGTACGTCGCCAAATCAGGTATGGAGCGAAAAACGTCGGCCATTTGCGGATTGATCGGATATCCTACGTCGTCAGCTTCGTCCTCTTCACAATCATCATCATCATCTTCACAATCACCCGGCGGCGGATCATCGTCGTTGCCGCAATCGCTGCAATAGTCCTCGTCTCCCCCCGCCTCTATGCAATCGCTAAAATCATCCGCCAGAGCGCGGGACAGGAAGCTTGTCAAGAACGCCAGTACGAAAATCATCAGTTTTCTCATGATCAATTCCGATTGTTAAATCTTGTCCCGATTGAACTCGCGCATTGGCCCGGCCGCGCCGCGAGGCGATTCGGGCCCGACCCAAAACTCCATGAACTCTTGTCTTTGGCCTTGCGTGATGAACAGCGTGTACCGGCCGCGGTGTTTTCCGAGCGCGTACTGAAACTCAATGGGTTGGCCGCTTCCCTTAGATGCGAGCGTGAGCGGGCCGATCTTGCGATTGAGGCTGCCGCCGTTGTCAGCGTCAATGCGGATTTCTTGGGTTGGGTCAAAACCATTCAGCGCGAGTCGAATCGTAAGGACCTCGTTCGGATCGCCGTGAATACGCGCGAACTCGCCATCGAGTGCCTTGGCGTCAACGGTCGTCTTGTCTCCACGCGTGATCTGCGCAGTTGCGGTGATCGGGCCTTCGGGTTCGACGGACGGGGCAGATGGTCGCGCGGGAGCGCGACCCTCCAGAACGGCAAGCGGCTCGGACGCTTGCCCCGATGCTGTCGGGGGAGCCGAGCCCTCCACGGGTTGCGGCGGTCGCGACGGAGCGCGACCCTCCATACGGCTTCTCAGAAGAACGACCACTGTGATTAGAACGAGAACGACAGATGCGATTGCAATGGGTTTGGTTTTCATCGAGTTGTTCTCCTACCAGTAGCGCGGCTTGCAACCCGCGTCGGAATTGCTGTTGGGATTGAGGCCGTATTGCGCTTCAAACAGGTCGCTCATGCCGTCACCGTCGCTGTCGGGATTGTTCGGGTTAGTGCCGTACACATGCACTTCCTCCCAGTCCGTCAGCCCGTCGCCGTCGCTGTCGTTACCCGAGGTATCAACGACGGTGACAAATTGATGACAGGTGCTGCTGTTGCCGTTCACGTCAGTCGCCGTCCAAGTGACAGTCGTGGTGCCGGCGGGGAACTGCGTGGGCGCATCGTTTGTCACGCTGGCCACGCCGCAATTGTCGTTGACCGTCGGCTGCCCCAAGTTGACATTCGTTGCGTAGGTCTGGCCGGGATCGGAGTTGACCGTGATGTCATTCGGACAGGAGATGGATGGCGGCTGCGCGTCCCGGTCGGCGTTGATGTAGCATTGGAGCGTCGCGTTGGTTTTGCCGTCACCGACCGCATCGGGCGCAAAGCCTCGCAAGATGCGCGCGTCGGCGATCTTGCCCACCAACACGTTGCCGACGCCTCGGCTCACCGCCGAGTTGCCGATGGTCAGCCGATTCGTGTTAGCCGCCACTGAGACGTTCAAGGTCGCGTTGGATACACCCAGTCCACGCTGGATGCCGTCCACGTAGAAATGAGCGTGCCGCGTGAGCGTGTTCGTCGCCGATCGCATCCCGTCGTAGACCACGGCGACGTGATGCCAGGCGTTGCTGTTGGGAGCGATCCCGCCGACGGTGGTGAGACCAGCTCGTTACCGTTCACGCGCACCGCCAGCGTGCCGGCGCTGCCCGAAAAGCGAAACTCAAACCCGGCGGTGTTGGTCGCCAGCGAGGTGGAACTGGTGTCGCTGAGGATGCGCGCCGAAGTGTTGCTGGCAGCGCTGCTGCTTTCCCGTTTCACCCAGGCCATGAGCGTGAAGTTCGTCGCCCCGGCCAGCGGATCGTAACTGCCGGAGGTTTCCACCGCCGGCGTCAACGAACCCGTGCCGCTCGCCGGCAAACTCGCCACGCCCCGGCAAGCGACTTGCAACGGCGGGGCATTCGTCGTCAGCGTCGCGCCCTTCACCGCCGTTGCGTCACCGGCCGCGCCATCGGTACCGGTATTGATCGTGTTCGTGCCGGTGCCTTCGCCGAACAAATACTCAGTCGCGACGCTGCTGCCATTGGTCGCGTCACCGGCGCAACCGGTATAGGCTAGGGCGCGCGCGGCGCTCATTGCGAGCGCCAACATCCAGATCGCAATCCGCATCTTCATCGTTTGCTCCTCTCGGCGCGAAGGTCTTCGACCGTTCGCGCCCTACAAGATTCACGGCTGGCAGGTCACCACGACCTCGTCGCTGGGCTGGCCAATCTCGGCGTCGTCCACCACGTAGATCGCCTTGTACTGGCGCGTCTCGGGTTTGCCGGCCACCAGCAACGGCCGGTTGTCCACATACGGACTCGATGTATCGCGGGCGAGGTACACGAAGCCGGTATCGCCGTCGCGCTGTGAGTAGATGTTCACGCCATCACTCTTGCTCTTGTTGAATTGCAACTCGACCACGCCGTGCGGTTGCGCTCTGGCGGTCAGCTTCGGCTTGGCGTTGGTCAGATCGGTGGCGTCTTCGGGGCCTTCGATGCCGAGTTGTTCGCCCAGCGCCGCCGTGTAGTTGGCGTGCGTCTTCAGCCGCCGCGCCAGATTGCGGACGACGCCCTCGGCGTTCTTCCGCGCCATGCGTTTGTCCAGCGTGGCCTGTTGTACCGCCGCATCGGCGACCGCCGAAGCATCCACCTTCGAGTGAACATCCGAAGCGGCGTTGTTGATGGCCGTCAAATCGGCGGCGGCAATCCCCAAGGTCGCGCCAATGCTCGTGGCAGCGGTTTGGAACTGATCCAGCCAGATTACAAAGTCACCATCGGTCCGCGGAACAAAGTCGGATTTCGGCATAACTAGCTCCTTTGCTGTGGGTTATACGGACGGTTAGCAGGGCGGTACGGCCCTTGATTCGGCGGCCACGGACGATTCGTTGGCGCCACCGAATGACTCGTTGGCTCCACGCAGGGCGCGTTGGCCCCAACCGCAAAGGCGTGGACACCAGCGCACGGCTGGTTGAGACCAACGAACGGCCGGTGGTCACCCACGCCACGCGTCGCGGGCCTACCGGTGATCCGGGGGAGCCAACGAACGCCCCGGGGGTCACACCGGAAGGCGCGTGGGTGTGTCTGCGAGCTGCGTGAAGACCAACGGAAGAATCGTGCGTGAGCCGGGAAGCTGTCGTTACTCGGAAGGCTTTGAGGGGAGATCTGTCGTGTCGTGTCGTGTCGTGTCGTGTCGTGTCGTGTCGTGTCGTGTCGTGTCGTGTCGTGTCGTGTCGTGTCGTGTCGGAGAGAAGATTCGCATCTCCGTCAGCCCCGCTCCACGACTTCCCCCGCTAATCACAATCGCCATCACACGCGCTTCTCGGTAGGTGTGCGCATTATGCGCGTGAGATTTTTTGTGTCAACAGCTTTCGCTCACTCGCCAAAGATTTTTGCGTCCGCCTTCGGTCGCGCTGCTTTCACGGCACCTCGAAGTGGCTCATCGCTTTGAACAGCCGGTAGCGTTCGTCGATGTCGGCTTGCGTGAGTGTCTGAAGGCGGTTGAGGCTAAACGCCTCGACGCAGAACGACGCGATGACGCTGCCGAACACGACGGCTTTGCGGAGCGCATCGTGATTGACGGTGCCGGCCTTGGCGAGGTAGCCGGTGAACGCGCCTGCAAAACAATCGCCCGCGCCGGTCGGATCATGAATGTCTTCGAGCGGATACGCTGGTGCGCTGAAAAAGAGATCGTCCGCAAACAGCAGGCAACCGTGTTCGCCTTTTTTGATGCAAATGTATTTCGGTCCCCACCGCAGCAGCTTGCGACCGGCCTTGATGAGACTTGTTTCCTTCGTGAACTCACGCGCCTCGCTCTCGTTGAGCACAAGGCAGTCGATCTTCTTCAGCAATTCCAGCAACGGCTCGCGCGCGGTCTGGATCCACAAATCCATCGTGTCGGCGACGACGAACTTCGGTTTGCGCATCTGCGCCAACACGTGCAGTTGTAGTTGCGGCGAGATATTCGCGAGAAACACAAACGCCGCGTCGCGGTACTTGTCAGGCAACTTCGGTTGGAAGGTCTCGAACACGTTGAGGCACACCGACAGCGTGCGCCGGTTGTTCAAGTCCCACTCGTACTCGCCAGCCCAGCGGAACGTCTTGCCGTCGGCGATCTGCAATCCATCGAGATTGATGTTGCGTTGCCGGAAGAGGTCGAGGTACGGCTTCGGGAAATCGCTGCCGACGATGCCGACGAGATTGACCGGCGTGAAGAAGCTCGCCGCCACGGCCGCGTAGCTCGCCGAGCCGCCGAGCAGGTCGTCGTGGTGCTCAACCGGTGTCTTCACACTGTCGAGCGCGATCGAGCCGGTAATCAACACGCTCACGTCAGCCTCTTCCGAAACTCGCCGGCGGCGCGCGTGACATCCAACGACTGCAGGATGCCGGACACGACGGCGATTCGCGTTGCCCCCGCCGCGCGCACTTGATCGACGTTGGCGAGCGTGATGCCGCCGATGGCGAAGAACGGCACGCGCACTTGACCGGCCACCTGCGCCACCAACTCCACCCCGACCGGTGCGACGCCCGGCTTCGTCGCCGTCGCAAAAACCGGCCCGACGCCGATGTAGCTGGCGCCATCGCGTTCGGCCGCGAGCGCTTGATCGAGCGAATGTGTGCTGATACCGACGAGGCGCATCCCGGCCAGCCGTTCGACGCGTTGCGCGGCCGGGATCATCGCCCAATCTTCCTGCCCGAGGTGAACGCCGTCGGCGCCGATCTCGAACGCCGCGTCGATGTCGTCGTTGATGATGACCGGCACGTTGTGGGCGAACGCCGCGCCGAGCACGGCGAGGCCAAGCTCGACGAGTTGCGCGTGCGAGCGATCTTTGGCGCGGACCTGAAGGATGTCCACGCCGCCGGTAATCATCTGGCGCGCCAGTTGCGCAGGCTCGCGATCACCGAGGTACGCCGTGTCGATGAATCCGTAAAATCGAGCGTTGGCGAGGCGCGCTTTCGACATTATCCGAAGAACACTTTCGAAACGTCGTAGAGTTCTTTGGAGACGCAGCGGTTGCGCAGGCGGAGCTTCGAGATGCCGGTCTTCTTGTCCACGACTTCATGGATCACGTCGCTGAACGGGATGCCGACGACCTCCGTGCCGCGGAGCGCGACCATCTTGCCGAACTCGCCGGCCGCCGCCAACTCGACGGCCTTCACGCCGTACCGGGTGCCGAGCACGCGGTCGAACGCCGTCGGCGTGCCGCCGCGCTGGATGTGGCCAAGCACGACCGTGCGGCTCTCGATGCCGGTCAGTTTCTCGATTTCCGTTGCCAACACTTCGGCGATGCCGCCGAGCCGAACGTGGCCAAACGCATCGAGTTCCTTGGTCTGCGTCACTTCGTGTCCTTCGAGCCGGAAGCCCTCGGCGACGCCGATGATGGAGAAATTCTTTCCGCTGGCCTGTCGTTGCTTGATGATCTGGCAAATCTCCGCCAGCGACATCGGAAACTCCGGCAACAAGATGATGTCCGCGCCGCCGGCAATGCCCGACCACAACGCGATCCAGCCCGCTTGCCGGCCCATGATCTCGCAAACAAGCACGCGACTGTGCGCTTCAGCGGTCGTGTGCAACCGGTCGAGCGCCTCGGTCGCAATATTCACCGCCGTGTCGAATCCGAATGTCTGGTCGGTGCCGAAGATGTCGTTGTCGATCGTCTTCGGACAACCGATGACCGGCACGCCGCGCGTGTGCAGCCGGGACGCAACCGTGAGCGTGTCATCGCCGCCGATGGCGACGAGGGCGTGGACGTTAAACCCTTTGAGGTTGCGGACGATTTGATCGAGTTGTTCGTCGGTCGGATTGGTGCGCGAGGTGCCGAGAATCGTGCCGCCAAGATGCAGGATGCCGGAGACGCGCTCGCGATTGAGAGGAATGAACTCGCCCTTGAGTACGCCGGCCCAGCCGTTGCGGAACCCGATCGCCTCGAAACCTTCCTGCAACGCTTTGCGCGTCACTGCGCGAATCACCGCGTTCAAGCCGGGGCAGTCGCCGCCGCCCGTCAGCATCGCAATCTTCTTACTCATGTCCTCCTCCGCCTCTTCAAGCAACCGTGAATTTCCACGTCAGCGCGACTCTTCGTCTTTGGCCGGCACAAGCGGTTGGCTCGCCGCCAGCAGCCGTTCCACGAACGCCGTCGAATACCGGCCCCGACGGAAGTTCGGGTCCTTCAAGATCAATTTGTGCAATGGGATCGTCGTCTTGATCCCGCGGATCATGAATTCATCCAGCGCCCGCGCCATCCGGTCGAGCGCTGTGCGCCGGTCGCGACCATAACAAATCAGCTTGGCAATCATCGAGTCGTAATTCGACGGGATGACGTAGCCGCCGTACACGTGCGTGTCCACGCGGACGCCGTGGCCGCCGGGCGTGGCCAGAAACTCGATGCGACCCGGCGACGGCTGGAAATTGTTGAACGGGTCCTCGGCGTTGATGCGGCACTCGACCGACGCCTTGGTAAACTCAATGTCCTTTTGGTCGTAGCCCAGTTCCTCGCCGGCCGCGATGCGAATCTGTTCTTTCACGAGATCGATGCCGGTGACCTCTTCGGTGACCGGATGCTCGACCTGGATGCGCGTGTTCATCTCGATAAAAAAGTAATTGCCCTGCGCATCGAGCAGAAACTCAATCGTGCCGGCATTGACGTACTCGACGGCCTCCGCGGCCTTGATGGCGGCTTTGCCCATCTTCTTGCGCAGATCGCTCGTCATGGCCGGCGACGGCGATTCCTCCAAAATCTTCTGGTGCCGGCGTTGCAAACTGCAATCGCGTTCGCCGAGGTGGAGCGTCTTGCCTTTCCGGTCGGCCAAAATCTGAAACTCGATGTGCCGGGGACTCTCGATGTATTTTTCGATGTACACCTGCGCGTTGCCGAACGCGCGTTCGGCTTCGCTGCGGGCGGTGTGATAACCCTTCACGAGACTCGGGTCGTTGTGCGCCACACGCATGCCTCGGCCGCCTCCGCCACCGGCCGCCTTGACGATGACGGGATATCCAATCTTGCGGGCGATCTTGAGCGCTTCTTCTTCCTTCTCGACCGGCCCGTCGCTGCCCGGCACTGTCGGCACGCCGGCTTTCTTCATCGTTTCGCGCGCAGCCACTTTGTCGCCCATCGCGCGGATCGCACTGCTCGGCGGCCCGATGAACTTGATGTTGCAGTTCTCGCAGACCTCGGCGAAGTGCGCGTTCTCGGATAGGAACCCGTAGCCGGGATGAATGGCCTCGACGTCGCCGACTTCGGCGGCGCTGATGATGCGGTCGATCTTCAGGTAACTCTCGCTGCTGGCTGCCTCGCCGATGCAGATGGCTTCGTCGGCAAGTTGCACGTGGAGCGAATCAGTGTCGGCCTGCGAATAGACGGCCAGCGTGCGGATGCCAAGTTCCTTGCACGCGCGGATGATCCGCACGGCGATTTCACCCCGGTTGGCGATGAGGATTTTGTCGAACATGGCGGTGGCGCGCGCGGCGCGTTACCGAGGGCGAACAGCGAAAAGTTTTTGCCCGAACTCGACCGGCTTGGCGTTCTCCACCAGCGCTTCGGTGATGACGCCGGCCACCTCGGCTTTGATCTCGTTCATCACTTTCATGGCCTCGATGATGCAAACAACCTGATCGATCTCGACCGATTGCCCAACCTCGATGTACACCGGCGCGTCGGGCGAGGCCGACCGGTAAAAAGTGCCCACCATGGGGGACGCGATGTGTTTGAGGTCCGAAGCAGCGGCGGCCGCGGCAGCAGAGGCCACAGAGGCCGCAGCGGCAGCCGATGCCGCCGGGGAGGCAGCCGCCAAGCCCGGCGCTGCAGTCGCCGGCACGGGGGCCGACGGCAGGGCCACAACCGGCTGGAAGCCCTCGGGCCCGCGTTTGATGCGGATCTTCAGGCCGTTTTGCTCCATGGAGAACTCAGAAAGGTCGTTCTCCTTCATCATTTCGATGATTGATTTGATTTGGTCCAGTTCCATGCTCGCTGCTCCCCTCGCAAAAGGGGCGGAGTTCTAACGGCTTGCCGCCCGAGTGTCAAGATCACGGTCCGGCTGCTGATGATTGAGAATCTACTTCCTCGGCGGCACGGACGGTAGCAAATCAGGCCGCGCTTGTCTAACGCTTTCCTCGATCTGCGCCAGCGCCCTCGGGTAGGTGCGGCTTGTCGGATTCAATTCCACTGCCTGCCGCAATTCCGCAAGCGCCTGACGCGGCGAAGCCTGCGCGCTCAATTCAGCCAATCCCAACCGCCAATGATACGAGGGTCGGAAGGGATCCAACTCCGTCGCCGCCCGGTAATGCCGCGCCGCGTCGTCGAAGCTGCCGAACTGACCGGCCACACCCCCCGCGGCCGCCCGGTAATACGCGTCGCGCGGCGCCAATTGAATCGCCCGCTCCGCCCCGCCCCGCGCCAACGCGGCACCGGCCGCGACCGCCCGGCCCTGCGTCCACAAAATCGACCCGGCAATCACTAGACACACCGCGCCCAACAACCACCGGCTCCGGCCGCGCTCCGTCACCACGTCCGGGTGCGGCACCTCCTTCAACCCCTGCAACGTCCCCAGCAACGCAAACACCGGGTACGCAATGCCCGGCACATACAAATCGAAATCCACCAACCCATGCACGACCCACCCCGCCAACGCCGGCACGATCGCAATCACCGCCGCATCGCCCGCTCGCTCCTTCGTCAGCCGGTACCCATCCCGCAATGCCACCGCCCACAGCGCCAAAAACACCACAAACGCCGCCACTCCGGCATCGCTCCACATCTGGAGATAATTGTTGTGAACAAGCTGGGCTTCCTCCGTGTCCGCCGTCTTGTACTTCGGATAGATCGAACCAAACGTTCCCGGCCCCGTCCCAAATGCCGGAAAGTCCCGCGCAATCGCCACCGCCCCGCGCCAATAGTCCAGCCGCGCCTCCAAACTGCTCGTGCCACGTTTGCCAAGCCCCACCATCCCGGCCACCAACGCCAGCGCCATCGCCCCGGCCACGATCGCTGCCCGGACACCCGCTCGTCGGCTCAAACACCACAGCCACGTCACCACCATCACCGCAAACGCCACAAATCCGCCCCGCGATCCGGTCAATCCGAGTGTCACCAGCATCAGCCCACCGGCAAACGCCAACGCCAGCCATTTCACCGCCGGCACCCACGTCCGGCCGCGCACCCACAGCCACGCCATCGCCGGCGCAAACGCCACCACGAGAAACCCGGCCAGCGTGTTGGGATACACGAACGTGCCGAACACGCGATTGCTCTGCATCCGCGCGCGCAACTCGTCCGACACCGGCAAGTTCGCCGCAAACTCCCGCGTCTCCTGCAACCCGCCGGCAGATTGCTTCAGCGCGATGAGACACGTCACCATCGCCGCCAACGCCAGCGCCCCGAAGATGCGCGTCGCATCCGCCCCGTCGCGCGCGTACCATGCCGCCGCGTAGAACAGCAGCGCACACGTCGCCAGATGCATGAGCGTGTCCGCCGAGACGTGTGGATAGATCGAGCGCGTCAATGCCGGTAATTGGGCCAAAACCAGAATCAGCGGTAGCACGAACAGCCAGTCCACCCGCGTTTGCATCCGGTCAGGATCAATCACCAGCCAGACGAACGCCGCAAACGCGAACATCACGCCCAGTTGATTCGGCCACGTCAACGCCAGCCATTCGCCCGCGCCCGGCAACGCGACGAGCGACTGCATCACGACCGGCGTCGTGAACTTCAGCGGCGCGACAAACGCCAACGCCGCCAGACCGGCCACCACCCAGCGAGCGAACGTTCTCATCGTGCGAGATTCAGGAAACCGACTTCGAGGGCAAATGTTTCGGCCACGTTGCGCTGGAGCGAATCGCGCACCCGCTCGATGGCGTCGAGGCCGGCGCAGGCTTGTTCGTACGTGAAATCTTTCGCGGCCGGCGGGGGTTTCTCGTGCGCGCCGACTGTACTGAGAACGAGATCGCCGAACCACCGGTAGATCTCTTCGAGCACCTGTTCACGCGCGGCCCGGTATTCACCTTCGATGCGCGCCGCCATCTGATCTTCGAATCGTTTCCGCGCATCCGCTTCCAAATCGTCATACCGGTCGGTCTGTTGTTCTTCTTCGATCTTTGCGCGCACTTGTTTGAGAATGCCGGTCACGGCGGCGAGCAATTGGTAGCTGGCCGGCACGCGCGCCTCGCGCTGCGCGGCAAACTGCGCCAGCAACGGCAGAATCTTCTCGCGGTACGGCGAGCCGGCCGCGCCCGCGACCGGACCGAAGGACAGCTTCAGGCACCGCGATAGAATTGTCGGCAACAGACGCTGCGGTTCAGCCGTGAGCAAAATCATGATGGTGTTGGCCGGTGGCTCTTCGAGGGTCTTGAGAAACGCGTTGGCGGCTTCGTCGCCCATCCGGTCGGCGTCCACGATGAGGCCGACCTTGATCCGCGCCTCACCGGCCTTGAGGTTAACGGCGCGGATGAAGTCGCGGATCTGCTCGATGGCGACGCGGCGGCTCTTCGATTCCGGCTGGACCCAGTAGACGTCGGGATGAGTTTTG